>Ga0256833_1003586_pt1 | contig 10594 bp, 8 predicted proteins | sample 356284metaG_FD_190535 | JGI IMG/M metagenome (GOLD analysis project Ga0256833, IMG submission 190535) | Hydrothermal vent microbial communities from Mid Atlantic Ridge, Atlantic Ocean - 356-284 | ecosystem: Environmental > Aquatic > Marine > Hydrothermal vents | place: Atlantic Ocean: Mid...
CTGATCGAAGGCCACACGGATGCCAAGGGTAGCGAGGCGTACAACCAGGTTTTGTCCGAGAAAAGGGCCGAGGCCGTAAAAAGTTGGCTGACAAAAATGCATGGTATCAAGCCGGGTATTTTGAAAACCAAAGGCTGGGGAGAGCAAAAACCTGTCGCGCCAAACACGAAGGAAGACGGGAGTGACAACCCCGAGGGCAGGGCCAGGAACAGGCGGGTTGTCATTACCATTTCGATGGTGAATTAAAAAATATCAAGTGGGTACCGTCAGGTGAAATAAGTCTACCCAGGCAAGATTTAGATCACATCGTATATAATATCGCTGTTGATTCGTTAATGAGGTCGGGCTTGAACCATGCCTTAAATATGGCAATAGCGTTATTAACAAAACTTTTTTAAGAGTACGATGGATAAACGGATCGTAGGAATAGGGCTATGCTACTACACTATTTATAAGAATGGCTTTAAGGGATTCAATTAGTCTATGAGAACACTATCTAAGGAAATGGAATTGGTATGGAGATAGTGAGACACAGGAAACATAGAGATTGTGTTGAAATAAAGCCCATGGTTCAAGCCCTTATTTTTTTATTAATTTAGACAAAATAAATCTAAAAAATCTTGACAATCTTATAAGGTTGGTTTATAAATGGAAATAACCTATGTTTTCTTCCATGAAAGGAGGCCAACAAGATGACAACTATGGGGCTTCAGGAACTAAGGCAAAGAAGGGACATAATTGACAAGATAGACTGGGACATGACCCCAGAAAAGGCCGTTGACATGTATCTTGAGTGGGGTGCTGGCTGGACAAGGGGAAACGATTTTGTAAGAAGCGGTGATGAAGAATCCTATTATTTTGTTATCTATGACTGGGAGACCCCGCCACAGGTTACCCTTTTGCGGCGAGACTCAAAAGAGGTGGAAGAGCTTGCCAAGATACCAGTAGACAAGGAGCTCTTCTTCACCTCCATAGAAGAAGGCGGGAAAAAGGCAGGCGTTGGCGTATACAACCCTACCAAAGAGCTCAAAAAATGGTTGTCCAAGGTGCTGTCTGGTCCCCCGATAGAGTAGTTTTGGGGAGTGTGTAACATAAAGACTCCTCCTTTTATATACCTCCAATTCCTTCCTCCCTTTAGGGCTGCTTGTTTCCCCCCTTCCCCCTCCGCAAGCAGCCCTAATTTTTTAAAATGAATTGGGTTGACTCGATTTCAGGCTGCTCTTAATCTGTGAACCCTATGAACTCTAACCGTATTACAGAAAGGTGGACGCCAACGGCCTGCACCCGCACCCAGATGTTCGCAGCAGCCCTAATGTGGTCCATTGTAGGGATGTTCCTTTTTTTTAGGGGGCTTTTAAATATCTGGTTTTTGCAGGATCCCTACAAGTTTGTCTGGGTGGCCATAGCGCTTGCTATTGGGTTAGTGAAGGCCAAGATGGTCTTGGAAAAGACCGCTGTTAAAATTTCTTCAAGGATAAAGGATCGGCCAGAGCCGTCTTGTCTTTTTGGATTCATGCCTCCAAAGAGCTGGCTCCTAATTATAGGTATGATAATACTCGGCATCCTCTTAAGAAAAAGCCCTTTAAACCGCTCGCTTGTCTGGAGTATCTATATCGCTATTGGAGCAGCCCTTTTTGCATCAAGCCGTATATTCTGGAAGAGCTGGAAGTCTTTATAAATCCCTATTGATTTTTGGCTATGGCACAAAAGAGGTAACCTTTGACCCAGCCGTTTGCCTCTTTTCTAAGTGGCACCTCCTCCATTTTTTCCAGCTGGAACCCAGACTTTTCGAGCAAGGCCATAATGTAACCCTTTGAGTGGGCATAGCGACCGCTTGTTTGAAGGGTGTAATCTCTCGAAGAGCCGCCTTCTGCCTGAAGCCGTTCAACAGAAAAACCGAATACGCCTCGTTGTTTCAGGTTTCTTCTTACCATTTCAAATACAGGCATGAGATTTCCAAAGTAGCACAGGCAGTCTGAGCTGTAGATCAGGTCAAATTTTTCCTTTGTGGGCCATTTTTTTTCGATGTCATGTAAAAAAAGGGCGTCATAAACCGCCTTGGCCCTGGCCTTTTCAAGCATTTTTTTGGAACAGTCCATGCCGGCCAAAAAACGGGCATATGGTCGATAAAGGTGTGCCCCAAGGCCTGTTCCACAGCCTAAGTCCAAAATGAACGATTTTTCCTGCAAAAATTCCTTCAGCACTTCAAAAAGCTTTTCAGGGGTCTGATACCTCAGCTCTACAACAAGTTTCCGATCAAATTCCTCTGCCCAATCATCAAAGACCTTTTCCACATACTGGGTTGGCGCTCGTTCCGGTTTTTCAAGATGCCCCATGCTCTGTAACAGAAACCTGGCAGTAGGCTCATGCTCATTAACAGAAAGGACCCATTTAAGTTGTATTTCTGCATCCTTTAAAAGACCAAGCCTGAAAAGCAGACACCCAAGGTTGAATCTTGCCGAGTAGTATGTCTTGTCAAGTTTGATTGCCCTCTGAAACATGGATAGGGCCTCTTCGAGGCGGCCAAGGCCTTCGAGCACAACACCGAGATTGTTTATGGCAGAGGCATTGGCAGGCATGAGATCAAGTGCCTTCCTGAGGGCCTTTTCTGCATCTTTTAGCCGCCCGGTCTCCTTGTATATCAGGCCAAGATTGTTCCAGGAGTGGGGAAAAGATGGAGCGATCTGGATGAGTCTCAAATAGAGCCTTTCTGCTTCGGTATGTCTTTCCTGTATCTGAAGACAGCGGGCGAGATTGTAAATGGTCGATGGGTTATCAGGGAAAAGCGACAACGATTTTTGAAAAAGTCTTTCAGCCTCCAAGATGCTGCCTTCTTCCATCCTTACGGTGCCAAGTAGATTAAGGGCCCCAGGATCTTCCTTATGGCGTTTAAGGTGCTTTTCCAATATTGAGCCCGCTTTTTTTAGCCTCCCATTCTTAATGGCATCCATAGCCATAGAAAGGGTCTTTTTAAGATCGGTCCTTGCCGCCACCATTCTTTTATTGCCAAAATCGCATCATAATTTATTATAAGCCTTTCAAGGCCAGAGGCTTTCAAAGGGCCAGAGTTGGCCTTCAAGGAGTCTTGTTGGCAAAGAAATTCGTTTAACTAACAGTACCATAATTACGACAGTCCAGGAACAGTTATCAATCATATGAATCATTGTGTCATCAATCTAAAGGCGGTCTCAGGTGCATTTATACTTTTTTGTATGGTTCTTGGATGTGCCTTCATCTGTGTGGCCTCTCAGGAAGTGGCAAAGCCGCTGACCCTTGAAGATGCCTTTTATAAGGCCCTTAAACAGAATCCGGTGATGCAACAGGCACGGGCTACTGTGAAGAAGGCTGATGCCCAGGTTGGAAAGGCAATAAGTGCCTTTTTGCCAAAGGTGGACCTGCATCTTGGATATAGCCACTCAGACAATCCTGTAATGGTTTTTTCTAACAAGCTTAATCAGGCCGAGTTCACTCCTTCGGACTTTGACGTAGCAAAACTTAACGATCCAGACTATAGGGACAACTGGCAATATCAGTTCGTCATGGTGCAACCCATCTTCAACAAGGGCAGAGAGTACATCGGTTATAAGACATCGAGGCTTTTCCAGTCCATTAGTAATCTTGGCTACAAACAGGCTGCCCAGGGCGTCCTTTTCATGGTGGAGCAGGCATATTGCCAGGCCCTTTTGGCCAGGGAGAAGGTGGATGTGCTCGAGTCTGCCTACAAGACTGCAAGCCTTCATGAAAAACTTGCCGAAAAACGTTACGAGGCTGGTCTTGTGCTGAAATCTGACCTTCTAAGCGCCACGGTTCAAAAGACCAAGGTGGAAAGACAGCTTTTTGAGGCAGAATCTGATTTTCGCATAGCCCTTGCTGCCCTCAACAATGCAATGGGCGAGGATCAGTCCCTTAAGTGGAAGATGAAGCCGGTCGATTTTGAAAACAGTGATCAGCAGAAGCTATCAAGCTGGATCTCCATGGCCAAAGAGCATCGACCTGAGTACTTCATGGCCAGGAGGCAGCTTAAGATTGCAGAATATCAGTATCGTCAGGCCCTTTTCAACTTTCTGCCATCCTTCAACCTCATGGGAATCTACGAAGGCGACAGGCAGAATATGGCCTATTTCGGAGGAGATTCCTGGACATTGATGGCTACCATGTCTGTAAACCTCTTTAACGGCTTTGGAGACAGGGCATCTGTTTCAGCTGCTGGTGCAGACAGGAAGAAGGCGCAGGCGAGGCTTCGCCAGGTGGAACAGCAGATAGAGCTTGAGGTGCGTCAGGCCTTCTACAGATTTCAGACTGCAAAGAAACAGCTTCGGGTGGCACGTCAGTCTGTAAAACAGGCCAGGGAAAGCCAGAAGATACTTCGTAATCGCTACTCCAATGGCTTGGCCCTCATGGTAGAGCTTCTTGCTGCAGATACAGCCGTAAAAGAGACCATGCTTGAAGAGGCGGCAGCCAGATTTCATGCAAGGCTTGCCTGGTCTGAGCTAAGGCGCAAGGCTGGAGTATTAGGGCTAAAGATCCTCAATAAATTGGAACAGAACAATGCAAGGCGTTGAGAGGAGATATGCAAAGGCATTTTCATAATAATCGAACAGGACTTGGTTTTTTAAGCTGGTTCGTTTTGCTGCTTGGAATTTTATTGTTTTATGGATGTAGCAGCGATAAGGGCAAGGAAGAGCTTTCGGTGCGTCATTCCTTCAAGGCGGACACTTTGTTGGTTAAGTCCTTGGAACTTCCAAGCATCAGGGCATTCCCGGGAAGGGTAAGGTCCAAGGTGCAGGTGACCCTCGCAGCAAAGATGCCTGGATATGTGAAAGATGTGCCTGTGCAGATTGGTGATGAGGTGAAAAAAGGGCAGCTTTTGGTGCTGGTGGACGATACAGACGTTAAGGCGCGCATAAATGCCCTGTATGAACAAAAAAGTGCTGCTATTGCCCAATTAAATGGCATAGAGGCCAAGTATGAATATGCCAAGATAAATTTTGACAGGTTCAGCAGGCTGTTCAAAGAGGAATCGGCAACAAAGGACGAACTCGACAGGGCCAGGACCCAGTATCTTGCCCTGAAAAACCAAACCGGTGCAATAAAGGCAAAGATAAAGGCGATAGATGCCCAGATAAAAGAGGCCAGAAACCAGCTTAGCTATCTCAGGATCAAGGCCCCCATAGATGGCTGGATTTCAGACCGTAATGTGGATCCAGGTACTTACGTCAATCCAGGTATTCCACTGATCCGTCTTGACGGAAAAGGGGCCGGTTTCTGGTTCGAGGCCCAGGTGGATGATGTACTCATAGACAATGTGCATCCAGGTGAGTCTGTGACCGTGGTGATTCCAGCCACTGACACCATTTTGGAGGCCAAGGTGGTTCATGTGCAAAGGTCCTCTCAGCCTTCAACCCATACCTTTACACTTCTTTCAGATGTGGACTCAGTAGGGCTTAAGAGTGGTCTTTTTGGCCGGCTATTCATCACCATAGGTAAGGTTACCTCAATCGTTTTACCAGAGTCTGTCATTGTTAGGCGTGCAGGGATCAACGGGGTCTATGTGGTTGACGACAATAAAACCATACATTGGAGAATAGTGCGTCTTGGCAGGAAGTGGGTAAAGACCGAATCTGGTTTCCTGCCTGTGCTCCAAGACGTGGCGGTAACCCAAGGAGAAGGACAAAGATATGTCACTGTGCTAAGTGGCCTTAGCCAAGGAGAAAAGATAATCTCATCCAATCTTTCCCAGGCAAAGGAGGGTGCTCGACTTGAGTAATCAAGGTGACTCCCAACGGCCTGGCATCACACACAAGGCACCGTTTCTGACCTGGGTAACCAGGACCTTTGTTGACTCAAAGCTCACAGGGCTTATCGTCCTTTTTTCCATTCTCCTTGGCGCCTTTGCCATCTACTTCACCCCGAGTGAAGAAGAACCACAGATAGTAGTCCCAATGGTTGACGTGATGGTCAGCATGCCAGGGGCCAGCCCAAAGGAGATAGAAAAACGGGTTATAGGGCCTATGGAGCGACTCCTTTGGGAGATTCCTGGGGTGGAGTACGTCTATTCAACGGCCATGGACGGCAGGGCGCTTACTGTGGTTCGTTTCTACGTTGGGCAGGATACGGAAGACAGCCTCCTTAAGGCCTATGACAAGCTTTATTCCCACTTTGACTGGATTCCACCAGGTTGCAGCAAGCCCCTTTTGAAGCTCCACTCCATTGATGATGTTCCCATCGTGTGTCTAACCCTCTGGGGTGACAGATACAGCAGCCTTCAGCTACGGCAGGTTGCTGCAAGAGTAAGGGAAGAGATAAAGCAGATTCCAGGCATAAGCGAGACCTTCATAAAGGGAGGCCTTAGACGACAGGTTCGTATAAAGCTAAAGGAAGAGGCCTTAAGCAGCCTTGGGCTTGATGCAGCCGATATCATTCAGGCCCTTTCATCCCAGAATCAGGCATCCTGGATAGCTGACATAACAAAAGACAACAAGGCCTTTTCCCTCAGGTTGAACAACTTTTTCTCATCTGTGGAAGATGTCAAAAGGGCAGTTATCAAGGTGGCAAATGGCAGGATTGTCCGTTTGGGCCAGGTGGCGGATATAGTGGATGGGCCTGAGGAGCCAGAATCGTACGTGATGATCGGGGCAGGTGCAGGCCATGGGGAAAAGGAGGGTGTAGATTTTAGCCCCGGTGCCCTGAAACCTGCCGTGACCATAGCTGTTGCAAAAAGAAAGGGCTGGAATGCCACCTTCTTGGCAAACGAGGTGTTAAGAAAGATGCAGGCCCTAAGGGGCTTCATCCTCCCAGATGACATAAAGTATGTGGTAACGAGAAACTACGGGGAGACGGCAAAAGAGAAATCCAACGAGCTTCTGGAGCACCTTGCAATCGCCACCATTTCTGTTGCCATCCTCATGGCACTTCTTCTTGGAATAAGGGCCAGCCTCGTGGTCCTTGTGGCCATTCCGGTTACCTTGGCCTTCACCCTGTTCATCTACTACATCCACGGCTACACCCTGAACCGGGTAACCCTTTTTGCCCTCATTTTCTGCATAGGTATCCTTGTAGATGACCCGATCGTTGATGTGGAGAACATAGTTCGGCATGTAAGATTGCCCTTCAACAAGGGCCGTCCCTTAAAGGATATCATCGTAGAGGCCGTGGTGGAGGTGGGAAGCCCACTGATTCTTGCCACATTTACCGTCATAGTGGCAATTTTGCCCCTTGCCTTTGTGCGCGGGCTAATGGGGCCGTACATGCGCCCAATGCCTGTTGGGGCATCTGTGGCCATGTTTTTGTCCATGATCATCTCCTTTGTCATCACCCCCTGGACTGCATATCACATCCTTGGAAGAAAAGAGCAGGAGAAGACGGAATCAGACACCTGGCTGGACAGGGTTTACAGATGGGCAATGGGCCATTTGCTGGAAAAGATATATCAGCGCTGGCTTTTCCTTGGCGTCATGGCCTTTCTTTTCATATTTGCCTGCTCTCTCATCTACTTCAAGGTGGTGCGGGTAAAGATGCTCCCCTTTGATAACAAGAGCGAGTTCCAGGTTATCATAGACATGCCAGAGGGGACATCCCTTGAACAGACGGCAAGGGTGGCAGAAGAGCTTGGAAACGTGTTGGACAAGGAGAAGGTAGTTACCGACTATGAGCTATATGTGGGCACTGCCTCGCCGTTTAACTTCAACGGGCTTGTTCGTCATTACTACATGAGACAAGGTCCAAATGTCGCAGATATCCAGGTAAATCTTCTTCCAAAGCACGAAAGGAGCGAACAGAGCCATGACATTGCAAAGAGGCTTAGGCCAAGGCTTCAGGAAGTTGCAAAAAGGTTCAATGCCAGGATTAAGGTTACGGAGATCCCCCCAGGTCCCCCTGTGCTTCAAACCCTTGTGGCCGAGGTGTATGGGCCAGATTATGAAAAGCAGATAGATGTGGCAAGGAAGATAAAGAAGATCTTTGAGCAAACCGAGGGTGTGGTGGATGTGGACTGGTACATGACTGATCCACAGCCTGAGTACAGGGTGGTTGTCGAAAAGGACAAGGCAGCACAGCTTGGGGTGCCTCCTGCAAGGGTGCTCCAGGTCCTTAGGGCCTATGTTGCAGGCGCCAAGGTGGGGCTTCTTCATGTCCCCTCTGCGCCAGAAGATGTTGATATTGTGGTAAGGCTTCCAAGAAGCGACAGGAGCGGTCCTTTGGATCTTGCATCAATGAAGGTGCGCTCTCTTTCAGGCCATATCGTCTCCCTATCAGAGCTTGCCCGTGTAGAGGATGTCATAAAGCCCCATCCGATCTATCACAAAAATCTAAAGCCTGTTGTTTATGTGACAGGAGACGTGTCAGGCAAGGAAGAAAGCCCAGTCTATGCCATCTTGAAGGCCAACAAGGCCCTTGAAAAACTAAAGACCCCTGACGGAAAGACCGGCATAGAGATCTACTATACGACCCAGCCCTTTTCTCCAGATCAGTGGGGCATGAAATGGGACGGAGAGTGGCAGGTAACCTATGAGGTCTTTAGAGACATGGGAATTGCCTTTGCCGTTGTAATAGTGCTTATTTATATCCTCGTAGTCGGCTGGTTCAAGTCTTATTCAGTGCCTTTGGTGATACTTGCGCCCATTCCCCTTTCCCTTATTGGCATTATTCCTGCCCATGCCATAATGGGGGCATTTTTCACTGCCACATCCATGATAGGATTCATAGCAGGGGCAGGAATTGTTGTTAGAAACTCCATTATCCTCGTAGATTTCATAGAGCTTCGACTTGCTGAGGGCATGCCACTTAAGGATGCGGTCATAGATGCTGGTGCCATCAGGTTCAGGCCCATGCTGCTGACATCGTCTGCAGTTGTGGTTGGCTCCTTTGTTATACTTTTTGATCCAATATTCCAGGGCCTGGCCATATCACTTATGGCCGGTGAGTTTGCTGCCACCATCTTTTCACGAATGGTGGTGCCTATTCTTTACTATCTCGATTATAGGATCACTCATGAAAAGAGGTTGGTACTTTGAAAAAGCATAAGAAGGCACCAATCCTTTCTGCCGGTGTCATCGTGGTCAGAAAGGATGAAGATGGCAAGTGGAGGTTTCTTCTACTAAGGGCCTTTGGCTACTGGGATTTCCCCAAAGGCATAGTTGAGCCTGGTGAAGATCCCATAGATGCGGCAAAAAGAGAGACAAGGGAAGAAACTACCATTACAGATCTTGATTTTAAATGGGGATACGACTTCAGAGAGACAGGGCCGTACAATCGGGGAAGAAAGATTGCACGCTATTACCTTGCTGAGACCAAGACCAAGGATGTCTCGTTGCCTGTAAACCCAGAGATAGGAAAACCGGAGCACGATGGCTTCAAGTGGGCGACCTACGAGGAGGCACTTAAACTTGTTGCCCCAAGGGTAAGACAGGCCCTTGAATGGGCAAAAAAGACCATAGGGGCCTAAGGGTCACCGGGCCATGATTAGCATAAGGCCCATGATGATGAGCACACCATATATTACACGTAGATAATTGGTATGAGACAGCTTTGAATAAAGCCTGTTTCCCACTTTTGTCCCAATTATCACTGGAATCAGCCCGAAGGAGAATAGAATAAGCACCTGTCTTGTAGTGATGCCAGAAATCGCATGGGCAATGGCTATGAGGATCCCTGTTAGAAGGAAAAAACCCGAAAGGGTTGCCTTTATCTCATCCTTGTTCCAGTCGTTTAGGCTTGTGTAAATGATTGTAGGTGGGCCTCCCGCGCTGAAGGCAGCCCCTATGGCGCCTGTCATAAAGCCAGCAGCCACACCCCAAAGCCTGTTAAGCTTCCTCGGTTTCACCCTTACCATCAGGTTGTATAGGCTGTAGGTTATGAGAATAATCCCAAGAAGTTTTTTTATGACATGGTTGTCAACTGTTTTTAACAGATAGGTCCCAACTGCAATGCCTGGCAGGCAGCCAACAAAGATGGGGCCAATCTTTTTCCAGTCCAGGTGGCGTCTAAGATCAAGGCTCAACATGGATGTGATAACAAGCCCCATAAGGATGCAAAAGGGCGTGGCAGTGCGCGCTGGCATGTAGAGAAGGAGAAGGGGCATAGCAACAAGGGCTGAGCCAAATCCGCTCAGCCCCTGGACAAAACCCGCAACAAAGGCAATTAGCCCGGTAAGGGCAAGACTAGGTCCACTCACTCCGATCTAAAGACTTTCTACCGCCTTTTTGAAACCGTCTTCAGACCTTTTTATGACCTCATCGTCAACACAAAAGGCGATCCTTATGTAGCCTGGCTGGCCAAAGCCAGAGCCAGGCACTGTAAGTATGAGCTCTTTTTGAAGGGCCCTTACGAACACGGTTTCATCTGCGGTGGGGCTTTTGGGAAAGAAATAGAATGCCCCCTGTGGCATGGTGAACTCCAATCCAGCCTTATCAAGTATCTTTGCGAAGATGTCCCTTCTTCTTTCATAGATAGAGGTGTCCACCGTTTCTGAAACCACCTTTGCAACAACTCTCTGCATGAGGGCAGGGGCGTTTACAAAGCCGAGTATACGGTTTGCAAGAGTCATGGCCCCAAGAAGCTGATCCTTGTTTTCTATTTCAGGATGCACTGCCACAAA
>Ga0256833_1003587_pt1 | contig 10594 bp, 9 predicted proteins | sample 356284metaG_FD_190535 | JGI IMG/M metagenome (GOLD analysis project Ga0256833, IMG submission 190535) | Hydrothermal vent microbial communities from Mid Atlantic Ridge, Atlantic Ocean - 356-284 | ecosystem: Environmental > Aquatic > Marine > Hydrothermal vents | place: Atlantic Ocean: Mid...
AACACCCGGATGTGGCCCAAAGCCTGAACAACCTGGCGGCGGTGCTTCGGGCCTTAGGCGACTACGACCGGGCTCGCGAACTTTTCGAGAAGGCCTTAGCCATCCGCCGCAAAATCTACGGCGAGGAACACCCGGATGTGGCCCAAAGCCTGAACAACCTGGCGCTGGTGCTTCGGGCTCTGGGCGACTACGACCGGGCCCGCCAGCTGCACGAGCAGGCCTTAGCCATCCTCCGCAAGACCCTGCCCCCGGGGCATCCCCACATCCGCAGGGTGGAAGGGAACCTCAAGCGTCTGGGCAAAGGGACATGATGGGGGTTGGAAGTTGGTGGTTAGGGGTTGGAGGTTGGAAGTTAGCGGTTGGAAGTTGGAGGTTGGAAGTTGGAGGTTGGTGGTTGGGGGTTGGGGGTGGGGGGTGGGGGGTTGGCGGAGGGCCGCGCGTTTTTGGACTGCGGCAGGCGCGGGCCGCTTTGGTTTTGGGGTGAAGGCTCACACCGGGACCCAGGGAACACGGAGCGGGGAGCAGTGGGGCGTTGGCGGTTGCAGTTGGCAGGGGTCGCATGTTGCTCCCTGCTGTCTGCTGTCTGCTGACCGCTATTTTTCATCCGCGGCTTCATCCCCCCGGCGCAGCACGCTGCGCCCTACCGCGACGGGCGACCCGCCGGGTCCGCCCCTACCCCGCGCTCCCTGCTCCCTGCTGACCGCTCCCTGCTGTCGTTCATCCGCGGCTTCATCCCACCGGCGCAGCACGCGACGGCTCGACCGCGCGCCTGAAGCTTTCAATCGGCCCCCAACAGCAGGCACAGCCAGTTTTGGCCGCAAAAGCCCCGGGTGAACAGCACATACACCCCCACGGTCACGGCCAACCCAATGAGCACCACCCACAGGCCCGTGTGCAGCGCGCGCCACCGGCTGGGCACCTCGGGCACCGCGTCCGCGCCCTCCCAGCCGATGAGCCGCAGGCCCCGGGCCACCCGCGGGTAAAGGGGCGCGGCCAAAAACGCGGCCCGCAGCAGGCCCAGGAAGATGAGCAAAAACGCGTGGCCCAACAACACCAGCACCAACACCACCGCGGCGTACAACCCCACGAAACGGCGCACCACCCGTTTGCCCTGCGGGCCGCTGAGGGCCAGCTGCCACAGGGTGCGCAGCGCCGCCCGCAGCGCCTGCCAGGGGTTGGTGGGCAGCTCCGGCGCGGGCGCGCTCATGGCTCCTCCTCCCCGGGGGCCCCGCCGCGGCCCCGCAGCAGCCCCCGGGCGTCCAGGGGGAACCGCCGGGCCCAGCGCCGCTCGCCGGCCCGCCCCAACAGCCGGGCCAAACGCTCGTCGCCGGCCATGCGGGCCAGGGCCAAAAGCTGCTCCCGCCGGCCCAGCACGATGAGCACATCCCCGGCCTGAATGCGCAGCTTGGGGGACCAATCCACCTGCCGGTCGCCCCGGGCAATGGCCAACACATTCGCGCCGCTGCGGGCCCGAATGTCGGCCTCGGCCAAAGTCTTGCCCACCAGGGGCGAGTGCTCGGCCACCCGAATTTCCTCCAGCCACAGCTCCAGGTCCGGGCTGCGCAGGGTGGCGTCGAGAAAGGCCACCACATAAGGCCGCACCAGCAGCCCGGCCATGCGATGCCCGGCCATGGCATAGGGCGAAACCACCCGGTCCGCGCCGGCCCGGTAGAGCTTCTGCGCCGCACTGTCGGAAACCGCCTGAGCCACGATGGTCAGGTTGGGGTTGAGGCCCCGGGCGGTGAGCACCACGAAGAGGTTATCGGCGTCCGAATCCAGCACCGCGACCAGCCCCCGGGCTCGCTCGATGCCCACGGCCTGCAGGGTCGCGTCTTCGGTGGGTTCGGCTTCCACATACAGCATATTCTGCTGCCGACAGCGCTCCAGCGCCTCGGGGTTGGGTTCCACCACCACAAAAGGCAAGCCCAGGCGCTGCAGTTCCAGCGCCACCTGCTCGCCCACCCGGCCGCAGCCGCACACAATGTAATGATTGCGCAACTTGCGTAAAGTGGCCATGCGTCGCCTCCGGGCCAAGGTGCCTTGCAATTCACCGCTGACGATATACTCGGTGAGCGCGCCCAGGGCATACGCGCCCGTGCCCACGCCCAGCACAATCAGCCCCATGGTGAACCAGCGCCCGACCGCGGAAAGGGGCCGTACCTCGCCAAAGCCCACGGTGGAGAGGGTAATCAGGGTCATGTAAAGGGCTTCGGTCCAGGTGAAACCTTCCAGCAGCCGGTAGCCCAAAGTGCCCCAGGCCACCAGCGCCAGCACCACCGTCAGCAGCAGGCCCACCCGCTGGCGCAGCGATACCCGTTCAGGGTTCATGGGGAACCGCCTCCGGCTCGGCCAGGGCGCGCTGCAAATCGGCGAAGGAGCCCATCCACGCGATGCGGCGCAAAAATGCGCCAATGTCGGGGCTGCGGGCCCGCAGCTCCCGCACCGCGGCGCCCACCGGGTCTTCGCCGGCCGCGCCCCCGGCCGGGGAATCGGCGTACGCGCCGTAGAAAGCGAAATAGGCCTGGTTGAGCTTGCGAATGCGATAGCCGTGCTCCCAAAACACCTGCCGCCGGGCTTCCATGTAGGCCTCGGCTTCTTCCACCCGGCCCTGGGCCAGCAGCTGGTCCACCCGCTCCCGGGTGATGCGCATCTCCCGCTGGAAGTCGAAGACCGGCTCGTCCTGGGGCGCGGGCGCGGCCGCGGCGGAGCCGGTTCCCCCAGACGCCGGCGGCGGGGGCGGGGGCACCAGCTCGGGGTAGAAGCGGGCCACCACCAAGCGACCAATCTCCTGCCCGCCGATGGTGGCCGCGGTTTCGTTCATGGTGCGCACCTGGGGGTCGCGGCCGTAATGCCAGCCCAAGGGGTGCCAGTCGAAGTAGTTGTGCAGCCATTCGTGGGCCACGACTTCAATCTGCCAGCGCAGGTCCGAGGTTTGCATGACCATGGTGGGGTAAGTGCCAATGCCGCCCACGGGCACCACCAGGGTGGAGACATTCAGGGCCTGGGCCACCTGGTCTTCGAGCGCAATGCGCTGGTCGAGGGTCAAATCGGGGCGCAGGGTGACGAACGCGTCCTGGCGAATGACCTCCCGGGGCGAGACGACCAGCCCCCAGGGCAGGGGCGAGACATGATAAAGCACGGGCGGCAGGGGCTGCCCGCCCAAGGTGAGGCCCACCTCGGCCAGCACCACGCTCACCTGGGCCTGGATGATTTCCTCGGCCAGGGGGGCCAGGCGGTCCCGGCGGGCGTAGAGGGTGTGCAAAGTTTGCTGCACCGCGCTGGCCTGCTGCCGCCGCTGGGCCGGGGTGAGCCCGGGGTCGCCGTAGATGCGCTCCAGCTCGGCCTCGTGCTGCTCGATTTGGCGCACCGTATCGCGGTAAGCCAGCACCAGGTCCCGCCGTTGGGGCGCGCGCCACAGGGTCTCGGGGTTGAGCGCGCCCCACTGCCACTTGAGGGCCAGCGCGCGGCGGGTCCAGGCCGCGTGGTCGAAGGCCACGGCCCGGGTCATGCGGGCCACCTGGTCCGCGGTTTCGGGCGGGGCCACGCTATCGCCGCGCAGCAGCGCGACCAGCAGCGCGAGCAACAGCCCGGCGGCGAACGCGGCCCATGGCCGCGCGGCCGCGGGCTCCGCGGGGCCCTCGCCGTGGGCCGCGGCGGGCGCAGAAGCGGGGGAAGACCATGCCGGCATGGGGGGAATTGTACTCCAGGCGCAGGCGATTTCCCACCAGGGTTTTCTCTTTTTCTAACACCACCGGCATCCACAACATCGAGTTTAAATTTCACACAGGGACACAGCGAACGCGGAGGAGAGAATAATTTCTCCCATTTCTCTGTGTTCACCGTGCCTCCGTGTGATTTTATTCGTACTTGGAAAAGCCCCAGATTTCCCACCCCAACCCTTGACAGTTTGGCAGGGGCAGGCTACAATGCCGGGCAATTCGGGCCCTGGCCCGTTTGACAACAGCATAGGAAGAGTAGCGGCTGAGCCTCGGCGTTGGGTTCCCCCAGGGCCGAGGTGACGAGGTGGAGGTTCCTCCCCGCGAGGGGAGTGCTAACCCGGTCGGGCGGCTGCGCGGTGCAGGGTCATCCCCTGGCCGTGGGGCCGGGTTCCCCGCCGGGGAAAATCGGGTCGATCAGCGGATGCCTCTGAGGCCTGGCCACGGGCCTCGCTCTTCCCCTTCCGGCAAAGGGTTGCGCCGAAAACCATCCGGCGACGGGTGGGCCAAGGCCAACCCAGTGGCCCAGGGCAACGGCCCTGGTTCGCGCATGGAAGGGGCGGCGCCAACTTCGGTCACGCACAACAGCAGGCACGCCCACGCGTGCCTGTTTGCGTTAAATCCCCCGCCCCGCGAGGTGTGCTTATGCGCCACGACGAGAGCCTCTATCACCGCTATCATATCGAAACCCGCGATGCCCCCGACATCGAGGCCTGGCCCCCGCGCTTTCAGGTCAAAGTGCGGCGGCACCGCCTGGCCTGGCTGCTACTGAAGGAAATCTTCCACTACGGCCCAGCCAAAAAAGAGGTCATCCTCAGCCGCCCCTGCGTCTATGGCGTGTTTTCGGGCCCCATTGGCGGCTTTGCCCCCCGCCCCCATTTGTGCGTGGGCTGCCTGCGCTGCACCACCCAGTACCCCGATGTGGTGCAAATCGTGCCCAACCCCGAGCGGCAAAAATTGGGCGATAGCTACTTCACCGCCCATTATGTGAACACCGTGGCCTATGAGGCCGCCACGGGCCGGGTGCCGGTGCGGGGCGCGGGCTACCGGGGTCGCTTCGGGGGCCAGGGCTGGGATGGCATGTGGACCGACATGTCGGAAATCGTGCGCCCCACCCGGGACGGCATTCACGGCCGCGAATACATCTCCACCATGGTCGACATTGGCGTGCGGCCCGACCACCTGGCCTTTGGCCCCGATGGGCAGCCGGTGGAACCGCCCCGGGTCTTCGGCGTTCCGCTGCCGCTGCTGTTCGACCGCCTGCCCCAGGTGGAAGCCAACCCTGCCCTGACCCGCATTCTGGCGGCCGCGGCGCGGGAAATCGACACCTTGGCCCTGCTGCCCGTGGCCGCGCTGGCGCACCTGGCGGAACCGACGCCGCACATCGTGCCCGTGGTGCGGGCCACCGAGACCGTGCCCCGGCTGCCCTTTGCCCCCCGCATGGTGGAACTCGACGGCTGGGACCCGGCCGCGTACCAACGCCTGCAGCAGGCCTTCCCCCAAAGCATCGTCGCCCTGCGCCTGCCCTTCGGCGACCGACCAACCCTGGCCGCGGCCTTCGCGGCCGGCGTGCGGGTCTTCCACCTGACCGCCGATTACCACGGCCAGCTGCCCGACGGCCGCTTCGTGATGGACGGCATTCGGGAGGCGCACCTGTTCTTCGTGGAAAAGGGCCTGCGGGACGCGGTCACTCTGCTGGGCAGCGGGGGCATCATCGCCGCGGAGCATGTGCCCAAGGCCATCATCCTGGGCCTGGACGCGGTGGCCATCGACACGCCGCTGCTGGTGGCTTTGCAGGCCCGCTTCGCGGGGGAATTTCGCCGGCCGGGCGACGCGTATCGCCTGCCCAAACGCCTGCCCGAAGGGTGGGGCGTGCAGCGGCTCAAGAACCTGGCCGCGTCGTGGCGCGACCAGCTGCTGGAAGTGCTGGGCGCCATGGGCTTGCGGGATGTGCGCCGCCTGCGGGGCGAGATGGGCCGGGCCATGTTCCAAAAGGACCTGGAGCGGGAAGCCTTTGGGGAGATTGAGGGGTATTTGGAGCAAACAGCAACCAGCGGGGAGCCGACAGCAGCGAGCAGGGAGCCGATGGCTGTTCGCTGACCAACCACCGCCGGATGACGGAGGCCCTCATGAACATGCTGCACTTGATTGTAGAAAAGCACACCCTGGCCCTGGAAGCGGGACGGCGGATGTGGGCGTCGCTGAAATATGGGCTGCCGCCGGCCTTAGGCGATGCCCGCTGGCCCGCGGAGCTGATTCTGGCCACCTGGGAAGCCGCGCGCACGGGGCATTACCCCGAACACCTGGAATATCGCTACGGACAATCGAACGGCGGCTTCGACCGGCTGCACTTCAAGTTCCTGCCCGAAAGCCAATGGCTGCCCGCGGACGCGGCCATCGACTTGAGCCTGCCCCTCAACCGCCGTTTTCCCGACGACCCGCAAATCACCATCGATGTGCCCTGGTACGGCGGCGGGATGTCCTTCGGCTCGGTGAGCGAACAGGTGATGGTCTCGCGCGCCAGGGCGGCCCAACGGTGGAACACTTTCACCAGCACGGGCGAAGGCGGCTACCCGCCCGGCCTGGTGCCTTACAAGGACCATGTCATCACCCAAATTGCCACGGGCATGTTCGGCGTGCGGGAGGAAACCATCCAATACGCCCGCATTGTGGAATTCAAATACGCGCAAGGGGCCAAGCCGGGGCTGGGCGGCCACCTGCTGGGCGACAAAGCCACCGTGGCCGTGGCCAAAATGCGGGAAAGCGTGCCCTGGGTCAGCCTGTTCTCGCCCTTCCCCTTCCATTCGGTGTATTCGGTGGAAGACCACCGCAAGCATGTGGACTGGGTGCGCACCATCAACCCCCGGGCCCTGGTCTCGGTGAAGGTCTCCACGCCCACGGATGTGGACATGGTCGCGGTGGGCAGCTTCTACGCCGGCGCGCACATTGTGCACATCGACGGCTCCTACGGCGGCACGGGCGCCGCGCCCGAGGTGGCCAAGAAAATCATCGCCATGCCTATTGAGCTGGCCATCCCCAAAGTGCACAAATTTTTGCTGAAGGAAGGCATTCGGGACCAAATCACCATCATGGCCAGCGGCGGCATTCGCAACGCAGACGACATCGCCAAAATCATCGCCTTAGGCGCGGACGGCGCGGTGCTGGGCACCGCGGACCTGGTGGCCCTGGGCTGCACCCGCTGCAGCAATTGCGAGCGGGGCCGGGGCTGCCCCTTCGGCCTGACCACCACGGACCCGGAGCTGTCGTTGCTCATCGAGCCGGACCGGGACGCGGCACGCATCAGCAACCTGTACAACGCCATGGCCGAACGGCTGCGGGAGATTTTGCGCCGCTTAGGCCTGCGCAGCGTGCGGGAACTCCGGGGCCGGACGGATTTGCTGGTGTATCGATAGGTTGCGAGCGCTGGCACGGTACAGCTTCTGGAGGCCCGTGGCGGCCAACCCATCGAGGTCGACCCCGTGCAACTCCTGCGGGAAATCCGGGAGGAACGCGGCCATGCCCTCGCGCCGTGGATTGAAGCCTCTGGCCATTGACACCAATGGGAGAGCAGCAAGAATGAGATGGGCCAGCATGTCCTGGAGAATAGCTTTACGGCTGGCTTTACCGCGGTGGATGGCTCGCGGAGGGCGCAGGCTCCCGCGGCAGCGCGCCCTGGAAGCCATAAGCCGATTCCGTTCAGGCGCAACCGATGTAGCCGAAAAGCACGATGCTTACCTGGTGGCCGCTCTTCTGGGAGAGGCCACGGGCCGAGACGAGCCAGGGGCGCCAGTCCGGGGGTTTGGCCGACGGAATCCTAAGCGAATCCTGCCCGAGGATGGCAATGCATGAACACCTGGCTGGCCTGGCTTTGCGGTGGTTTGGGGGGAGTAGCGGTGCTCGCGTGGCACTTCGCGATGCGCGAGGTGAACGCCGCGCCCGACCAGGTAAAACAGCGGGCCGGCCTCTGCCCTCATGCAGCCCAAAAGGCCCCCTCCCGCGCCCTTGTGGCCTTTCTGGCCCTGGTGCTGGTGGCCGCGGCGTCCGGCGCGGCCGCGGAGGAGGCGTTCGGATGGTTCGCCCTGGGGCTTCTTTTGCCCATGTTGCTCTACCTCGCCGCGCTCACCCTGGCCATGCGCCAGGCCCTGCGCCAGGTGAGAACGCATCCTCAGTCCCAGGAGGCGCCTCTTCCCGACCCATGTCAGGCTTATCGCTTCCCCGTGGCTCGCTTTCGGGTTTACGAACATGCCGCGCTTACGCTGCTCTTTCTCATCATCGCCCAGGTCACCCGCCACCCCTTCGCCATGGGCATGCCCCTGGCCTGGGCCCTGGTGACCTGGGGCGTGGGGAGGCAGATGAAGCGGTTGGGCAGGGGCGCCTTATAGGGCCTTCGGAGGGTAGGGGATGACTGTTTACATTCAGATACAAGGGCAATTGCATCCTCTGGAGCCACGGGGTTTTTCCGCGGAAGAAGACTTACAGCGTCTGATTGCGCATTATCCTGAAGTCCTTGCATCCGTGCTTGCGGAAGGAGAGGCTCCGGAAACGCGCTGGCTGTTGATTTCCCGCGAGATGGGTATCCCTGCGGAACGAGAGGGCGCCGCTGTGTGGAACATCGACCTTCTTTTTGTGGACCGGAAGGGTATACCCATTCTGGTGGAGGTCAAACGAAGCACGGACACCCGCTTGCGACGCGAAGTGGTGGGTCAGATGCTGGAATACGCCGCGCACGCGGTGATGTACTGGCCTATTGATGCATTACGCGCGCAGTTTGAAGCCTGGTACATACAACAGAATCAGGACCCCGACCAGGTTTTGCGCACCTTCTTAGGCGTGAGCGAGGGAGAAGATACGGATATAGACCCGATAGAAGAGTTCTGGGAAAGGGTTGGTTCCCATCTGCAAGCTGGTCGTATTCGTATGGTTTTCGTTGCGGATGAGATTCCTCTTCCTTTACGGCGAATCGTGGAATTTCTGAATCAGCAAATGGAATCTGCCGAGGTGCTGGCTGTTGAAATCAAACGGTATGTGCAGGCGGATATGCAGGTTCTAGTTCCCCATGTCATTGGATGGGGAGGCCCTGTAAAGCGCCGAACGCTTCAAAGGCGCTGGGATGCGCCTTCCTTTTTTGAGGCTTTGGCTCGTTCTAAAGGACAGTGGGCAGTGGATGTGGCCCGGGAGATACTGTCCTGGGCCAAACGTCGCATGCCTGATATTCGTTGGGGTACGGGTTTGGTGCATGGCAGTTTTGCGCCTGGGGTGTATCTCCAAGGCAAAGTCTATCGTTTGATTGACGTGTATACTTACGGCAAAGTGGAAATTTTGTTCCAGTATATGACTTCCCCTCCTTTTGATCGAAAGGAAGCCCGTCTGGAATTCCTTCGCCGTTTGAACGCGATTCCCAATGTGGATATCCCCGAATCCAGTATAGACAAACGACCCTCCATCAACCTGGAAGTTTTTCGGGAGAGGTCGAACTTGGAGGCCTTCCTCCAGGTGTTGGATTGGGCCGTCGATAAAATTTTGCAAATCCCCTCCGGAGGTGCATAATGCGCACACCTGAACAGATTCAGGCCCTCATCCGAGCCCGGCAGGACCTCAAGCCGGCCTATCCTCTGCCGCACCCCAAGGCCGAAGACGCGGCCGAGGGCGGGTGCGGTGTCATCGGCATGGCCGCCAGCGTGCCCATCGCCGGCCGCATCATGCTCTCTGCCTTGCGCCAGATGCGCAACCGGGGCAACGGCAAAGGCGGCGGCATCGCGGCCGCCGGCCTGGACCCTGCCTTCTTCGGCGTTTCCCCCCAGGTTATGGCCAACGACACCCTGCTGGCCATCGCCTACTTGGACCCCAACGCCCGCTCCCAGGTGGAGGACCAGGCCATCGCGCCGGCCTATCACATCGACCATGTTTTCGCCGTGCCCCACATCGACGATTACCGCGCCTTAGGGCTGGAAACCCCGCCCCCCGAGGCCGTGCTCTATTTCGTCCGGCCCCGGGAAGACGCGCTGACCCGCTTCGCGGAGGAAAAGGGCCTCACCCACCTCCCGGCCGACGCGGTGGCCGATGAATTCGTGTACCAGAATTCCTATCGCCTCAACACCGCGTTCTACGCTTCCACTGGCGAAAAGCAGGCCTTCGTCCTTTCCCACGGCAAGGACCTGCTGGTGCTCAAGATGGTGGGCTACGGCGACGATGTGGTTCCCTACTACCGGCTGGAAGACCTGACCGCGCATGTGTGGATTGGCCATCACCGCTACCCCACCAAGGGCCGGGTGTGGCATCCGGGCGGCGCGCACCCCTTCGTGGGCCTGAACGAGGCCCTGGTCCACAACGGCGACTTCGCCAACTACGCCTCCATCGTGGAGTACCTGGCCCAGCGCAACATCCACCCCCTCTTCCTCACCGACACCGAGGTCTCGGTGCTGGTCTTCGACCTGCTCCACCGCACCTATGGGTATCCGCTGGAATACCTCATCGAGGCCCTGGCCCCCACCACCGAGTGGGACTTCGCCGCCCTGCCCGAGGAGCAAAAACGCCTCTACCGGATGCTCCAGGCCACCCACATCCACGGCTCGCCCGATGGTCCCTGGTTCTTCCTCGTTGCCCAGTCGGTGAAAGAGGCGGGGCAGCGGGTGTACCGGCTCATCGGCATCACCGATACCAGCATGTTGCGACCCCAGGTCTTCGCGGTGCAAGTGGGCCACGATGGCGCGGTCATCGGCTTTGCCGCGTCGGAAAAGCAGGGCATCGACGCTGCGCTGGAGAGCCTGGCCGCGGAAGACGACCGCTTCTGGCCCCGTGCGGACCGCTACTGGAACGCCCGGGGCGGCAGCCACACCGACGGCGGCGCGTTCCTGTTTACCGTAACGCCCCAGGGTCCC
>Ga0256833_1003588_pt1 | contig 10594 bp, 8 predicted proteins | sample 356284metaG_FD_190535 | JGI IMG/M metagenome (GOLD analysis project Ga0256833, IMG submission 190535) | Hydrothermal vent microbial communities from Mid Atlantic Ridge, Atlantic Ocean - 356-284 | ecosystem: Environmental > Aquatic > Marine > Hydrothermal vents | place: Atlantic Ocean: Mid...
TTTCCATTTAAAATTTCTATAATTATAGAGGCGTTTTCATCTACGCTACCGCCTGAAATGATTCGTTGTTGCGTTTCATTGCCGTTCTGAGGCGGCGTAAAAATATCTTCCGTAATTCGATCGTTATTAAAATCCACTTCAAATATATAAGATTTATCAAATGGGGATATCTCATCGAAACCATCAAAACTATGTACGGTTACGGCCTTATAATAGCCTTTTTGTTTAACGACATCGGCCATTTTTTTTGCAGTTTGACGATTATAGGCGCCAATAAATTGCCGTTTTATACCGGCCGGATTGAGCAGAGGTCCCAACATATTAAAAAAAGTACGGATACCAAGAGCTTTGCGGTGAGGAACAACCGCTTTCATTGCCGGATGATAAAGTGGCGCAAATAAGAAACCGATCCCCGTTTCGTTAATACAGCGCTGTGATTGACTGGGCGTAAGATTAATATTGATGCCGAGTTTTTCCAAAACATCAGCAGAGCCCGATTTACTTGAAACGGAACGATTGCCGTGTTTAGCAACGGTCACGCCGCTTGCCGCTACGACAAATCCGGCCGCCGTGGAAACGTTAAAGGAATGCTTACCGTCTCCGCCGGTGCCGCAAACATCAACGGCGTCTTTATCCTTAATATTTATCTTAATCATATTATTTTCCATTGTGTCTAAAAATCCCAAAAGCTCATCTGTTGATTCGCCTTTAACGCGTAAACCAAAGAGAAAAGCGCCTATTTCCGTTGGACTTATCTTTTCATCAATAATAAGCTGCAATGATTCGGCTGCTTCCTGACGTGTAAGATTTTCTTTTTCCGCTATTTTATTCAAATAATCTTCAAACATAAAGTATTCTCCAACTGTTTTATTTTAAATATAGATATACCTAAAGCGTTGATATAAATTTTTTTATCTGTTTCTTGAAAAGATATTTATAAATTTTGATTTATTTATATAGCTCTTGTTTAAATCACAGGGCTTTACCGGGTTTCTTGTGGGTAAAGTTCTAATTAACCAAGGAAAAACAGTAGAGCCGAGCAAAATAATATATATGAGAGTATTAATTATTATTTCTATCCTTATTGTAAAAAGTAATAAATATTGTTTGTTTCAACAAAACCGATACTCATCAGCCTAATTTTGGATTTTTATTTTCTTTGTCTATAATATGCATTGTTCATTCCGTTTGATCGACGTCGTACTGATTTTGTCAATAGGTTTAAAAGTCTACGATCTAAATTTACACAGCGCTGTTTATTTAACCGAAATCTTTTGTGATTTCCAGCCAGTTTTTTAATATTTTCTTTCCCTCTGCAGTTAATATGGATTCCGGATGAAATTGTACGCCGTAAACAGGATATTGCTTATGCTGCACCCCCATAACTATTCCGTCTTCCGTTTCTGCGGTAATTTCGAGCGCCTCGGGAACGGTATCTCTGTCAATGATAAGAGAATGATAACGGGCGGCATCAAATAATTCTTCAACATCTTTAAATATTTCTTTTTTATTATGAAAAATTTTTGACGCTTTCCCGTGTACTGGATAACCGGATCGTACGACCTTAGCGCCGAAAACCTGACCGATGGATTGATGGCCGAGACATACGCCGAGCAAGGGCGTATTAACGCCGAGATATTTAATGGCGTCAAGCGATATTCCTGCATCGTCGGGTGTACCCGGCCCGGGTGAAATAACAATGCCTTGCGGCTCCAGAGCCTTAATTTCTTCAATACCCATATCGTTATTGCGTATAACTTTTAAATCGGATTGCATTTGTCCGATTAAATCAACCAAATTATAGGTGAATGAGTCGTAATTATCGATAAATAAGATCATTGATTCCTCCGTCAGCCGCTTGGATGGCTCTACGCAACGCTTTGGTTTTGTTAACGGTTTCCATGTATTCGCTTTCTGGATCGCTGTCGGCAACGATACCTGCGCCCGCTTGATAAAAAAGCTGTCCGTTACGCGCTACGAGTGTTCTTATGGCTATGCACATATCCATATTTCCGCTAAAGTCAAAATAACCCACCGCGCCGGCATATACGCCTCGTTTTTCCGGTTCCAATTCGTTTATTATTTCCATTGCTCTGATTTTCGGCGCGCCGCTCACCGTTCCCGCAGGAAAGGCGGATTTAAAGGCGTCGATAACGGAAAGTCCTTTTTTTAATTTCCCTGTTACGCTGGAAATTATATGCATAACATGACTGTAACGCTGAATGGTTTTAAAGTCACGCACCTTTACCGTACCGTATTCCGATATACGCCCAAGATCGTTGCGGGCCAGATCAACCAGCATTACATGTTCGGCAATCTCTTTAGGGTCCTTGAGCAATTCTTTGGCAAGTTGGTCGTCCTCTCGTGCGTTTTTCCCTCGTCGTCTCGTTCCGGCAATGGGGATAATTTCCAGTTCATCTTTATCTTTTGTACGAATTAAGGGTTCCGGCGAAGAGCCGATGATTTGATATTCTCGCATATCAAGGAAAAACATATAAGGTGAAGGATTAATATTGCGTAAAGCGCGATAAACCTGAAACGGCTCACCTTCAAAATCAACGCTGAAACGTTGGGAGATTACATCTTGAAAGATGTCTCCGGCAAAAATATATTCTTTGGCTTTTTCCACCGCTTGTTTAAAATCTTCTTTCATAAAATTGGAATTTTCACTTTCCCAATTGACCGAAAAATCTAAGTTTGAATCGAGCGGGCGGTTGAGCTTGCCGCGCAAAAGATCGAGTCTGTATTGCGCTTCATGATAAAGATTGTAAATATCGCTGTTTTCATCCACAAATACATTGGCGATCAATATTACTTCATTTTTCAGGTGATCAAAGGCAATCAAGTTATCATAAAAATTGAATAAGGCTTCGTCATTGCCGATAATATCCTTCTTTGGCGGAGGAAGTTTTTCGATATGGCCGATCATTTCGTACCCGAAAAAACCAACGGCGCCACAAACAAATGAGGGTAATTCTTCAATCGACACAACTTTATAACGATTTAATTCCTGTTGCAACGTATTAAAAAAATCATCATCCGAAACATGATTTTTAGAAGCGTGCATAGTAATGATTTTGTCGTTTTCCTGCTTTTGTATGAGAAAAGGTGATTGGCCGAGAAAGGAATAACGGCCGAGTTGTTCGCCGCGGACAACGCTTTCGAGGAGAAAAGAATAGCTTCCTTTTTCTCTAAGTTTGAGATATGCCATGATGGGCGTGATAAAATCGGAATTGTATTTACGATAAACCGGCACAATGAATCCCGGCCTGGCGTGTGATATAAACTCTTTATAATTCATTTAATAATCCGGAAAAATTTTACGGGCAATTTTTTTTTATTTGTCTAGGCAATCTTACTTGAAAAATAATCATAATGTTAAACTTTGTGTAATTTTTATAATATTAAATCTTTATTATTCGTAAATTATTATTTAATAATCATCGTTGCTATTTTTCCTTTTCACGATATCAAGATTAAATCGATTTAATAATGTAACGCCAAACGCCGATTTTAATCACGGAATGCGCTTATTGCAAATTTAATTAGGAGATTTCGATTTATTAATACCGGAGTGGTTTATTTTAACAGAGATGCAAAGATAATTCCCAAAATCAACCATAAAGGAATAGAGAGCAATAAAGCCAGAACTAGTCCCCTCGACCATCGGAGGCTTTCTCCCAGATCCTTCTTTTCAACAGCTCGATTGATTTTTACGGCTACGTCATCTATTTGGAAGGGTTTAGGCAAGTAATCATACGCGCCCTTTTTTATTGTCTCAACGGCTGTTTCAATTGAGGGATATCCGGTAATGACAAGAAAGGGGATATCGCTTTTGCGCGCCTTAACCCGTTTCAAAAGCTCGATACCGTCCATTTCCGGCATAACCAGATCGGATAAAACAACATCAACATTCTTATGATCTATAATATCAAGAGCCTCATGCGCATTGGAAGCCGTCAAAGGGGAATAGCCTAATTTCTCGACTAGTTCCGAAAGAAGTTCCAGCACTTCCGCTTCGTCATCAACTATAAGGATATTTTTTTCGCCCATTTAAAAGCTCCGCTTATAAAACTTCTTTAGAATATTAATAATTTCATATCAAAATAACTATAACACGATTAAATTTATAGATTTTCTTTTTGAATTTACATCATTTATCATAATACTTCAAGAAAAGTTTAAATTTTTATGATTTATAATTTTAGTTTTAATTTATGAGAAACGACGGATTAATCTTTTAAAATTATATGACGAAATTTTGAATTCAGAAAATAATACGCTATATTTGTGGGCGCCTTTTTTTGAAACTGTTGTTTAATTCAATAATTAAAACGAGCGGGAATTTTTCCTCTTAATTATGGAATTTTTTTTAAAAACCGCAAGTTAGTAGGTAATAAATAAAACAGGGATTAAAAATGTTAAAATCTATAATAGATTTCTTGATCGGCAGAGAAGAGAGAGACGAAAATAAAACGCTAATGAACGACCTCGACCGAGTGACCGTGGCGACCTGTGCACTTATGCTTGAAATGGCTTATGCCGATGACGAATTTAGCCAAGATGAAAAAGAAACCATGTTGAAAGCGCTCACGACTACCTATAAAATCAATAAAAGCGCCGCATTGGATTTAATCCGTTCAGCAGAAAAGGAACGGCGTGAAAATATAGATTTATGGCAGTTTACGCATAAAATCAATGAGGATTATTCCAAAAACGAAAAGTTAGAAGTAGCGCAAAATTTATGGAAAATTATCTATTCCGATGGCAAAGTGGATAAACACGAAGAATACTTGATGCGTAAACTTACATCATTGTTAAACCTATCGCACGGCGATATGATTCAAGCCAAAATAGACGCTGATGGCCGAAGCTGAACAATCATGATTGGTTCTTAAATTTATGCATTAATTTTTGCAATTCATAGGCATCCCTTTTAAATTGTCTCTATTCTTTATCGGTTGATATTTTTAATTTAATGATTAGTTTAGTATATCTATAACTAATTGATAAAGTGTTAGTTACGACACTATTTTTAATTGTTTGGAAACTATTATAATATAAAGGTAATCTTTTGTCTTTTGTTCATCTGCATAGTCATACGGCCTATTCGCTGCTTGACGGAGCCGGTAAAATAAATAAAATGGTTGAACGGGCAGCCGAGCTTAAAATGCCGGCGCTTGCTATTACCGATCATGGCAATATGTTCGGCGTATTGGAATTTTACAAAGCGGCTAAAAAAGCCGGTATCAAACCTATTCTCGGTATGGAAGCCTACATTGCCCCCAAAGAGCGCACTTTACGTAAAAAAATTGACGGAGAATCGCACTCATATCATCTCGTTTTGCTTGCTAAAGACCAAATAGGATTTAAAAATCTGATAAAACTCTCATCCATTGCTTATCTTGAAGGGATGTATTATAAACCGCGCATTGATAAAGATGTATTGCGAAAATACTCCGAAGGCTTAATAGCCAGCACCGCTTGTATGAAAGGCGAAATACCTTATAAGTTGAGAAGGGGACAAAGAGAGCAGGCCATCGCGGCAGCCGAAGAATATCTTGATATATTCGGGGACGATTTTTACTTTGAAATTCAGGAACACCACATACCCGAAGAAGGACATGTTTATCCGCTCGTTTATAAATTAGCGGAAGAAATGGGTGTTCCCGTAATTGCTACCAATGATAATCATTATCTTAATAAAGGCGATCACGAAGCGCATGATATTTTATTATGTTTGCAAACGGGTAAAGACCGCGACGATCCGAACCGTATGCGTTATGGCACGGAAGAGCTCTATTTGAAATCCGCCGATGAGATGTTTGCCTTATTTAAGGATAAGCCGAAAGTATTGGAAAATACGCTTGCCATTAGTGAAAAAATTGATCTGGAAATTGATTTCACTAAGCGCTATTTGCCTCGTTTTCCCATTCCAAAAAGCGAAGGTAGTATTACCGCTGATGAATACTTGCAACGTTTAACTTTGCGCGGAGCAAAGAAAAAATATAAAAATATCGATAAAAAAATTCAAGATCGCATCGATTATGAACTGTCCGTCATCAAGAAAATGGGATTTGCCGGATATTTTTTAATAACCCAGGATTTTGTTAACGGAGCCATTCAACGAGATATTCCGGTTGGACTGGGGCGAGGTTCGGCTGCCGGTAGTATCGTGGCATATAGTTTAAATATTACCGATGTGGACCCTTTAAAATATGATTTACTTTTTGAGCGATTTCTCAATCCAGAACGCGTTAATATGCCTGATATCGACATCGATTTTTGTGTTGAACGACGAGATGAAGTTATTGAATATGTAAAGGGAAAATACGGCCATCGAAATGTAGCGCAAATTATCACATTCGGCACCATGGCTTCCCGCGGTGTAATACGCGACGTGGCTCGCGTTTTAAAAATATCCCTGCCGAAAGCCGACACCATCGCCAAGCTTATTCCACATGAAGGCGCCAAACCGATGCCGCTTGAAAAGGCGTTTAAAGAAGTGCCCGAACTAAAAGAGATTGCTGAAAGCGATGATATACAGTTACAGGAATTGACAAAATATTCTCAAACGCTCGAAGGCTTGGCGAGACACGCATCGGTGCACGCAGCCGGCGTAATTATCGCTCCGGAAGATGTCTCCACTTACGCTCCTCTTTATAAAACAAAAGACGGCGATATCACTACGCAGTGGACGATGAGCGATTGTGAGGAAATGGGTCTGCTTAAAATGGATTTTCTGGGTTTACGCAATCTAACGGTTATTCAAAAAGCCGAAAAAATGATTCGTAAGCGCTATGATGAAAACTTCAGCGTTAAAAATATTCCATTAGATGATAGAGAAACATTCGATCTGTTCGGCAAAGGGCTGACAGTTGGCGTTTTTCAATTTGAAAGCGCCGGTATGCAAGAGTATTTAAAAAAACTGAAGCCGTCAAAAATCGAAGATTTAATCGCCATGAACGCTTTGTATCGTCCCGGGCCGATGGAAAATATCAATGACTTTATCGACCGCAAATTCGGTCGTACAAAAATAGAGTATCTTCATCCCAAATTAGAGCCGATTTTAAAAGAGACTTACGGCATTATCGTTTATCAGGAGCAGGTAATGCGCATCGCTTCCGATCTCGGCGGTTTTAGTCTTGCTCAAGCGGATTTAATGCGTCGAGCAATGGGAAAGAAGAAAAAAGAGGTGATGGAGACTCAAAAAAAAGAATTCATTGCCGGCTGTCTTAAAAACGGTATTGATGAAAAAGCGGCCAATGCCATTGCCGATTTGATTGAAAAATTCGCCAAATACGGTTTTAATAAGTCACACTCTGCCGCATATGCCATTATCGCTTATCAAACCGCTTATTTAAAAACGCATTACCCTGCGGAATTTATGTCCGCCAATATGACCAGCGAGTTGAGCAGCACGGATCGCATTAAGGTTTTGATAGACGAGTGCAAAAAGTTGGATATAACAATTGAAAAACCCGATGTTAATCACAGCGTCGGTTACTTTCAGCCTTTGGATAAAAAAATCATCGCTTTTGGCATGGCCGCCATAAAAAACGTCGGCGAGAACGCCATTCTCTCCATCGTTGAGGCGCGTGAAAAATACGGCAAATTTAAAACCATCTTTGATCTGCTGAAGCATGTCGATTTGCGGCTCGTTAATAAAAAGGTGCTGGAAAGTCTTGTTCAAGCGGGCGCTATGGATTCTCTTGAAGGAAATCGAGCACAGCTATTTAATATTATTGAAACCGCTATTGAGTTTGCTCAATCGATGCAAGGTAGTAAAAACCGCAATGTCAATCAACGCAGCTTATTTGATCTTGACGACGGAAACGCTCAAAACGATGCCTTGATTTCCTATCCCAAACTGCCGGATATTCCAGACTGGCCGGATGTCGATAAATTGAAAAAGGAAAAAGAACTTCTCGGGCTTTATCTTTCCGGTCACCCTTTGGAAAAATATCGTTTTATTCTCACATTGTTCAATACACCGCTAAATTCGAAACAAAGGGGGGGGGATCCATCAATTATTCAGGCCGGAGGACAAATAACCAACGTTCGCACTCAATATGATAAAAAACAGCAAAAAATGGCTTTTATTAAAATAGAAGATTTCAATCATACTTATGATGCCGTTGTGTTCAGCTCCGTTTATCCTCAATATGAATCGTTAATTAAAAACGATGCTTTTGTTATGATAAAAGGACGTTTACAATCCGACCCCGGCGACAGCGTATTGAAAGTTATCGTCGAACATATCTATCCGCTTTCCGATATCCCGCAAATGATGACCTCGTCGGTTACTATGGATATTAAAAAGGAACAACTCAGCGACGAACTTATCCAAAATTTAAAATATGTAATTTCGCCAAGTCCCGGTGTAACGCCCTTATATTTTAATCTTTCTCTAAACGGATCGGGCAAATATCATTTGGTTTCTAATAAGTTTCACATAAAATTATCGTTTAATGTGTTAAACGAAATGGTCAAACGAGTAGGTTTGGAAAATATTCATATAGAGTTAAATCAATGAAAATACTGATTCAACGGGTTCACCGAGCAAAAGTTACGATTAACGGGAAAATTACGGGCTCAATTAATAACGGATTATTGCTGTTAATAGGCATTGCGCAGAACGATTTGGAAAAAGACCTTGATTATATGGCCGAAAAATGTGTAAATTTGCGCATTTTCAATGACGACAACGCTAAAATGAACCGCTCTCTTCTTGACGTGAATGGCGAAATTCTGGCGATTTCTCAATTTACGCTTCTCGCCAATACACGTAAAGGACGCCGACCGAGCTTTATTGATGCGGCCGTTCCTGAAAAAGGGAAACTTCTTTATGAAAAGTTTGTAGAAAAATTAAAAGATTATAATATAAAAGTAGCCTGCGGAATTTTCGGCGCAATGATGGATGTGGAATTGGTTAATAACGGCCCTGTAACTATTATGGTAGAAAGCAAGTAATAGACGAATAATTTTTTCCGCAAAATAATAAAGGATTATTAATGCGTATTTATGAAAGCAAGTTATTTCAACTGCTTATTTTTATTCTCATTTTATTGGCATTTGCCGTCTTGATGGATAAAGTTGTTATGCCGCTATATGTTCACCTCGGCGATGAAACCGAAATGCCGGACGTGGTTGACAAGACGCTGGAAGAAGCAACTCAATATCTTGAAAAAAAAGGATTTAAAGTTGTTATATCCGATTCCGTTTATAGTGGAAATTATGACGTGGGCACGGTTGTAAAACAAATGCCACTGCCGTTTTCGGTTGTTAAGCAGGGGCGAAATGTGTATTTAACCGTCAGCATAGGAGAAAAGCCGATTATCATGCCCAACCTGTTTGGTAAACCGCAGCGGGAAGCGGAAATGCTTTTAAAATCCTACGGATTAAACTTAAAGCGCGTTTACTATGCATATTCCGACAATTTTCCCTATAAAGGCGTTGTCATTTCACAGTCGTATCCCCAGGGGCAGAAAGTTAAAAAAGATCGCCCTATTACCATTACCGTCAGCAAAGGCGCTGTGCCAAAACAAAAACGGATTCCCAAATTGCTTGGCAAAAGTCTTCAAAACGCCAAAGAGACGTTATTCGATTTAAATGTTCCCATATCAAAGATAGAGTATACCTTGGATGATCGTTATTTACCTGGAACTATTGTAGCTCAATCTCCAAAAGAAGGCTCTCCCATAAAAGACAATACTTCCGTTGAGTTAATCGTAACAAAGTGATTGAAATGCCGAATAAACACGATTCGTTGGATATTGACAAAGAGCTGATACGGAAAATTATTCATTTTTCCGCATCGGTTATTGCTTTATTATATTATCGTTTTGATAAATCGACCATGCTCGTCATTACTTTTGTATTGGCCGGAGGCTTTTTGTTCGCCGATTTGCTAAGAATGTTTCAGGTACGAATTGAAAAATATTTTCATATCATTTTTAGTCCTTTGCTGCGAACACGCGAAAAATATAAAGACTTAACCGGCGCCACCTATCTTTTTGTCGCCGTTTTTTTTACCGTATTGTTGTTTGATCGGAACTCTGCCATTGCGTCAATTCTTATTCTGACCGTCTCGGATACGCTGGCGGCATTAATCGGAAAAAAATATGGACGGAACAAAATCGGGTTTAAATCAGTAGAAGGAAGTATAACATTTTTTATTGCGACATGCGTTATTATCCGGCTTGTTGTAAAACCCGAGGATATTTTTATTTTGCTCTTTATTTCGGGATTGGTTACTTTTGTAGAAGCGGCGCCGATTTATATTAACGACAATCTTTCTATTCCGCTTATTTCTGGTTTGCTGTTAACCGTTTTTCAATAAGAGGTATAATGAAAAGAAGTTTATTATTATTTTTGATGGGATTATTATACGCGGCGAATTTGTCGGCATCGTCATTTAAAAAATATGCCGGAGAATTTTTATCGCTTGGGGCGGGCAGCCGTTCGCTTGCAATGGGCGGCGCTTATACGGCCGCGGCTAACGACGTTACATCCGGTTATTGGAATCCATCCGGTCTGGCCGATTGTAAGGGACTGCAAATTGAATTTATGTACAGCAACCAGTTTATATCCA
>Ga0256833_1003589_pt1 | contig 10593 bp, 9 predicted proteins | sample 356284metaG_FD_190535 | JGI IMG/M metagenome (GOLD analysis project Ga0256833, IMG submission 190535) | Hydrothermal vent microbial communities from Mid Atlantic Ridge, Atlantic Ocean - 356-284 | ecosystem: Environmental > Aquatic > Marine > Hydrothermal vents | place: Atlantic Ocean: Mid...
TGCTCTTATTGTAGAATAAAAAACATTTAATTTTTAAGGATAAACATGAAACAACAAATAAAAAATATATTAGCTCTGATTGGACTCATACTCTTACTAACTAGTGCCTCTATAGCCAAAAAACAGTTTGTACCTATAGTAAATGATGATATCTTATCTATGGCATCATACAATACATCCATAGATAAATTAACTATACCCGACTTAGAAGCTGAAAATTTAGCCCATAAATTGATTGTGCAATGTGAAGAGGATATTGCCTATTTTGTGTATGCTTATACTCTAGTATTGGATGATACAAAGACGTCTATAGCTTCGAGCAGTGGAAATGTTGTGATAGATAGAGAAGAACACTTGAATGATATGTATGGCTACATTAGGGGGCATATAGATGGTGAAGAGTCTATGATTATTAGTGTGAATAAAACCACTATGAACCCATCGATACCTCAAACTACCTGGCAAGTAGCGTCAAAAGCGTGTAGATCACATATTACTTCAGAAAACAAGCTAAAAGTACCAACATTTAATGGAAACACCCAAGGGAAACTAGTGGTGCAGTGTGAAGATGATGTGGTCTATTACATTATGGCATATGATTGTCTCAGATCATGGACAAACCCAACAGCTACCGCAGACAATGGTGTAGCTGTTGTAGATGAAAAAAAACATGTGGGTGAAGTATTTTATGTAAAGGGACATGTAGAACGAAAAAATGCAAATCCTGTAACCATTACAGGTAAACTGCTTAACGAGTTTGACAAAAGAGTATGGACAAAAACATGTCCTTAAGATAGTTAAAAGGAAAATATAAATGAAAAAACTAAAAAAAATAATGACAATAGGGCTACTAGCTCTTGGATTTACTGCTTGTAACAATGGCGTAATGCTTGAGACGATAGAGAGTAAAAATGACCTTCCTACAACACTTGCTAACCTCAAAGAGTTGTTAAAGAAAAAAGGATTGACACACTTTGCTACCATAGATCATAAAGAAAATGCTAGAAAAGTTGGTTTGAAACTTAATCCAGATACTGTTGTGATTTTTGGTAATCCAAAAGTAGGTACACTCTTAATGCAGTGTAATTCCTCTTTAGGTATTGACCTGCCATTACGTATATTGTTGCGTACGAATGATGAAGGTAAAACCACAGTAAGTTATTTCAATCCAGAGTATTGGGAAATGAAACACCATATTACGGACAAAAAATGTTTAGCCATACTGAAAAATACTAAAAAAGCATTGGAAAAGATGACAAAAGTGATTGCAAATTAAATGACAATCCTGAACAATGTATATCTTAGGGGTAAAATAGTATGTACGTTGTCTCATTTTCAAACTATTTGGATAAAATAAGACTTCAACCCAAAATATGCAATAGAAATCACCAAACTAGTAAAAGTCATTGCACCGTGGGCATTTACAAATAATCATCGATTAACCTTTGGGTTAACCTAAAATTCTTTGCAAACGCCCACAGTACAAGCACTATCACTAATTTTGGAAATCCTATTGCATTATTTGGGTTCAATAAATATGATAAGGTAAATGTATGAAAATAGTAGTGATCCAAGGTCCAAACTTAAATATGCTAGGTCTAAGAGAACAAAATATCTATGGTCCGATGAAATTAGAAGATATTCACGCACAGATGAAAGCATTTGCAGAGCAAAACAAAATAGAGATTGAATTTTTTCAGTCAAATTTAGAGGGTGAAATAGTAGATAGAATTCAAGAGTGTATGGGGGATGCGGATGGTATTATCATCAACCCTGCCGCATATACGCATACGTCTATTGCTATACGTGATGCCATAGCTGCGGTACAGATACCGACGCTAGAAGTACATTTAAGCAACATCTACCAAAGAGAAGAGTTTAGACACACTTCACTCACAGCACCAGTATGTGCAGGACAGATTTCTGGTATGGGACCATTTGGGTATCATCTGGCAATGGTTGGAATGACTCAAATTTTAACAGAAGTCAAAATGATGAAAGAACAACAAGCCAAGGCACAACAAAAATAGCTTCGACAAGCTCAGCTATCGAAGTATCTTCATACCACCTGTGTTCAGGTGGAAATATTTTACCCTACAAGGCACACTATGAATTATATGCTCAAAGACGAAAATGCTATCTATTATGAATGTGGATACAGTTGTGATAATGCACTATACATTCGTTTGGGTTCGGATGCATTTTTTATTACAGACAGCCGCTACACGATAGATGCCAATGAGAATGTCAAAGATGCAGAAGTACTCATAGATAGAGATTTGTATGGGTGTGCGCACAAGCTCCTTAAAAAAAATGCTATTAAAAAAATGATATTTGATCCTAAAGAGTGGACGGTAGATGGATTTGAAAAAATCAGCCAAAAAAATAAGATTAGGTTCAAAGCAGTGTTAGATTTTTCGCATAAAAAGCGTATCGTTAAAACAGATGATGAGTTAAAAATCATCTCTAAAGCTGCTAGGCTCGGAGCAAAGGCGTTTAAGGATTTAGCAAAAGCATTTAGGAAAAATGGTTTTGGTAAAGATGAGTATACTTTGACACATATGGCCAAAGGCATTTTAGGAGACTTCGGGAAGTATGAACTTAGTTTTGATCCTATTGTGGCTATCAATAAAAATGCAGCCAAACCACATGCTACACCTACAGATATTGTGCTAGAAAAAAACGATTTACTTTTGGTGGATGCAGGACTGAAGTATAAGCGTTACTGTTCTGATCGTACACGTACTGTGCAGGCTGATAAATATTTTATGTTTGATACCCATCAAAGCTATAAACGTAAGAAAATACAAAAAGCCTATGATGTGGTACTCAAAGCCCATGACAATGCTATCTCTAAAGCACGCTCAGGCATGAAAGCCAAAAAAATAGATGCACTCACACGAGACATCATAGAAAAGGCAGGATTTGGAGAGTATTATGTACACTCTACTGGGCATGGAGTAGGGCTTGATATACATGAGATGCCTTATATTTCACAAAAATCTGATACTATCATAGAAGATGGTATGGTCTATACCATAGAGCCTGGTATCTATGTACCAAATGAATTTGGTATACGTATAGAAGATATGGTAGCCATGGTAGATGGTAAAGCAACTGTTTTAAGTGGTAATTAATAGGGGGCAAATATGGTGAAGAGAAAAAAAATTAATGAGACACTAACATTGATTTTTACACCACATTTCCCCTATAATAACAAGAGTAAAGGTGGGCATAGAGCATTGCTCGGTGTCGGTGGCAATATCGGTGATGTATTACGTCGCTTTGAGCATTTGTTTGTCTACTTTAAACGTTCTACTGTATTGAGTGTAATCGAGACAGCACCAATATTGAAGAATCCACCTTTTGGGTATACAGAACAAAAAGATTTTTATAATTCTCTTTTATTGGTAGAGACTATGTTGACACCTAGAGCACTATTACGTTATCTTTTACATGTAGAAAAATTATTTGGACGTCGGCGTTCTTTTCAAGATGCACCACGTACGTTAGATATAGATATAATATTTTATGAAAATGTGACCATGTCTACCAAAGAGCTTACCCTTCCTCACCATGGATGGATGCAGAGAGATTCGGTACTTATACCGTTGTCACATATGAAAAATAGATTTTAAAGGTACGAACAATGATAAATGAAACATTTGTAGCATCAAGCCCCCAAGAAGCTTATGCATTTGCGATTGAAAAATATGGTACAGATATATCATTGGTTTCTGCAAAGCAAATAAAGTATGATGATGGCGTACTACGTTCTGAAATTACAGTTGCCATACCTGAAGAGATTTTTGAAGAGATTTCTTTAGGCGGTATACTAGTAAAAGATGAAGATGAGGAACTACTTTCGGAGATTTCTGAACTTAAAGCACAACTTTCACATATGAAAAAAGATATGCATCATGAGATACAAAAAAATAATACTATACTTAATGAGGTAAAGATACTGTTTATGAAAAAGGGTATCTCTGCACACTGGATAGATAGTATGTTTCAAACATTGGTAGGCTCAGAAATACTCAAAGATAAAAAACTCTTGGTCTCCTATCTACTCGAAGAGATAGATGAATCTCTCATTGTAAAAGATGAAGATTTTACAACACCTAAAATTATGATGATAGTCGGACCAACAGGGGTAGGAAAAACGACGACTATTGCAAAATTAGCAGCAAGATATGCTTATTTACTCGATAAATCATATAAAGTTGCACTTGTTAATTTGGATTCATTTAAAGTGGGTGCGATAGAACAGCTTCAGCATTATGCAGAGATTATGCAGATAGAACATTTTGTAGTAGATGATGTAGATCTATTTAAGGATACTTTGGAAGATTTAGATGAGTATGACATTATTTTGGTAGATACTGCGGGGATGTCTCCTTATGATACACAAAAATTTGTAAAGACTATTGAGTTTGTAAAAACAGATTCACCTAGAAATATAGAAGTAAGTCTAGTGCTTGCTGCTACTGTAAAATATGAAGATATGGAAGATATTTATCAAAATTTCTCTTTTTTAAATCTCTCATCACTTATTATCTCTAAATTTGATGAGACCAAGCATTTTGGTACATTGCTAAACTTTATGTTATTGTATCGTTTACCTATGAGTTATTTTGCTACAGGGCAAGAAGTGCCAGATGACTTGCTTTTGGCGGACAAAGAGTTTTTATTGGAACAATTTATAGGTGAGATAGATGAAGGATAACACACAAGCATCTAAGCTGAAAAAGCTCATTGAAGATAAGCTTTCATCTTTAGAGGATAAAGGTTTGGATAAAGAAAAAAAGAAAAAGAAAAAAAAGAAAAAAAATGTCTAAAGGTAAAGTATTGGTAGGAATGAGTGGAGGGGTAGACTCAACGGTCACTGCGATACTCCTCCAAAAAGAGGGTTATGAAGTAGAGGGTGTCTATATGAAACTCCATCATAAACCAGGATACCATGAAGAGAACTACACCAAAGCACAGCGAGTGGGTGATTATCTTGGTATTAAAGTCCATTTTCATGACCTCTCGACTGAGTTTAAAGAAGAGGTGTATGATTATTTTGTAGAGAGTTACAAGGAGGGTCTCACCCCCAATCCATGTGTCATGTGCAACCGTACGATTAAGTTTGGTAAGATGGTAGAATTTGCCGATAGGCTTGGGATAGAAAAGGTAGCTACAGGACATTATATCAAGTGCGATGGTGCGTTTATCTATGCTGCAGAAGATGCCAATAAAGACCAGAGTTATTTCCTTTGTGAAGTGAAAAAGGAGGTACTCCCTCGTCTTATCTTCCCTTTGGGTACATGGATAAAGGATGATGTCAAAGAGTTTGCTGCCGAGATAGATGTACTTAAGGATTTTGCTACACAAAAAGAGAGTTCGGAGATTTGCTTTGTAGAGACTACTTATGATGAAGTGCTGGCTCGTCATATGGAAATCAATGTTCCTGGTGAAACGGTAGATGCCGCTGGGAATGTGGTAGGTACACACAAAGGTTATATGCACTACACCATCGGTAAACGTAGAGGTTTTACAGTAGATGGGGCACATGATCCTCATTTTGTCCTAGCGATTAAACCTGAGAATAATCAAATCGTGGTAGGGAAAAAAGAGGAACTAGAAGAAAATACCTTTGAAGTAAAACAGATAAATTTGTTTAAAGTATTGACTGAGTTTGACTGTATGGTAAAAGTACGCTATCGAACTACGGCTGTACCATGTCATGTAGTCATCAAAGGAGATAGGGCACAGGTGACACTACAAGAGCCTGTATTCGGTCTGGCACATGGCCAGATAGCGGCTTTTTATGAGGGTGATAAGCTACTTGGTGGTGGGGTTATCTGCTAAGTCATGACCTACCAACAAAAAATCACTAAAGCCAAAGCCAAACTGATGCTAGAACATCCATACTTTGGTACGGTAGCATCGGCTTTGCCTTTGGAGCAAAACAATGAGATATTGACCTTTACTTCTGACGGGGTGAAGATGCACTATAACTCCGAATATCTTGATAGACTCTCACTCGAAGAAGTAGAGTTTGTCATGGCGAATGGGGCGATGCATACCGTGTTGAAGCACCATGAACGTTTGGGTGATCGTACCAAGTGGCTGTGGCAGACGGCTACGGACTATGTGGTCAATGCTATGCTGGTAAAAAATGGGATGCATCTGCCTGAATATGCCTACTTTGAAGAGAAATTTGATGGTATGTATGTTGAAGAGGTCTATGAGATGTTGCGTGCAGAGATGATGGACAACTCAGACCATAGTATGGAGCAAGAGACAGAGCAGATTACTGACTCTGATGAAACAGGTGTAGAGAACTTGCATATGCAAAAAGAACATACACCTGACAACAATGCTGAGGATACCGAAGAAGAACAGAATGCTGACGACAACGAAGAAGTGCTCAATACCCCTGAAAAAAAAGAAGAGCAAGAGGAGATGAAAGAGCGGTTGGAGCAGATATTTCAAAAGCTCAAACGACAAGGGAATTTACCCAAGGATTTGGAATTGGTTATCCCTGAATATTTTTCTCATAAGGTAGATTGGCGTGAGTTTTTATATGGCTATATCGCAACACATGCAAAAACCTCCTATACCTTTACCCCACCCAACATGAAGTTTCTCTATCGTGGTATTTACCTGCCAAGTATGAGTTCTGACCTCTTACGGGTCATTGTGGCGGTAGATACCTCTGGTTCGGTATATGAGTCACTTTTGTCTACCTTTTTAGGAGAAGTAAGCGCTATGATGCAGCAATATCCTAACTATGAGATAGACCTGATCACAGCCGATGCCAAAGTGCAGTCACACAAAACATTTTTACCTGGTGAGCCATTGGATTATGAGATATCTGGAGGAGGGGGAACAGACTTTCGTCCTGTATTTGAATATATAGACCAACAGATAGACTATCCGACACTATTACTCTATTTTACAGATGGTGATGGCATCTTTCCCAAAGACGTACCCATGTATGATGTATTATGGGTTATGCCCCAAGAGGTTGATGTACCTTTTGGTGAAGCCTTGTTGTTGGATTTATAAATGAGATGAATACACTCTCTCTTGTAGAGGGTATAGTGAGTCTCATTTTTTGAGGTGCCCATAATTTCTTTTACAGGTTCACACTGATATGTTTTGACCTTTTTTGATTGACTGCATATATGGTCTTATCTGTATTTGCTATATATATCCACGTTGAAGTTGTATTTGTAGGTGTAAATGTCACGACCATGAAGCCTCTATCCATTGCATTTAGGTACTCTAAATCATCTATGAGAAGTTCTAAAGCTCCTTCGAAATTTATGGCTTTTTCAACTGTATCTAAATTTACATAATCTTCAAATCCCGGAGAACTTATAGAGGCAGTTGCAAACTCAACACCTATACTATCACCATTTTTATCCACTAGATTATTTTTCCAACCATTGTGTGTATCTCCAGATAAAACTACGAGGTTTTTGCCTAGAGTTTTTACAGTGTTAAATATGACTTCTCTTTCATAACCATACCCATCCCAAGCATCAAGATTATATGGCAATACTGTTGAAAGTCTTTGCTCTTCTTCTTGCGTTAATATAGCACCTTTATGTTTCTTTATTTTAAGTGAAGACAACTCTTTTAAAAGTGTATTTATTTGTTTAATAAGAGCATTGTACTCCTCTTTTGTTTGCACATAATCCAATTTACCAATAGGATTGAGCAATTCGGCGGGTAGCATCATTTTTGCCATTAAAATCTGTTGTCCTAGTACTTGCCAAGTAGCTGTTGAATTTTGTAATTTTTCTTGAAGCCATTGTAGCTGTTTAGCACCTAAGAGAACTTGATTAGGTGATAAAATATCGTCTATAAATTTTTGAGTATCAAAGCTTCCATCCTTAGAAGAATAGTTTAGATAGGAGAGCTGCTTTGATCTTGCATTTAATCGAGTTTCTAACATGTGAAGACTCACCAAATTACCAAAGTTAAAACTTCTATATATCTCTTTTCTATTTTTTACAGAACGAATAGGTAACCATTCAAAATAAGCTTGTAGTGCAGCACTAACCCTCTTTTCCCAGCTACCTTCATCATCTTGATGATTTTGGGCACCATTTTTGTATGCATCATTTGCTATCTCATGATCATCCCACACTACAATCATAGGGCATGCAGCATGAATAGCTTGGGTGCCAAGATCTGTATGATAGAGTGCATAACGTCTTCTATAATCTTCTAAAGCAATACACTCCTTATTGTTATTATCAGGCAATACTCTACCGATATTTTTTGCATTTTTTGTTGCGTATGCAGGTGTTTTACCATCATCTTCAGCATACATACCATACTCATAAATGTAATCACCAAGATGTAAAGAGACATCTAAGTCTTCAATCTTTGAAGCTTCCATATATGCATTAAAGTATCCATTAGTAAAGTTCGCACATGAAAAAACAGCCATTTTAACTTTCTCTACATTACCAACAGGAGTTGTTTTTGTTCTTCCAATAGGAGAATATATTTCTTTTGAATTAAAACGATAGAAGTAAGTCGTAGCGGGTTGTAAATTTTGTACATCAATTTTGATTGTATAATCTCTGTTTTTTGATGTAGTTACACTGCCTTTTCTCACTATATCTTTAAAATTTTTATCTATAGCTATTTCATAATTTATAGTAAACTTTTCATTATCTTTTAGTCGCTCTTTTGGTGTTGCTCTTGTCCAAAGTATTACCTTATTACTAAGGGGGTCTCCACTAGCAACTCCATGTTCAAATGTAACAGATATAAAATTATCATTTATACTCTCTTCACAGCTATTTAATGCTGTGGAGATAAAAATGGTTGAAGCACTAAGTGCTGATATTTTTAAAAACTCTCTTCTTGTAAAATTCATAATGTTAACTACTTTTTAAACTTTTTAGACTTTAAAATTCTTTGCCAGATATAACTACCACCACTCAATTAAGGGAGTAATTTTATCTGCTACCTAAACCATCAAATGTATCTTTATCTAATTCATCCCATTTAGATGCATCATAAATAGTTGAACCAATAGTTGTATCTATTTTTCTTCTAAGTGTTTTATCTTTCCCCCAGTAATCAGAACTTCCTACAATACCAACAATATCTATGACACTATTATCAGATATCTTAACCAAAGCTAAATGATCATTACCATTAAAATTTAATGCACCTGTTATCTTGTCTGCCTTGTCTAATATCTCTTGAGTTGCACTACTGTGAGCAATAACATATGCTTCATGGTTAGCCAATGTTCCAGATAATGTTATATTGCTTGGATTTGTTGTACTCCCATTGCTATATTTTTCTATTTTATAATGAGCGAGGTCTATATTAGTACCCGTGTTGTTATAGAGTTCGATAGCTTTATTGTTACTGCTTCCCTCTATATATTCAGAGATAAATATTCCACCTGTTGGTTGCGTGTTATTTGTCTCTTGTATAAAGTCAAATCCAGCAATGACAGGGTCGTGGTCTGACATTCTAAATGCATTGGCTTCATAGAGATCACTAAGATAATTAGTAGGTTTTGGTTTTCCATAATTTGCATCTGTAGTATCATTATTATAATCAAAAACCCAACTCTCATCTGCATTTATATGCCATGTTTTTGCATTTCCATGAAGTTTATTTTTCATCGTTTGGTTTACCAAAATATAGTCAAGTGTTCCTGACTCTCCTTTGTATATATAGGAATAATGATTTTCTGTACCTTTTGCATCTTCAAAACCATGTTCTCTAAGATATTCAATGGGGTCTTCTTTTTTATAGGCATTGAGGTCACCTATGATAACGAAATCATTATCTGGCCAATTTATGCTATCATCATTAATCCAAGAAATTAGATCAGTTGCAGCTTTTAATCTAATATTGTTACAGTTACCTTGTCTTGAATCTGCTATACAACCATCAGACAATGAACCTTTAGATTTAAAGTGGTTGTTAATGATTGTAAATATTTCATTGGTAGCTTTATGTTTAAATGTTTGTGCCAGTGGCTTTCTATTAAGCCCATCAAAGGCACTCTCATATGCTCCATCTGCAATGGTTTTTGCATTACCGATGAGCTCTACGGTATCTGTATTATACAGATATCCAACAGTAATGACATCTGTACCCAAAGTTGTTCCTTCTCCTTCAGGATTTTTCACGTAATCGTAGTTTCCTGTAGTGATAAGATTAGCAATATATGCTGCTGTGACTCCTCCATCATTTTCTATTTCCATCAGACCAATAATATCTGCATTCATAGCTTCGAGTGCTGATTTCATTTTAGCTGTTTGTCTTTCAAGTTCATCTAAACTATCTGCACCTCTACATCCACCATTGTTTGGACCACAGCTGCTTCCATTATTGTCGAGTGTTCTAAAATAATTTAATACATTGATAGAGGCAATTTTCAGATTACCCTCTATTTCAGGCATAGTAGGTCTAGGATTCTCTTGAACAAACTCTATAGTATCTATAGGCATGATACGATAGTTGTGATATCCATATGACATGACACCTGTGAGTCCAGTCACAGAATCTCCTGCTCTTAGTACATTGGTTTTACTCAATCCCGCACCTGGATATATG
>Ga0256833_1003590_pt1 | contig 10592 bp, 11 predicted proteins | sample 356284metaG_FD_190535 | JGI IMG/M metagenome (GOLD analysis project Ga0256833, IMG submission 190535) | Hydrothermal vent microbial communities from Mid Atlantic Ridge, Atlantic Ocean - 356-284 | ecosystem: Environmental > Aquatic > Marine > Hydrothermal vents | place: Atlantic Ocean: Mid...
TATCTTTTCTCACGGCAATAATCTGCCCAGAATCATAATAAGGAATGGAGAAATCGATCTTTTTCTTCCTTGCATCAGTAATAGTCATTGCAGAAATTATTACATCGAACTTACCGCTGTTAAGTGCGGGAATAATTCCACCCCAGTCAGTAGTAATAATTTCAGCCTTTACACCAAGTTTTTTGGCAATGAGATTTGCCAAATCCACATCAAAACCTTGCGCCTTACCTGTCTTCGTATCAATCCACTCAAATGGTGGATACGTCGTGTCGCTTCCTACCTTTAGCACGCCTGCCTTCTTTATCCTCGTTAAAGAGGTTTCCTTAGAAGAACAACCGGTAAAGGCAATTGTCGCGATGATTGCAATAACAATCATCAAAATAACCGCTTTCCTCATATCACATCCTCCTTAAATAAAATTTTGATATTATACAGAAATATTTTTGTAAGTCAATAGATTTGGAGGATGAAAATTCTATTTATTTTCTTGGGCCAAAGATTAGAGTGCCTATTCTAACGAGATTTGCCCCTTCTTGAATAGCGATTTTATATGAATCCGACATACCCATGGAAAGATATTTCATCTCAACATTGCCAATACTTAATTCTTTTATTTTGTCAAAAATTTCTTTGGTAAGTTTAAAATACGGCCTGATATCTTCCGGAGACTTCACAAGGGGACCCATTGTCATTAATCCCATAACTCTAATATGCTCATATTCGGCTATTTCTCTAATAAAGTGAACACATTCTTCTGGCATAATTCCGCTTTTTTGAGGTTCTTTTCCGCTGTTTACCTCTATAAGTACGGGCATAATTTTCCCATATTGTTTAGCTCGTTTATTTATTTCTTCTGCAATTTCCACGCTGTCTACGGTTTCTATCATGTCAAACATTTCTACGATCTTCTTGACTTTTCTTTTTTGAAGTCGTCCTATATAGTGCCATCTAACGATTTTTCCAATATAAGGAAAAACTTTTTCTGCATCCTGTAAATAATTTTCTCCCACAATTCTAACACCGGCATCTATCGCTTCTTTAATTTCATCGGCACCCCTTGTTTTAGCCGCAGCTTCCAATTCTACACCTTCCGGAAGCTCACTTAAAATTCTTTTTACATTTTCAAATATCTTTCCCATAGCTACCTCCTTAAACTTTTTAACAAATCAAGATTTCTTTTATAGCCTTCTTCGCCACCCGGAGTTTCCAATATGCCGAAAACACTTTTAAATCTACCATCATTCACAAGTAATCTAAACGCTTCAACACCTATTTTGCCTTTTCCTATTTCCTCATGTCTGTCCATGTGCGAGCCAAGCTCTCTCTTCGAATCGTTTAGATGAAAAGCTTTCAAGCGTTTTAATCCTATCAATGAATCAAATTTATAGAAGAATTTATTATACGCATCTTTGTTTCTAATATCATATCCGGCTGCAAATATATGACAGGTGTCAACGCATACCCCCAATCTGTCGGAGTTATTAACATTGCCAATAATATACGCTATATGCTCCAATTTATAACCTACATTGGTGCCTTCACCGGCAGTCATCTCAAGCAAAAGAGAAACTTTTTCGGATTTGGTTATTTTAAACACATTGTTTATGCTTTTTACAATCATGTCCAACGCATATGTTTCACCTTTACCTTTGTGAGCTCCCGGATGAAAAACGAGATACTTGATTCCCAACAATTCCGCTCTTTCCAAATCCTCGGCAAGATTAAGGATTGACAAACGAAGCGTTTTTTCATTAGGACTTGCAATATTTACAAGGTAAGAAGCGTGAACCGTTCCGGGAATAACTTCTGTTTTATGCAGATTGGAATAATATTTTTTGAGTTCCTCGTCCGTGAGTTTTGGAATACGCCACTGCATTTGATTTTTTGTAAAAATCTGAAAAGTTTCACACCCAATTTTCTCGGCTCGCAAAGGCGCATTTGACACTCCACCGGCTATTGATACGTGTGCACCTAACAACATAATCACCCTTTAATCACAAGCAACGGAACTGTTTTTGCAACCAATTTCGCAAGTGAATTTCCTATAATAGGCTTTATAACTTCATTCACATCTTTATATGCCTCGGGTGCTTCTTCCCTAACTATTCGTTTATTTTTTGTAATCAAGTTAATATTGTTCTCGATCATTTCTCCATATACCTCCTCGAAAGAAATTTCTTTAAGCGCCTTATGTCTGCTCATTACCCTACCGGCGCCATGAGCAACGCTTCCGAAGGTTTCCTCTATAGAATTTTCACTACCAACAAGAATAAAAGAACCGTTCTTCATATCGCCGGGAAGAAGCACAGGTTGACCTACTTCCAAATATTCACCTGACAAATCATGATGTTTTGCAGGAAAAGCCCTTGTAGCACCTTTTCTGTGAACAAGAAGCAATTTGTCTCTGCCGTTTAGTGAATATCTTTCAAATTTCGCAATGTTGTGGGCTACGTCATACAATAAAGACATTCCGATTTCTTCGGGCTTCATTTTAAAAACTTTTGAGAAAGCCGCTCTTATATGATAAGTAATCAATTGTCTGTTTACCCATGCATAGTTGGCCGCAGCAGCCATTGCCCTGAGATATGAATCCGCTTCAGGCGACATTATAGGTAAAGAAACGAGTTCTTTATCAAACAATGGTATGCCATATTTGTTCATTTTATCTCTCATAAGCGCAATATAGTCACTTGCAACCTGATGTCCGAACCCACGTGAACCGGTATGAATCCAAACAACTATTTGATTTTTAAACAGACCGAACTCAGATGCAACTTTATCATCAAAAATTTCGCTAACTCTGTCTATTTCAAGAAAATGATTTCCCGCACCAAGAGTGCCAAGTTCCTCTCTTCCGCGTTGAAAGGCCTTTTCACTTACAAGTGAGGGATCGGCATTTTTCATACATCCGTTTTCTTCCGTTTTATGCAAATCCTCTTTAAATGCGAATCCAGAATTTAATGCCCATTTCATACCTTCTCTAACTATGCGTTTTAATTCTTTCTTGGTAAACTTTAACTTACCTGTGGAACCAAGTCCGGAAGGAACGAAATTAAAAACCATTTCGCCTATTTTATTCAAATGTTTGTTTATTTCCTCATATGTAAGGCGGGTTTTAATAACCCTTACTCCGCAATTTATATCAAATCCTACGCCACCGGGAGAAACAACGCCGTTATCCGCATCGAAAGCCGCAACACCCCCGATAGGAAAACCATAACCTTCGTGAATATCTGACATTCCCAATGCATACTTCTGTATTCCGGGCAATTTCGCTACATTTTCAATTTGTTCTATTGCTTTGTCTTTAAAAAGAAATTCGCTCAATGTTTCAGTAGTGTAAATAACAGCCGGCACACGCATGCCATCGTGCGGCTCAATAACCATCTTAAAATTTGCTATACTCTTCATATAAGATATTATAACATTTATTTGTACTTTTTTCACGGATAATGTATAATTAAGCGGATGAATGGAAAGGAGGTCAAAAATGACAGTAAATTGGAGTAAGAAGTTTTCTGAAAGAAGTATTACAATGAAAGCTTCTGCGATTAGGGAATTGCTCAAACTTGTTGACAGTCCGGATATTATTTCTCTTGCAGGTGGTATGCCGGATCCGAATTTATTCCCTAAAGAAACAATTGCAAAAATTGCAAAAGACGTATTCGAAAACCATGGCGGCAAGGCCTTACAGTATGGGGCGACAGAAGGAATTCCGTCACTGAGAGAAACATTGGTTAAAGAAGGATTGAGTGAAGGGATTGAAGGATTAAAAAAAGAAAACCTTATAGTAACCACTGCCTCACAGCAAGGATTGGATCTGGTAGCCAAAATCTTTATAAATCCCGGCGATACAATTATCGTAGAAGCTCCTTCGTATGTAGGGGGGCTTCAAGCATTTCACGCATTTCAAGCAAATTTCGTAACTGTTCCTCTGGATGATGACGGAATTAAAACCGACGTATTGGAACAAAAGCTTAAAACACTTAAAAAGGATGGGGTTAACGTTAAATTCATCTATTTAATACCGAATTTTCAAAATCCTTCGGGTGTAACACTAAGTTTACAAAGAAGAGAGGAAGTACTGGATATCTCACACAAATATAATGTCCCGATTATAGAAGACGACCCGTACGGAGAAATAAGATTTGAAGGAGAAGCGTATCCGTCACTTGTCGCAATGGATAAAATAGGGAATGTGATTGCATTAAGAACCTTTTCAAAAATTTTAGCACCGGGATTACGCCTCGGATGGATTATTGCGGATGAAGAAGTTATAAAAAAATTGGTTTTAGCAAAACAGGCTTCTGATCTATGCTCTCCTTCCGCAACTCAATATATAGCCGATGAATTTATAAGAGAAGGGCACATGAGAAAATATCTTGAACTTGTTAGAAAAACGTACAAAGAGAAAAAAGACACAATGCTAAAAGCATTGGAAAAATACTTCCCGAAAGAAGTAAGTTGGACAAAGCCGGAAGGCGGAATGTTCGTCTGGGTTAATGCTCCGGAATACATAGACACGGACAAGCTATTCGAAGAAGCAATTAAAGAAAAAGTCGCTTATGTAATCGGAAGCGCATTCTATCCACACGGAGAAGATAAACATCATATCAGGCTTAATTTTACTCTTCCGAGCAAAGAACAAATCGAAGAAGGAATAAAACGATTAGGAAACATACTCAAGAGAAAAATAAAATAATGAAAGCCCCCTAATTAAAGGGGGCTTTTTAATATCAACTCGTAACTTTAATTATTACTTTGCGCCTTCTAATACCTGTGCGAGGAATTGATCTTCCGGAAGTGCACCCTCAAATTGAACCTTATCGTTTATCACAATCTTAGGAACTGCATACACACTGTATTTCTGAGACCATTCAGGAAATTCGTTCGCTTCGATCATTACACCGTTAATTAATTCATTTTCCATTGCCATTTGATGCGCAGTTCTTACCGCTCTTGGGCAATACGGGCAAGACGGTGTAACAAAAACTAAAATTTCCGTAGGTTTGTTAATTTTCTTAATTGCCAATTTCGTTGATGCCGAGAGCTCGGTTTCACCTTTCGAGGCGTCCATAATATCTTCCAATAAAGAAGAGAATTCATGTCCCGAAGGAATGCCATAATATACTACGTTTTTGTTTGTATTTTTGCCCTCGACAAACAACGCCGAAATCTCTTTGACCTTGTATTCCGCCTCTTTTTCTTTGTTGTCTTTATAAACGGTAAGTTTAAGTTTATCAGAAATTTCAACCAATTCCTTTAAAATTTCTTCTGTGTACGGGAAATATTGAGAATTAAATTTTGTTACTTTATCTCCATTTTCTCCCTGCAAGAACAATACAAGTTCAACCGGATCCTTTAAATTCTTTTCAAAAAGATCCTTAATGTACTTCACGTCTTTTTCTTTCAATAACCTTTCCATAAATCACCTCTTATTCCTTAATAGATTTTATATATTGCTCGGCAGCAAACTCAGCAATTGCACCATCGCCAGCCGCCGTAATTACCTGTCTTAGGGGAGTATTTCTTACGTCTCCCACCGCAAAAAGCCCTTTTACGTTTGTTTCTCTGTTATGGTCGGTGATAATAAATCCCCGATCAGTTAATTTTACAAAATCCTTTACTATATCACTATTCGGAACGGTTCCAATTGCAACAAAAATTCCATCCACATTTAAAACAGTTGTTTCATCTGTTTTTACATTCTTAACTTCAATTCCTTCAACCTTACTGTCTCCTACAACATGAAGCGGCACGGAATCCCATTGAAATTTTATTTTTGGATTAGCAAAAGCTTCTTCTTGCAACGCTTTAACTGCTCTTAATTCATTTCTTCTGTGTATTACTATTACTTCCTTTGCAAATTTTGTCAAATAAATTGCATCCGATATGGCAGTATCACCACCGCCAACCACAGCCACTACTCTATTTTTAAAAAATGCTGCATCACAAGTTGCACAATACGAAATACCTTTTCCTCTGAATTTTTCCTCTTCGGGAACAGGAAGCTTTACGGGATCCGCTCCGGTAGCAATGATTACGGCCTTTCCTTTGACTGTGCCGTGAGCTGCCGTAGAAACAAAGAAAACATCCCCTTCTTTTTTAATCGAACGCACCTCATCGGAAACGATCTCGGCACCGAATTTTACAGCTTGCTTCTCTATGCGTTTTGCAAGCTCGCTGCCGGAAATCCCTTCCGGAAAACCCGGATAGTTTTCCACAAGATCGCTTACTGCAATCTGCCCTCCGGGAGCGAGTTTCTCAAAAACTATCGTATTAAGCCTACTTCTTCCGGCATAAATTGCAGCAGTAAGGCCACCCGGGCCTGCGCCAACTATTAAAATGTCGTAAACAAAATCATTTCTGATTGTACTTTCGCTATCTTCACCAACAAAAATATTAGTAAACTCTTCCATAGCACCTCCTTAAATTAATTATTACAAGGGTAGTATACTTTTATTGAAGAGAAAGTCAAGAGATTTTACTGACTTCTTGATTTGGTGATTTGCGGCTCAATCTCACGCCACATTCGTTCAAGACTATAAAATTCCCTCTTTTCGGGAAGCATAATATGAACAATAACTTCTCCGTAATCCATTACAATCCAGTCTCCAGAGAGTTTTCCTTCTTCGGACAACGGAAGAATGCCTTTTTTCTTTAATTGAAATTTTATTTCATCATATATAGCCTTGCTGTGCTCGCTTACTTCAGCAGAACAAATTATAAAATAGTCTGCCAATGTGGTTAACTTTTTAACGTCAAGAACTACAATATCTTCGCCTTTTTTATCTTCTATGAGCTTTAAAATAAAATTTACCAATCTTTTTCCTTTCAAATTGCCTCCTATCGTTTTTCATATTATATCAAATCTATTGTTTTTAGGAAAATGTTTGTTATAATATTTTTCGAAAGGAGGCCGATTATGAGTAACGGAGAATTTGATGAGGCAGTAAAATATATCGCTGATAATATTGAAAGTTCGGTTTTTGTCGGGGTTATCGGCAGAGACGGACTACCTGTTGCTGTTGTTTCCAAAGAAAATTTCGAAAAATCCGAGAGCAGTGCCGAAATAGCAAGTATATTCAATAATGTAAACAGAGTTGCAAAGGTATTGGAAATGGGAGAATTTCATGATTTCTTTTTCAATGCCGAAAAATTCGGATGTTTGGTACTTAAAATGAACAATGATTACTTTATCGCAATAATAATGCACTCCCCGGTAAATATTGGGAGAGCAAGGCTTGAAGCAAAACGTATGATGCCCAAACTTCAAAGGTTGGTAGAAATATGAACGAAATTTTAGAAAAACTCAAAAATACATCCGGAGTTTTATCGGTCGTTCTTACTGACAAAAACGGGACATTGCTTTACAGTAGCTCAAGCCTTGATGCGTCACCTATGGTTATAGCAGGAATTGCAAGCGCCTTAAGTGGGTACCTCAATGAACTGTTGGAGAAAACATCAATGGGGAAATTTACCGATACAATTATCAACGGAACAACAGGTAGAGTAATCATATCGAAGCTCAAAAATGAAAATATATTGGTGGTATTCATGACTGCTTCGGGAAATTTAGGTCTCGTAAAATTTGCACTGTCCAATACAATCGAAAATCTGAACAATATTAAATAAAGGAGAGTGAAAATGGAAAAATTCTACATCACAACGGCCATCTACTACGTAAACGACAAACCACATATAGGCTCGGTTTCAGAAGCAATTGCCGCAGATGTCATTGCGCGATACAAGAGACTCAAAGGATTTGATGTATTTTTTACCACAGGTACGGACGAACATGCACAAAAGATAGAAGAAAGAGCAAAAAAAGAAGGTATTAGCCCCCAAGAATTTGTTGATAATGCAAGTAAAAATTGGAAAGAAATATTCAAGACTTTTAAAATATCATACAATAGATTTATAAGAACAAGTGATAAGGATCATGTGGAGGTAGTAAAACATTTTTTCCAAAAATTGTACGACAAAGGGGATATATATCTCGGATCCTACGAAGGATGGTATTGCGTAAGAGATGCGACTTTTTTAAAAGATTCCGATCTTAAAGACGGTAAGTGTCCTATTTGTGGAGGACCCGTACAAAAAATAAAAGAACCAAACTATTTTTTCAGGCTCAGTAAATATCAAATTCCTTTGATGAAATACTATGAGAGCCATAAAGAATTTCTTCAACCGGATTTCAGATACAACGAAGTGATAAATGTGATTAAATCCGGACTTCAAGATGTTTCCGTTTCAAGAAGATCGTTTAAATTCGGCATACCTGTTCCTTTCGACAATAGCCACACGGTATATGTGTGGTTTGATGCTTTACTTAACTATCTTACTTCAGTCGGTTTTCTGCACGACGAGGAAAAATTTAAAAAATACTGGCCCGCAGACTTACATTTAATCGGAAAAGATATTACCCGTTTCCACGGAATAATCTGGCCAGCAATGCTCATGAGTTACGGATTACCATTGCCAAAAACAATTTTTGCGCATGGTTTCTGGAATCTTGAAGGGGAAAAAATGTCAAAATCAAAAGGCAATGTGGTAAATCCGGTTAATTTTGTTGAGGAATTCTCCGAAAAAGCACACATTCCGTTAGACATATCCGTAGATGTATTGAGATATTACTTAAGCAGAGAAGTAACATTCGGACAAGACGGAAACTTTAAAATAGACACGTTCTTATCACGATACAACTCGGATCTTGCAAACGACTTTGGAAATTTAATTAACAGAACGGTATCAATGCTTTATAAATATATGAACGGTATAGTTACCAAAACATCAATGGATCCGGAGGCAAAGGATTTCTTAATCGAACAACAAAACAACTTCTTCGAAGAAATGGACAAATATTCGTTTTCCACAGCTTTAGAAAGGTTATGGGAAGCCGTAAACTACCTAAACAATTACATTCAGGTAAAAGCCCCATGGAAACTTAAAAATGATAAATCCGAGCTTGCAAAAATTCTTTACACGCTTTTAGAAGGCATAAGAACAGTTTCGGTCCTATTAACCCCATTTATGCCTCATACTACTGAAATTATATTGTCTTCTTTGACAAAGAGCGAAAAAGCAAAAAGTCTGGACTGGGAAATAATAGAGGACAAATCAAAAATTGAAAAATTACCCCCTATCTTCCCAAGAATAGAAAAAGAAAAAATCAATATACAGTTCAAGGAAAAAAGCGGAGAAGAAAAAGAAATGATAGAATACGAAGATTTTGCAAAACTTGACCTGAGAGTGGCAAAAATTCTTGATGCCGAAAAAGTGCCAAAATCAAAAAAACTTATCAAGCTAACAGTCTCTTTAGGGAATGAAGAACGTACCATTGTAGGCGGAATTGCTAACCACTATGCACCTGAAGAGCTTATTGGCAAAAAAATAATCATTATCAAAAACTTAAAACCGAGAAAACTAATGGGAATCACCTCCCAAGGAATGCTACTTGCCGCTTCAAACGATGAAGAATTTTCCTTGCTTGGGTTGGACAGAGACGTAAAGGAAGGTTCTAAAATCAGCTAAATGTATATAGATGCACATGCACACATTTTAAGCTTCGAGTATGGAGAGAATTTAGGCAAAGTAATAGAATCCGTAAAAAACGATGGAGAAATTATATTAGTTAATGATGTCGGCTATGATTTGAAAAGTTCCGAAGAATCCGTGAACCTTTCAAATCGTTATGGATTTATATTTTCCACTATAGGAATACATCCTTACGATGCCGACAAATTTGATAATTATGCATTAAAAACATTAAAAGAACTTGCAGAAAACAAAAAGGTTATAGCAATAGGCGAAATCGGACTGGATTATTACAGAAAGATTACAGATTTCACTTTGCAAAAAAAAGTATTCGAACAACAATTAATACTTTCCAAGGAACTCGGACTTCCGTTTATGATTCATTCAAGAGATGCATGCAGAGACACTATAGAAATTATAAAGAAAATAGGATATTTCAATGGCGTATTTCATTCGTTTGATTACGGAACGAAGGAGATAGAAGAAATAATCGGTCTTGGGCTTTATGTTTCGTTTTCAGGAATGCTCACGTTCAAAAAGAAGGAAAAACTAAGAGAAGCGGCAAAAGTCGTTCCTATTGAAAAGGTTTTTATGGAAACCGACTCCCCATTTCTCGCTCCTGTTCCGATGAGAGGAAAAACGAACATGCCAATATACGTAAAATACGTTTACAAATACTTCGCCAACTTAAAAAATATTGACGAAAAAGAGCTTCATGTAAAAATAATAGAAAACTTTGAAAAGTTATTTGGAAAAAGCAAAATCTATTTAGAAAACACAAGGAGGCAAAGGCAATATGTTTAAAATTCTGGAAAAAAAAGTGCTTGCTCCGAAACTTGTATTCCTAAATGTAGAAGCACCCCTGATTGCAAAAAAAGCGGAACCGGGACAGTTTATAATAGTAAGAGTTCATGAAAAAGGAGAAAGAATACCGCTAACCATTGCCGATTTCGATAGGGATAAAGGAACAATATCGATCGTATTCCAAAAAATCGGAAAAACAACTCACCTTCTTGCAACAAAGAACGAAGGGGAATATATAGCGGATATTTTGG
>Ga0256833_1003591_pt1 | contig 10591 bp, 7 predicted proteins | sample 356284metaG_FD_190535 | JGI IMG/M metagenome (GOLD analysis project Ga0256833, IMG submission 190535) | Hydrothermal vent microbial communities from Mid Atlantic Ridge, Atlantic Ocean - 356-284 | ecosystem: Environmental > Aquatic > Marine > Hydrothermal vents | place: Atlantic Ocean: Mid...
TATTTATAGAGAAAATACTACCCCTGTATTTTATGAAGTTTTGGGTGGTTCGGCATTTTCTTATTGGGATATGGGTGGACCTCTATTAGGTGAGCATGAAATGGTTAGTAAAACTTTTGTAAAACTCAGAGATTTATCACTTCAAATTATTATTCCGAAAAAATGGCTTGCTAAAACTCCTTTCGGTTATATGAGTTTAGGATTTGTAGGTAATAATTTATTTATATGGACGCCTAAATCTAATAATATCATAGATCCAGAGCTTACAACTTATGGAAATGATTTAACCGCTGACTTTGGAGAATTCGGTGCTACTCCTTCGGTCAGAACTCTGGGTTTCTCTTTAACATTTAAATTTTAAAATTAACTATTATGAAAACTATAAAATTTGCTTTACTAATAATATTTTCGGTTTTTCTTATAAGTAGTTGTAAAAAATTTCTGGATGTTAACCATAATCCCAATGTTCCTGAGGATGTTCCAATGGAAACTGTTCTCCCAGCAGCTATTGAAAATGCTGCTTCTGTTATAGGTAGTAGTTATCTAATTCTGGGTGAAATATGGTCTGAACATTGGACTTCTGACGCTAATGCTCCTGATTATCAAACAGAAGATAGTTATAACGTCACTGCTGGTGATTATTCTTACGATATCGCAGGCTGGTCAAATATTTATCCAAATGCTATGATGGATTTGGAATGGATTAGAAATAAAGCTAAGGAGGATAGTAATTGGACCTACTATTTGGTAGCTACTGTATTTCAATCTTATATATTCCAGTTTATGGCAGATTTCTATGATCAAATTCCTTTTTCTGAAGCTTTTAAAGGATTGCCTCCTCATTTTGAAAATGGTTATGATGTTTATGACTCTTTAATTGTCAGAATTGACGATGCTATACAAAAGTATGAGAGTTGTTCAGAATGCCCTAAAATAGAAGAAGGTGATTTAATTTTTAATGGAGATATGGATAAATGGATTGAATTTGCTAATACTTTAAAATTGAAGATTTATTTGAGAGAAGTTTATAAACGTCCTACTGTTGCACAACAGGGTATAGAAAAACTTGCCCAAGAAGGAGCTAAGTTTTTAACTGTGGATGCAAAATTCGATGATTTTGCAGATGAAGCAGGACGTGATAATTATGTATATGGACGTGAATATCGCGGTAGAGGTAATATAAATCTTAGAGCAAGTAAAACTTTGATAGATTTGCTTAAATATTATCAAGATCCACGTTTAGATTATATTTTCTTACGTCCCAGAGGTGAGGAAGATGATATTGATAATCACCGCGGTATGTATCAAGGGGATTATAGAAATGTTTATAGTTATCCGGGACAAGATGTAGAAATATCTCGTCCAAGAGTAACAGCTCTTACTCCTACATATTTTATAACTGCTGCTGAAAGTTATTTCTTACAAGCTGAGGCTTCTGTGAGATTTAATAATGTATTTGGAGATCCTACTACTTTATATCAGAAAGCAATAGAGGCAGATTTTAGTAGATTGATGCAGAATTATAAAGGAGATCCTATAAATGCTAATGAAAGCCTTGGAGATATTGATTATCACGATGTTTTGAATAAACGCTATTATGGTGATTTTGATCCTAATACAATGCCTACTGATACTCTGATAAAAAGAATAATTGTCCAGAAGTGGATAGCAATGGCTAATATTCAAGGTCATGAAGCATTCTTTGAGCATAATAGAACAGGTTATCCGGAAAATAGTCCAGTTCAACCTGGCGATCCGAATTTTGCTTCGGAATATAAATTAGGAGAGTTTACTGTCTCTGTAACGGGTGTATTACCTAAAACAAATCCTTATCCAAAAAGGTTAATGTTCCCTAGTACAGAACAGAGTCGTAATCCTAATACTCCGAAGGTACAGCCTCTATATAAACCCGTTTGGTGGGATCCTACTTCTGATTATACTTCATCAAAATAAAAAATTAAAATTATGAAAAAACTATTTTTAGCAATAATAGGCATTTTATTCATAGCTTCTTGTAATGTATTATGGGACGTAGATACAACTGACCATGTATCTATGGTCTCTTGTAAACCTGATATTAAATTACTTGGAGATCCAATGATAAGTTTTCCTGTGGGCAGCACTTATACAGAAGAAGGTGTGGAAGCTTTTGCATGTGATACACCCCTTACTTATACTATTGTTTCCGGTCAGGTTAATCCTAAGGAAGCTGGCTTATATCAAGTGGTATATAAAGCCACTAATGGTTTTGGTTGGAGTTCTTATGCATATAGGACTGTATTAGTTTATAATGGAGATCCCTATATTACAGATATTGGAGGTGATTATAGAATAGGATTCCTTTATCATAGCACTATTACTAAGCATTCTGTAAAAGGTTTTTGGCAAATGTCTCAGGCTATTGATGATCCCAATAAAGATTATCCAGTAGTCCTTGTAGAAGATCCTAATAATGTAGGTCATTTTATAGTTGTCCCAGGTGTTTGGGAAGATTTGGGAAGATATAAGGGAAGTGCTGAATATATTCCTTCTCCTACTCATCCACAGTTAAAACTTACAATTACCTTTATTGATCAAGCTTTAACAAAAACATATACTTGGAAAAAATAATCTTAAAATTTAAATCTATGAGGAAATTAGCTTTTCTTATAATAGCCGTGATAATTTTCATATCGGCGTGTGATACTTATCCCAATTGGAAAGAATACGTAAAATATTCCTCTGTATATCCTGTATGCGGGGAGTATTATGTACGTGATTTTGATCCTAATACAGATACTCTTGTGACAGATTGGTATAAGCTTTATATTTATAATACTGCATTTAATCCAACAAAAGACTCTGTTTGGATTGATAATTCCGCTGGACACCCTAATACAGGATTAGATGTTTATCCATATAAATTTAAGATACGTGCTAAAGCTGATACAGTTAATTTAACTTTTAATGTTCAAAATGCAGGTTCTGTTTCTGGTAATCGGGCTTATCCTGCTTCTAATGCTAATAGAGTGACTATAAAAAATAGCCATATATGGCATTATGCAAAGGATATTGACGATTTCTCTGCACCCCCAGACAGTATATATTTTGAATTTGAACTTTATGATTCTACTATGACTTTAATTCGTAAATTAGTAGTTAAAGGTCATAGAAAAACTGGTTGGGAGAATCCTAATTACGAGGATCCTATGTATTGATTTAAAATACCGGAAGTATGCAACTTTTTAGTAAATTATTATGTCTGTTAAATGCGTACTTCCGGTATTTATTTATAAATTGAAAAACCAAAAACTTTATACTATGAAGCGAATTATTTTACTTTTGACAGCAGTAATGTTGTCAGTTTCAATGTTTGCACAAAAAGATGTTTATCCGAGACATCTTACTCCTATTTTTAAAAAGGACTATTCCTATGCTAAGATGCTATTGAAAAAGCATCCTGTACATTTTTCACAAAGAGATTTTAACACAATTGACACTCTGGGTGTACCCATAGGTCTAACTCTTTATGATTTACAGACCAATTCTGCAGTGGCACATAGAATTTATACTCATCCAGACGGAACTGTTTCTGCTGTTTGGTTAGAAGATCAGGAGAATGCAGATGGTGGTAGTACTCGTGGTACCGGCTATAATTATTATGATGGTACCCAGTGGTTATATACTACTATGGAGGGAACAAACGTTCATGTTGAAGCAAATCAACGGACTGGCTGGCCTGCTTATATGGTTGCAGGGAATAATGAATTGGTAACAAATCACTATCGTAGTGCAGGAGGTTTGTTCCTTTGGACAAGTGCTATTGGAGCTAATGGTTCTGGTTGGACACAAGGCTCTATTGAAGGTGGTTTCCCAGAACCAATGCTTTGGCCTCGTGCAGTATCAACACATGGTAGTGATGGCAATGATCACCTATATGTAATTGCTGTTGATGATTTTAATAACTCTCCGGAAGAGATAACAGGTCTCTATTTAGCTCAATCTCATGATGGTGGACAAACCTGGACTGCTGCTTTATTGCCCGGATTTACACAGCACTATCACAATGGTAATGGTGATATTTATGCTATTGACGCAAGAGATAGTATTGTTGCTATTGCTTATTTTGCTGATTATGGCGATTTAATGGTATGGAAATCTACTGACTATGGACAGACTTGGGATACTTTAAAAGTTAATGATTTCCCAGTAGATCAATATAACTTCTTCTCAGGTCATATTGTAGATATGGATAATAATAATCAGGCTGATACTGTTATGAGTACTGATAATACTGGTGATATTATCATAACTCCTGATGGCAAAGTTAACGTTACTTTTGGTGTTATGCGTTATATTGACGAACAGATAGATAATCAAGGACAATTCTCATATTTTCCATATACAGACGGTATTCTATACTGGAATGAAGATATGGGCCAAGGTGAATATACAGGGTTAGAGCATGCTAATTATGTTGGTCTTAATGTTCCAGATAGTGTACAATTGATTGCTTATTCTTTTGATCTTAATGGTAATGATACTATTTGGGAGTATGCTCAAGCAGGTCAAAATGGCTTGCCCTTTGGAAAATATTATACTTCTTTAACATCAATGCCTTCTATGGCTACTGACGATAGTGGCAATATTTATGTTGCTTTCACAACTGTAATGGAGGGTGATGATTTTGTGAAGACAGATGCAAATCCAAATCCTGAATCATTCCGTCATGCTTGGATAATAGCTAAGCCAGCAGATACCACGGGTATAAGTGATCAATTAGATGAAAATGGTTGGACACAGCCTTATTGTATCTCAACCGTTGATGGTAATAGCGCTGAAAATGTATTTGTTAATTTAGCAAGAAGAGTGGTTGATGGTAAGCTGCATTTATGGCTACAATGGGATGATGAACCAGGTTTACATATTCGTGGTGACAATGATAATCCTACAAATAATTATATTGTCTATAAAGAAATACCAGTTTGTGCATTGCTGAAGAATATTAAATATGCAGTTACTTTCCATGTAGTAGATGCCGATAATAATCCTCTGCAAGGTGCTATTATAACAGTTGGTGATAGTATTGCCGAAACAGATGATCAAGGTATTGCTACAATGCATCTTTGCTGTGGAGAATATACGGGACAAGTTGCTTTAGATGGATATCAAACTGCTGATATATCATTTAGTGTTCAAGGTGCTGATCTTGATCTTAATATAACTTTGACACCTCCGGGTTCTGTATTTACAACACCTGCTAATATTAAAATCGCTCCTAATCCGACTAAGAATTATATTGTTATAAATGCAGAAAAAGGTTATACAGTAGAAGTAATGAATTTATGGGGTCAAGTTATTGATAAATTCGTTATGAATGATAATACAGCACAAGTTGACTTGTCTAATTATGCAAATGGAGTTTATATTGTAAGATTGATAGGTAATAAGGTTTATTCTTATCGTGTTATAAAAGAGTAATTTGTAAAATTTGCTTTTGGGATTGTTTATGGGGGCGTCTAAAAAAGGCGCCTCCTTTTTTATACAAAAATTATTTAAATGTTATAAAAAAATATAATATTCTTGATTTTTAGACAGCTCTGTTTTTATGATAATTTATTTTATCCAGCTTTATTTTTAATTGCTTTGTTAATAGTTTCTACCAGTTTTTTAGTAGATTCTTTTGCGGAGTATTTTTCTAAGGAATGCAAATTTGGTTGCCAATTTTTTTCACCTTTAACAAATTCGTAGAATTTTTCTTTTATTTGTTTTTTTAAGGTACTGATATTTTTCTCTCCAGTATAAAGAGCGGTATAGATATCGGCATTAGCGTTTTTAAGTATATTTACAGTAGTACTTTGGTGATGGAATATTGCGAATATTGGTCTTTGGCTAAGTAATGATTGAAAAATTTTAGAGGCTGTGTAATGTTTTTCAGTTGTTCCGATTACTAATATGCCGTATGCTTTTGCCAAAAAGTTTAGTATGTGTAGATATGGGTATCGTTCAGGAATTTCTTTAACTAAATTTTGTATTTGATTTTCTTTGGCATAATCACTTATGCTTTTATAAGGATATTTGCCTGTTCCTATAAAATAAAGTTTAAAGTTAGGTTTTATTTTTCTTTCGTCTATTAGTTCTTTTATACTTTTAAAGAGCAAATTTGTATATAGTCCTGACATTGGCAGGAAAGCGCCAGCATATATAATTGGTTTCTCTATATTGTCGTTTTCCCAAGGATATTTGAGGTTAGAAAGAGTTATTTTATGGTCATTAGGGTCAAAACCATAGGGCATAGCAACATTAAGCGGATATTTATTTTGTTTGAAATTTCTTTTTAATGCAGGTAGATAGTATTCTTTTGCCACTCCGCTTATTACAGAGGCTTTTTTTATTGCATAGGGTTCTAAGATATGAGCAGCTATGTTGCTTAGGATTGCCCGTAAGTTTTTTCTATTGCTGATATTTCTTATCCATGGATCTATGTAATCTATGCCGTAAGGAATGCCAGTTTTTTCATGTAAGATCCTACCGAGTACAGCTACATAAAATGATGGTATAGGTATCCAGATGAAATCTATTTTTTTGTTTTGTATTATTTTTAGGGCTTGATGTTTTAGGTATTTGAAAGCTCTTAGTCCTATATCTCCTATAATTCTGGGTTTTCTTATTGGCTTTGCTTCTGTGTATATTACTTCTGTTTTGGGGTTTACAGTTTTTATGATATCATAGTCTGGTTTTTCTTCGTAATATTTACTTTTTACTGTTAGGATTATTGGGTGCCATCCGAATTGATGTAGAAAATTTGATATTAAGCGGGGTCTATGTACACCTGTAAGATTTGATGGTGGCCAATGAGGATAGATTATCAGTATGTTTTTCATTTATTTTTTATGCAAATATAAAAAATGCGGGCTGTTTTTTTGCGATTATTGTTTTTGTTAATGTTTATTTATTTTGTTTTTTATTGTTTTTAACAGCTAATAATGATTTATCAAAAACTAATTTTACAGACCGTTCTAAAACGATGAATACATATTCAACGAGGTATCCAGCGATAAAAGCAACGAGTAATTGTCCGAGGGTACTGATGAATTTTAGTGTTTCTTGTTGAGTAATTTCGCCCCAAAATACGCCTACGGCGAGTCCTGCGATTGTCCCGAGTATTAGCCTAAGTGCAAAATTAATATTGGTTTCTTTGGTAAATTGCATATTTTTTATCATATTTCTTAATTCTCTGAGTACAAATGTTATAGCACCGAGTAATCCGTATAGTAGGGGAAGTATATAATATCCTATTACAAGCAGGTAATTTTCTGCGTCGTTGATTGTTTCTATATGATAAGTAAGGGTCTCTTGTGGAGAAGGAGGTGCTTGAGGCGTTTCTGGTTCTGTTTGTGTTGCTTTTATTTGTTTGCTTTCTTTTTTTATGAATAGAATTTTTCTTATAAAATATAACCAGTCGTTCAGAAGTTTTATGTTGCTTTCTTTTTCGGTGTTTATTTCAAAGAGTTTATTATAGAGTTTATCTTTTTTAAATTCTACGCTTAGGTTTGTTTCTGATGAACCACGACTTATCATCTCTAAATCGTTAATTTGATTTTCCAATTCTGCTATTTTTTTATCATTTTTTAGAATTTTATTTAATCTGACGGTACCTATTGAGAAATATATGTGTAGAATTAGCATTATTATCATTGTGATAATTGCGAATATAGTGTAAAAACGTGCTGATTTATAAGCTACAGAAACGTAATGTTTTTTACCAAGTATTTTTTGAAAAAAATTGGGGTTTTTGATAGGTTTTTCTTCTACAGCTTTTATGCTATCAACTGTTATGGGTTTTATTAGTGCAGGTAGTTTATTGTATGCTTCCCAGAATTTTTCTTCTATTTCTTTATTCCAGTTTCTTAATTTATATGCTTCTTTTGCGCTGATTATAGTAGTTATTAAATTTTTATCTACGTTTATTCCGTGTTCTGCTATGTAGGATAATACAAGTTCTGCATCAGAGATAGCTCGTATTACTCGTCCAGTGGGTGTATATTCTATTTTTTGAGATATTAGAGTTTGTTTTGCTTTTGAAGCTTTTTCATTGGTATGTGTATTACTGTTGTTTTCTTTGTTTTTCATTCTTGAAAAATTTGTATAAAGTTATGATTTTTTTTAGAAAATAAAAAAGAGGAAATTTTTATATAAGTTGGCTATTAAAAATTTAAAAAAAACTTGATTTTAACATTGAATAATTTTATTTTTACAAATTAAATAAATTGCAAAAAATATAATTATGAAGAAGTTAATTTTGTTTTTTGGACTTATTTTTCTTATTAGTGTCTATGCGAAGGCTCAAAGTGTAGGCATTAGTTCTTCTGGGTCTTTTACACCAGATGCTTCTGCTGGATTGGACGTAAGCTTTACAGATAAAGGAATTTTAATTCCCAGGGTTGCTTTAACTGGGACCAATGATGCTTCTACAATTTCTAATCCTGCTACTTCATTAGTAGTATATAATGATGGTACAGGAGGTTTAACACCTGCGGGGTTTTATTATAATGCAGGTGACGCGTCAAACCCTAACTGGGTAAAACTTTTTGATGATAATCAGGGACATCCTTGGCTTTTGGAAGGTAATGCAGGTACAACGCCTGGCACAGACTTTTTAGGCACTACTGATGCCGTTGATTTAGTCTTGAAAGCTAATAATACTGAGCAAGCTCGTATCTTGAGCTATTCAGATACAGGAGGAATAGGTTTGCCTAATGGTTTGTATGCTTTATGGGGGCGAAATAATGCAGGTAATAAGTGGATAAGAGCTATTTTGCCTGCTTATACTGACGATGATATTTATATAGGCTCAGGTGCAAATCCTACTGGAACAAATATCCATTTTGATGTAGGTGCAAAACCTGATGCTATTTTTATTGAAGGCTCCTCAGGAAAAGTTGGTGTATGGACAACTGCTCCTCTTTATCCTTTGAGTGTTGTCTCTGGCGACCAAGATGCTGTTGGGTATTTTCAAAGCACACAGACATATTCTGATGATTGGCCTGTATATGGTATATGTGCCAATACTGATTTTTGGGGTTATGGAGGATATTTTCGTGGAGGATATAAAGGTGTGCAAGGAACAGTTTATCCAAGTGGAAGTTATTATTATTATGGGGTATATGGATATGTATATGGTGGTAGCGGAACAAATTACGGTAGTTATGCCTCTGCTTATGGTAGTGGAACAAATTATGGTAGTTATGGTTATGCATCCAGTAGTAGCAGTGGCAATGCTTATGGTGTTTATGGCAATGCTTATGGTGATAATGGAAAAGCAAGAGGAGTTTATGGACGAGCTGATGGACAGGGGAATTATGGAGGTTATTTTTTTAATGGACACGAGAATGGTGAAGGTTTAAATGTTATTGGAGAGAATTTATCTTCGTATTATTATCTTACTTATGGCTGTGGTGCTGGTATTAATGGTGATTCTATTGGTGTTTATGGTAGGGGTAACCACAGTGGTGACGACGTTTGGGGAGGTTATTTTGAAGATGGAAACGGTACTTTTACGTATATAGGAGGCACATACTCAGGGACAGCATATAAAGTAAATGGTAATGGTAATGTTGCAACAATAGTTAAAGATACAAAAGGGGATAGAGTCTCACTTTTTGCACCTGAGGCACCGGAGATTTTATTTCAAGATTATGGAGAAGGTCAGCTTGTAAATGGTAAAGCTCATATTAAAATAGATCCTATTTTGGCAAAAAATATAACAGTTGATAAAGAGCATCCTTTGCGTGTATTTATTCAATTAGAAGGTGAGAGTAATGGAGTTTACGTGACAAATAAAACAGCCGAAGGTTTTGATGTAGTAGAATTAAACAATGGCAGGTCAAATGTAAAATTTACGTGGTTTATAGTTGCTAACAGAGCTAATGAGTATAATGAAAAGGGAGAATTAGTTTCTAAAAATTTAGTAAGATTTCCACTAGCACCTGGACCTAGGAAAGCTCAAAAAGTTGATATTCCAAAAGAGGAAAGAGAGCCAATGCTAAATAAAAATAAAGATCCTAAGCAATTTGACTTTATAAAAAAGGAAAAGGAGATTATGGAGAAGATGAAAAAGGTAAAAAAATGATATATAAGTCTGGACGGTAGCTGTAAGAAGCTATCGTCCAGAAGTTTATATAGTTAATTGATCTTAACGAATGGAGGTTTAACAACTTTTGCTTTTAGTGCTTTGCCTCGGATATCTATGAATATTTCTGTTTCTGGTTTAGCATATTCAGTTTTTACATATCCCATACCAATGCCTTGTTTAAGCATAGGCGACATTGTTCCTGATGTAACTTCTCCAATGGTTTCTTTATTGTCATTTAAGATATTATAGTGTTGGCGTGGAATACCTTTTTCTTGCATAATAAAACCTATAAGTTTACGATTTACGCCATTTTTCTTTTGCATTTCTAATCTTTCTCTGTCAATAAAATTATTTCCATCTGTAAATTTTACAATCCAAGAGAGTCCTGCTTCAATGGGAGATGTAGTTTCGTCAATATCGTTTCCATATAGGCAGTATCCCATTTCAAGGCGAAGGGTATCTCTTGCCCCTAAGCCA
>Ga0256833_1003592_pt1 | contig 10590 bp, 3 predicted proteins | sample 356284metaG_FD_190535 | JGI IMG/M metagenome (GOLD analysis project Ga0256833, IMG submission 190535) | Hydrothermal vent microbial communities from Mid Atlantic Ridge, Atlantic Ocean - 356-284 | ecosystem: Environmental > Aquatic > Marine > Hydrothermal vents | place: Atlantic Ocean: Mid...
AAGTTACAAATATATTCAAATTAAACGTATTTTTGATAAATTATCAATTAGATAAAATGAAATTTAACATTAATTTTATTATAACTGTTTTATTTTTTTCTCTATTATCTTGCAGTAATAAGAATAAGATTCCCCAATATAAAAGTATCAGCGGTAAAACCATGGGTACATTTTACCATATCAAATACAAAGGAAATATTGACTTAAAAAACAAAATCGACAGTGCACTAATTGAAATAAATAATGAATTATCAACATATATCGATACTTCGACTATTACCGCATTTAATAAATCAGATACTGGAATTGTGATTTCAAAAACAAGCGGTTTTTGGCAAAATATAGTCAAAGCAAAAAATATCTATAACATCTCAAACGGATATTATGACCCAACAGTTATGCCATTGGTCAATTATTGGGGATTTGGTTATACGGGACACAAGAAACCGGACAAAATCGATAGTAGTAAAATAAAGAAAATCCTGTTATCAGTGGGATTTGACAAAGTAGAACTTATAAATCTCAAAACAGATAGTATTTTTGTGAAGAAAAAAAATCCTTATGTTCAATTGGATTTTAGTAGTATCGCCAAAGGATATGGTGTAGATAAAATAGGAGAATTAATCCATGCACAAGGAAATAACAACTACCTTGTGGAAATCGGTGGTGAAATAGTCTCTTCAGGTATATCTCCCTCAGGCAAAAAATGGACAGTAGGTATAAATACACCCTCTGAAAATGCTTCAATTACTGATTTGCTATTAGATATCGAAATCTCGGATAAAGCTTTGGCTACTTCAGGAAATTATCGCAATTATTATGATATCAACGGACATAAATACAGCCATACGATTAATCCTAAAACAGGATTCCCCGAACGTTCCAATTTATTAAGCGTCTCGATTATCACTAAAGATTGTATGACTGCCGATGCTCTTGCTACAGCTTGTATGGTATCGGGATTGGATTGGGCAAAAGATATTATCGAAAAAAATGATTCTATACAGGGTATTTTAATATATTTGGACAATAATAAAGAAATGAAAGTATTTAATACATATAATAATAATAATAATAATGACTAAATTAAATCTAAATCGCAATTTGGTATTTTTTGACCTGGAAACAACTGGGCTCAATGTATTAAGAGACAGGATAATCCAAATAGCAATGATAAAATATAAAAAAGATAGTGAGGAACCTGAAGAATTGGAAATGTTGATCAATCCGGGAATTCCGATATCTGAAGAAGCAATGAATGTCCATGGTATAACCCCTTCCGATTTAAGAAACAAACCGACTTTCAAGGAAGTAGCACAAAAAATATATGATTTTATCGGTGATGCAGACCTTGCTGGATATAATTCCAATAGATTTGATGTACCTATGCTTATAGAGGAATTTGCAAGAGTAGGAATAGATTTTGATATAGAAAAACGCCGACTCATTGATGTACAAAGGCTTTTCTATAAAATGGAACCCAGAACCTTAAAAGCAGCATATAAATTTTATCTCGGAAAAGAGTTTGATAACGCTCATGATGCCCTATCGGATGTCAGAGCTACAGTAGATGTTTTAAAAGGGCAATTAAAAAAATATGAAAATCAGGACTTTATTGATAATGATGGAAATATAATTGAAAAACCTGTTAAAAACGATATGCAACAACTTCACGAATTCACTAATGATTTAAAAATAGTAGATGTTACACAGAGGTTAAAGTATGATTCAAATGGTGTTATCGTTTTTAATTTCGGTAAATATATCGGAAAACCGGTAGCGGAAACATTAATAAAAGACAAACAATATTATAATTGGATTTTAAATAAAGAGTTTTCTTATCAGGTTAAAAAAATAGTAAAAAAACTGGTCAAAGAATATGAATCAAGCAAAAAATAAACTATTAATTTTAGTCTTGTTTGTTAATCTATTTTCATCCTGCTATGAACATACGGAAGGATGCAGGGATATAAATGCATTGAATTTTGATGTTGTTGCAGATAAAGATTGTGAAGATAATTGTTGTAAATATCCCAATGTCTATCTTGATTTTAAATTATTCAAAGACAGTATCACGGTTGATACCAATACCATTTTGGTAAATAATTTTAATGACACTTTTAGAATAAAATATTTCAGAATGTATTTATCTGATTTTTCATTGATAAATACTCAAAACGATACTATTGAGTTATTAAATAAAATAAAATATGGAATTGAAAAAAATGATAAAATTGAATATGATAATATCAATTTCCCGGTATTAAAACTTAAAGCTAAACCCCAATCTTATAATTTGGGAAATCTTAAAGTATTGAATAAATATTCTGAATTGATTTTTTATTTCGGTATTAAATCTACTATCAACCATGCTATAATGGACAAATTGGATATTTCAAATCCTTTAAGTTTTAAAGACAATGATATGTATATAAATACCGACTCCGGATATTATTTTCTTAAAATAAATTTGGAAATAGCTGACAGTACTATCAAAAATATAAATATCTCAGGAGACAAATATTTATCAAAAATAAATATTAAACACAATTTTGATTTAAGCGAAAGGAAAAATCATTATATTTCTTTGCATCTTGATGTTTCAAAATGGTTGCTACCTGTTGATTTTAATAAAAACAATGATGAAATAACTAATAATTTATTGGATAATTTAAATAAATCAATGATTTTAGATTAAATAATAATTGTCTATAAAATCATTTTAGATGATAAAAATCAGGATTTTTACATAAAATATCATTTTTTTATAAAAAAAATCAACTTTTTTTTACTGTTTTATTTATAAAAAAAATATTTATTTCTCACTTTACTTATCCTATTTAAATTTTTTATCATATTCATAGTCTTGTTTACCAGTTATTTAATATACATAAAATATCATATTATGATTTTTTATATATTACATTGATGTATTTTTGTATTTGTTTTTAGTAGAAAACCGTCGTAATATTGTATTATGAAAAAATAAGATAAGCTGGTTTAAAGAAATCGGTAGTTATTTTTTAGATATGTTCATGGGATTATAATTTGTTAATAATAAGTTGTGCTCACAAAGTACAACTTATTATTGACGAATTCTACAGAAAAAAGATTTAAAAAAATATATATATACAGATTGAGTTCACAAGTAAAATTCGTTCTTTTTTGGTTTATTAAGTTCACTTGTTCATGGGATTAAAAAAGATGTCTTAAAGCAGTTTAAGACATCTTTTTTGTTTTATATACCTACTCCGGTGCAAATTTCTATATCCGGATTCACTGAAAAACTTTAAATATTTAATATTAACCGTGTAAAAACATAACCGACCATAAAATGAAAGTCACTATCCCTGCAACGTATCCCAGTACCGCCAAGATACTTACCTTTTTAAAATACCATATAAAATCTATCTTCTCCATTCCCATTGCAGCAACACCTGCAGCAGAACCTATAATCAACATACTGCCTCCGGTCCCTGCAGCATAAGCTATAAAGTGCCATAGATGATGATCAATAGGAAATGTATACATCCCCATGGTTGCAGCAACCAATGGTACATTATCAATAATAGCCGAGAACACACCTAAAATACTAATTACGACATACTGATTCGGTATGGAATGTTGCAATACGGTTGCAAGATATTTTAAAGTACCCATATTTTCAGTAGCCAAAGTTTCCAAGGAAGCTACTGCCATTAAAATACCGAGAAAAAACAAAATACTGGATAGTTCTATTCTTGACAGAGCTCTTAATCCGGAATACAAATGACGGTTTTTATTGTCAAAATTCTCTTCCGGATGAATATATTCGGAAACCAACCAAACAATACCAAGACTAAACATCATTCCCAAATACGGAGGCAAATGAGTTATAGTTTTGAAAAAAGGAACGAAAATTATCATACCCAAACCTAAATACAACATAACTTTACTACTCAACAATTTTTTAGTCTCACCGTCTTCATCCGAAGGTGTCAGATCCCCTTTAAAAACAGGTAAAAGAGTTGCAATAAAAAACGGTAAAGCAAAACTGATAAAAGAAGGTAAAAACAATTCCACTATAAGCCCTCCTGCAGTTGTTTTATTACCTATCCAAAGCATAGTGGTAGTAACATCACCAATAGGAGACCAGGCGCCGCCGGCATTAGCGGCAATAACAATAAGAGCTGCATACCAAAGTCTTTCCTTCTTGGAATGAATCAATTTTCGTAGCAAGGTTACAAGTACAATTGTAGCAGTCAGGTTATCAATCACAGCTGATAAGAAGAATGCTATAATACCTACCATCCAAAGAAGTTTTTTCTTATTTTTTGTTTTCACATAAGACTTAAGGACTTCAAAACCGGCATGAAGATCAATGATTTCAACAATAGTCATAGCTCCCATCAGAAAGAACAATATCTCGGAGGTTTTTCCCAAATGATGAACAAGATTTGATACAAATCCCTCATGTGCATTTTCCCCTGAGGCAATACTCCACAAATGCTCATGAGAATCAACTATATCAAGTAAACCATTATTGAATCCTATAGAAAGAATCGACCACATTATTGCAGCCATTAATAATGTCGGAACCGTCTTATCCAATTTCAATGGATGTTCCATTACAATAAGGCTATAACCTAATACAAAAGTCGCTATAATCGCTATTGACAACATATCTATTTTTTTTAATTAAAGTAACTATCCGGGGAGAACCATTTTGTCAAAAAAATCCTCTTTCCGTATTTCAAAAAACCTCAATAATGAGTGCTTCAAATCAAATTAATTGGCAAAAATATGAATTAGTATTAGAAATTAAAATATTAATCATAAAATAAATTTAGATTATACCGATTAAAAATAATATAACTATACGGGTAAAGTATTTTTAGAAAAAAAATATATGTTTTTGTATTAAAAAAAAATCAAAAATCTTTAAGTAATAGTGGCTCTATTTAAAAAAATATTGATAAAAAAGGGGTGCATATAACAATACACCCCTAACCAAGATCAATTTAAATTTATCATAACTTCTACAGCCTCTAATATATTTTAATCATTTTCTTCACTTGATGCTTACCTTTATATTCAAAATCGACAAACAATAGCCCCGAATAATTTATCTTGTTTTTATCTATACTGAAAATATTCTTACCGGCTTTGCCCTTTATTATTGAAGAATACAACATTGCACTATATCCATTTGTAATAGTAATTTTCACATCACCGGATTCAGGTAGTTCAAATTTAAAATTAGTACTGAAAGACCATGGATTAGGTTCATTTTGATATAATACAAAGTCTTCCGAACCTTCTTTCCTGAATTTTAATAAAACTCCTTTCTCATTTTCTTTATCATCAATAATTATGGCAGAAGTTATTTTATTATTTATCTCTACTAAATCCGATAGAAAACCGCTTTTACTTACTTTAAAACGGAATGAAAACAATTTGCCGTCTTTTGCTATTTCCAATCCTGAAGTGTTATTCCAACTAACAGTTAATAATCCTTCATCCAAATGTTTAATACCTAAATTATTTTGATTCAAATCAAGAAGTTCATTTTCAAACCCCGAATATTCAAGATAATCGGTATTAAAACCTAATGTAAATTGAACACCCTCAATATCAATATCTTCAGAGGTAAGGATTTTTATAATGATATCTTCACCGCTTTTCACAAATCTATCCTCAGAATACAACTCTGTATTTTCTGCATTTCTGTTTTCCAAATCCATTTTTGAGTTAGCCCAAGCTGAATTATTGACATCACCAATTTTCACACCCACAAATTCCAGCTTTTTGATTTTATCCAAATTTTCAATAACTATCTCTTGAGGATAATTTTCATAAAGCGGATTATCGCTGTTTTCAAAAACATAAGAAGCATCAATAAACTTCCAGCTATTATTATTGGCAAAACCAAGTTCATCTCCCAATATTATTTTTCTTAAGTGGAGAATATCCGATGCTGAAATCTTATTGTTATTATCTATATCTGCAGATATAATTTTATAAGGAGAATTCAATTTGGAAATACCGAGAATATGTTTTTGTATATTAATAATATCCACTGTACTTACACCATTTAAAACATCATCGTTTTTCACAGGTTTAACTGAATAATATCCAAAGTCATTAAGGGGCATAAACTCAAATCTTCCTGCAACATTAGTCGTCTTTTGGTTTAAATCATCACCGGATAATTGTACTTCTGCATTTTCAACACCTTCATCATATTCCGTCATAATAACCCCTTTAAGCCCCGAAACCAAATTACCGCTACAGAATCCATTTGGGTCTTCAATTTTAATATCCGATATGCAGGAATCAATTAAAACTCCATTTTGATCAAATTTGTACACGGGAGTTAAATGATTTTCATCTACATCCGGACAATAAAACACAATGCTGTCCAGTGCGGGATCGGAATTTGAAAATGACATATCGGCACAATCAGGTACTCCTGTCGTCACATCATCTACATAGACTACTACACTATCTCCTTCTTGAATATAGAAAAATCCTTTTACACAATAACTTGGAAACTCAACCTGGAGATTGTATGTATATGTTGAAGAATTTCCACATTGGTCCGTTGCCGTAATTGTAATATCCCATACGCCTCCGGGATAATACCCTGAAGCATCCGCACTATTAGGATCATCTGCATAAGGTGAATCATTACTGACCACAACATTAGGATCACAATCCACCACATATCCATAAAGATTTACAAATACATTTTGACATTCATCATTTGTAACCTCGATTAAAGTATCATTAGGTGCATATATTAACGGTGCCAGAGTATCAAAAACTATAATTATCTGTGTATCTATATAAATACCGGTATTTGAATCCATATCGTATTGACATGAATCCACTATCGTCCAAACCCGTTGTATAGTATCATTACAACTACCTCCGGGAGTCAAATTGGTATCTTCATAATCAGTCGTAATATCCGAACATTCGGCATCGCTGTAATCTATAACAGGAAAACTATTAATAGAATCAGGATCTGTAGAGTAACAATTTTCAACATAAACCGTATCTGCCGGCCATGTAATATCTTCTTCTCCGAAATTATCGGTTGATTCAATTGTAATCAATTGCGTACACATTGAAGTATTACCACTTGGGTCAGATACTTGAAAGTTTCTTGCTATAAATCCCGCTCCGCAATTATCAATACTTTTCACATCTGTTTCGGTGTAATCTCCTCCCTGGGAGCAATTATCATAAATGACCGGTTCACCGAACTCATCAATATAATACTGTTCTTCAGGAACATCAGTACAAGAAATGGTCGTATCTACAGGGCAAATAATTGTAGGTGGTATCGTATCCAACGGTATTGCTATTCCTGTACATTGACTTGTATTGCCGCTATTATCAGTCACAGTCAAAGTAAACTCAACCGGAATACTCGCGTCATTACAATAAAATGTATCCGGCTCAACTTCCAGACTGATATATCCACATTGATCGCTACTTCCATTATCAACATTTTGACCATTTATAACAACCATTCCCGTAGTATCAAGATATACCAACAAAGTATCGACTGCTTCACATTGAGGAGCTATAGTATCAAGTACGGTAATACCAGCCTGACATATAGAAGTGTTATTACTATTATCCGTTAATGTTACAGTTACAACCTGAACCGTATCCGTCTGTGTACAATCAAATGTATCGTCACTCAACAAGGTATCCACTATAATACCGCATGGATCATAGCTACCATTATCAATATCTCCAAAAACAATATGTGCACTTCCATTCTCATCTAGATACACATCGGTATCATGAACCAGGCATACAGGAGCTATCGTATCTATAACAGTCACAACCGCACCACAAGTGTCAGTGTTTCCCGTTACATTATCTATTACAATAAGTTGTACAAAATTCTCTCCTATATCATCACAACTAAATGTATCCGGATCAGCAATTAATGTTATGTCATCAGAACCTCCACAACCACCGTCTCCCGAATAAATATCGTAAGGATCCAATACACCGAAACCATTTTCATCAAGATATAAAATAGTATCATGAGCCATACAAAGTTGCGTCACCGTATCCAAGACTATTGCTATGGATGTACAAAAACTTTGATTGTTGCTATTATCTGTAACTGTAATATCAATATTTTTTTCTCCAACATCCGAACACATAAACGTATCAGGTTCCACCGTAATATTATCTATACCGCAATTATCTGATGACCCCGCGTCCACATCAGCCCCTATTATTACCGCCATACCGTTCTCATCCAAATAAACAGTAATGGTATCAACAGATTGACAAACCGGTGCAATTGTATCCAAAACGGTAATTTCCGCTTCACAAGTCGAAGTATTATTGCTCGGATCAGTCAAAGTCACTACAACTGTTTGAGCATTTCCCGTATTATTACAATCAAATGTAGAATCACTTAAATCTATACTCGAAATAACACCGCATTGATCAGTACTTCCATTGTCTATATCTGCAAAATCAATTGTTGCATTTCCATTGTCATCTAAATAAACCGTCGTATCATGAACCATACACAGAGGAGCAATGGTATCCAATACCGTTACTATTGCCTCGCAAGTATCGCTTTCACCTGTCGTATTATCCGTAACTATAAGCTGAACTGTATTTTCTCCTATATCATCACAATAAAATGTATCCGGTTCTGCCACTAAAGAAACATCACTTGAACCACCACAACCTCCTGACCCAGCATATATATCCTGTGGATTCAAAATCACTTCTCCGTTTTCATCTAGATAAATTGTTGCATCCTGAGCATTACACAATTGGGTAATAGTATCTACTACAGTCACTATCGCCTCACATGTACTTTGATTACCGCTATTATCAGTTACTGTCACAGTAACATTATTATCTCCTAAATCATCACAATTAAAAGTATCAGGTTCCACGCTTATTGAGGATATTCCACAATTGTCTGTCGAAGAGGATCCTATATCATTTCCTGTTAAAGAAGCAGTCCCGTCAGAATCCAAATATAAAATCGTATCAATTGCCTGACAAAGCGGTGCGATTGTATCTAAAACGGTTATTTCCGCTTCGCATGTTGAAGTATTATTGCTCGGATCAGTCAAAGTAACTACAACTGTTTGAGCATTTCCCGTATCATTACAATCAAATGAAGAATCACTCAAATCTATACTTGAAATAACACCGCATTGATCATTACTGCCATTGTCTATATCCGAAAAATCAATAGTTATATTTCCATTATCATTCAAATAAACCGTTGTGTTATGAACCAAACACTGAGGAGCAATAGTATCCAATACTGTAACTATCGCATCACAAGTATCACTCAAACCTGTTGTATTATCAGTGACTATAAGCTGAACTGTATTTTCTCCAATATCATCACAATAAAATGTATCAGGTTCTGCCACTAAAGAAACATCACTTGAACCACCACAACCTCCTGAACCCGCATAAATATCCTGTGGATTCAAAATCACTTCTCCGTTTTCATCAAGATAAATTGTTGCATCCCGTGCATTACACAATTGAGTCAATGTATCAATAATAGTCACTACAGCTGTACAATTACTTTGATTACCACTATTATCCGAAATAGTTATATTTACGTTGTTGCCTCCTATATCACCGCAATCAAAACTATTGGGATTTACGGTTATTGATAATATACCGCAATTATCTGACGATCCCGATGCAACATAACTTCCGTCAATAATCACCGTACCATCAGCTCCCAAAGCAACTGTTGTATCATTTGATATACATAAAGGAGCGGAAACATCTTGCACTATAACATTCAAACTGCATTGTGAATTATTGCCGCAATCATCAGTCAAAGTAAATGTTACCATATTAATACCTCCGGGATATGTGCCACTGGCGTTAGCTCCTTGATTGTCAGCATAAGGAGAATTATGAGTGATCACCAAACCGGTATTACATCCGCTATCATTATAAGTTGGTATAGGAATTGACACATAAGAATCGCATGATGCAGAAGCATCCACTGTAATATCATTTGCGCATGTCAAAGCAGGTGCTTCATGATTTTTTACGGTTATTGTTTGAACAAAATATATTATAGTATCCAAATCTGTGCAATTGAAGTCAACACTCCACTCTCTCTTTATAGTTTGACATGTAGTATTTGCATCACTAACATCCGTATCCGTATAATCAATATCAAAATCATCACATCCGCATGAATTATCAACTATTAAACTATCCATTATTCCATGACCGGGATCCAAATCAGGATTACAGGATTCTACAACAACAGAATCCAAAGGATAACTTATGCACCTGTCAAAAGGATTGCAAATATAATAATTATCCTGAACGGTAAGATGAGTATTACAATAGTCAACATTTCCAAATGTATCAGTCACAAACAATGTGATATCATGTTCTTCCTGGCGAATCCAGGAACAATCCAAATACAGTATTGTATCCGTTACATCAAGGCTAAAACTGTATTTCAATGGATATCCACAAGAGTGATAACTACCTCCGTCAAAAAGTTTTGCCAAAATATCAGCCACTGCAATAGTATCCCCGTCTTCCAATGCCGGTCCTAATTCC
>Ga0256833_1003593_pt1 | contig 10587 bp, 7 predicted proteins | sample 356284metaG_FD_190535 | JGI IMG/M metagenome (GOLD analysis project Ga0256833, IMG submission 190535) | Hydrothermal vent microbial communities from Mid Atlantic Ridge, Atlantic Ocean - 356-284 | ecosystem: Environmental > Aquatic > Marine > Hydrothermal vents | place: Atlantic Ocean: Mid...
CGCGCTCGAGAAGAACGCCGGCGCGCCCGTTGCTGCTACCGCCGGAGCCAGCTCCGCCGACCTGCAAGCCGTACGCGATTACGTCACCGCCGTGCGTGGCGACTTGGTCAACGTCTCCAACAAGGTCAGCGCCCTGGAAGCCAACGTGGATGACCTGGGCGAACGCGTGGGAAACCTTGAGGCCACCAAGTTCAGCGTAAGCGGCTTTTTGCAGCTCAAGTACAAGTCGCAGCGCTTGGTGGGCGACGCCTTTGATCTCGACCGGCTTTTCATGGACTCGGCGTTTAGCTCGGGCGACCCCGAAACAGAGTCTGCCCATGAAAAGTGGTGGACCCATAGAGGTGCGGGGCAGGTAGTCGACAACGAAGACATCGACGGCGACATACCTGGCGACACCTTGGCCCTGTGGCGCACCGACTTGCATTACGGCAAGTACGATGCCCAGTCCGCCCATGGGTACAACGGTTACCCCGAGTTCACGGACTTCCGGATTCGCCTTCAGGGTTCGGGAAGCTTTGTGTACGACCCGATCACTGGCGCGCCGACCTTCACTCCCTCGCTGCACATCCTCGACGCCTCTACTAATCTGCTGGTTGCTGACGGGCAGAATCTGCGCTTCAAGATCGGCACCAGCAACAAGGTCAAGTTTACGGAATACGTGTTCGACAACGACGCGCGTGGCCGTGGCCCGGGCGTCATTGGTATGTTCGATGCGGGTTTCTTGAACTTGACCGGTGTGTACGGGAACTACAACACCTCGGCCTACGACTACTACTACGCCGGGCGTGCGGTTGTGAAGCCCTTCAACGGCTTCGCGCTGGCAGGATCCTACGCCAAGCAGGATGGTCTGGGCACCATCTATGGCGCAGACCTGAATGCTCAGCTTGGCCCGCTGAGCGTGGTAGGGGAGTACTTCAGCTCGGACGTCACGGCCAACGCCGACGGCATGTACGTCATCGGCAAGGCCAAGTTTGGTGCATTCGGCGCAGAGTTTAACTGGCGTAACATCGGTGCGGGTGTGAATGCGCAGTCGATGTTCTCGCGCGATGCCGAAGTCGTGACGCGCTTTACCTCGCCCTCGCCCGTGGACTACGCTGCGGGCAACTACCACCCGTTCACGAACGCACCGTTCTCGGCTGACCAGCAGGGTATGGGTGGAAAGCTCAGCGCCCAGTTCGGCCTCGTAGGGATCGACGGCTACTTTGATCAGTACTCGATCGCATCGAACAATTACCAAGCTTTTGGTGGCACCCTGTCGCTTGGCGTGGATGAGAGCGACAAGGACGGCCGCAAGCCTACTCGCCTGGCCGGCTTCCGGGTTGAGGGGCACTACTTGAATGCCACCGATGGAGGTACCGTTCAAGACAGCATTCAAGCTCCTTGGTCTTGGGATACGTACGACAGCAAGATGGGTGCGTCCGTCGCGCACTTCGGCGATGCCCCCGATGCCATCGTCAAGGGCCTTGACCTTTACGCCGGCTACGACCGCTGGGCGGGTTCCGGCAACAACGAGATTGAGGCTTACGCCAAGCACAAGGGCAAGTTCGGCATCCTCAACGACACCCTCCTCATCCGCTACCACACGGACGGCACCGATACGACGGTGAAGTACGGAGGCAAGATCGAAACCGACCCGCTCGGTATCGTGCTGGCTCCAAGCTTCTCCGTTCAGTACATTGCTCGCAGTACGACGGGTGGTTCGCCTGCTTCGGAAACGAAGATGGGCGCGGGGATCAAGTTCAACAAGTTCCTCTTCAAAAACTCGGTCTTCGGCGCGGAGTACGCTAAGTACACCACGAGCAACGTCGACATCCTGCTCGGTTCCCAGGACAAGGCTTGGGACCCGACCAGAGACTTCTTGTACGGCACGAGCGGTACAGGCGGCAACCTGCAGGGCATTTACCTGACTTGGGATTACTGGGACCTTCAGTTCGCTTACACCCGAGTGTGGAACGCCAGCTTTGGCAGCCCGCGTGGGGAAGCCTTCCAGGCCAAGTACATCGTGAAGTGGTAGCCTAGTCGGCTCATTAATGAACCGGGGTTTTCAACCCCGGTTCATTATTACCATTGGTTTCGTTTGTAAGCTTGATGTATGTGGCGTATGTATTCGCTCACGACCTTTTGTGTTTTACTGTGCGCAGTCGCTTCCGCGCAGGCGGACATAGGATACGCGAAACAACTGATTGCGCGCGGGGAATATGCGCTTGCGACGGTTACCCTTAATAAGCAGTTGGCAGATTTACCCGTCGAGGCGCGGGCGCTGCTGGCCCGGGTGTACATGCTGGAGGGCGCGTTCGGCGAGGCCACGCGGTACCTGGAGGCGGCCCGCGAGAAGGGGCTGGCGGAGGCGCGCTACTACGCGCTCAAGGGGCGCATTGCCGTCATGCAGGGTCGATGGAACACCGCTTGGGCCGCGCTGCGCAGCGCGGTGGCGCTCTCGGGAAGGACCGACGACGCCCTGTACTGGGGCACCGTCGGGCTCGCCCAGGGCAACCTGGACCGTGCCTTGCTGGGCTTTGGCAAGGCCGAGCGCGCCGGTGCGCCGGCCCGGGCCGCTTTTTTACGCGGGCTGGCCCTGCTGCCGGCGGAACCGGATAGAGCGCTTCAGGAGCTGCGTGCAGCTCAGGTGCAACTGGACAGCGAGGACCCGCTCAAGCCCCAGGCCATCTACTGGCAGGCGCGGGCGCTCGAGCGCCTGGGTCGGGCGGGTGAGGCCCGCAGCACCCTGCGTTTCCTGCTGCGCAGCTACCCCGGCTACGGCGCTGCCCAGGACGCACTCAACCGCCTGGGTCCCTAGTTGCCGCACGCCATGGCCAAGACCGCCCTGCACCCCCTACGCGACCGCGCTCTGGCGCGGTTCCTCTACCGTGGTCCCGAGCCCAAGGGCGACCAGCCCAAGGCCATCCGCCAGCTGGTCGAAGGCTTTGAATCGGGCCTGCGTTACCAAACGCTGCTGGGCGCCACCGGCACCGGCAAGACGGTGACGATGGCCAAGGTGATCGAGGCCCTAGGCCGACCCACGCTGGTGATGGCACCCAACAAGGTGCTGGCCGCGCAGCTGGCGGCCGAGTTCCGCGAGCTCTTCCCCGAGAACGCGGTCGAGTACTTCATCAGCTACTACGACTACTACCAGCCCGAAGCCTACGTCCCCGGCCGCGACCTCTTCATCGAGAAGGACGCCAGCATCAACCCCGAGATCGAGCGCCTGCGCCACTCCACCACCCAGAGTCTGCTCACCCGCCGAGACGTGATCGTGGTGGCCTCGGTGAGCGCCATCTACGGCCTGGGCAGCCCCGAGGACTACTACGCCATGCACCTGGTGCTGCGCGTGGGCCAGGCCATGTGGCGCGAGGAGATTCTGGAACGGCTGGTGGAGCTTTCCTACGACCGCAACGACATCGACCTGCAACCCGGCCGTTTCCGCGCCAAGGGCGAGGTGATCGAGGTCTGGCCCGCCTACGGGACCGAGCCGGTGCGCATCGAGCTCTGGGGCGACGAGATCGACCGCATCCACACCGTTCATCCCATCAGCGGTGCGCGCGGGGCCGAGCTGGACACCCTGATGCTCATGCCCGCCACCCACTACGCCACCCCTGAGGAGCGCCTGCGCCCGGCAATCGAGGCCATCGAGGCTGAGCTGAAGGAGCGGGTGGCCGAGCTCGAAAAAGCCGGCAAGCTGCTGGAGGCCCAACGCCTGCGCGAGCGCACCCTCTACGACCTAGAGCTTTTGCGCCTGATGGGCCACTGCCCCGGCATCGAAAACTACGCCCGTCACCTCTCTGGCCGCGCCCCCGGCGAGCCGCCCTATACCCTGCTCGACTACTTTCCCGACGACTTCGTGACCTTCATCGATGAATCGCACGTCACTGTGCCCCAGATCCGCGGCATGTACAACGGCGACTACGCCCGCAAGAAGATCCTGGTCGAGTACGGCTTCCGTCTGCCCTCGGCGCTCGACAACCGCCCCCTCAAGCTGAACGAGTTTCTGGAGCGCACCGGCCAGATGGTCTTCGTCTCGGCCACGCCGGGGCCGGAGGAGCTCGCGATGTCAGGTCAGGTGGTTGAGCAGATCATCCGCCCCACCGGCCTCCTCGACCCGAAGGTGACCATCAAGCCCGCCGAAGGCCAGATGGAGGACCTGATGGGAGCGATCAAGGAGCGGGCCGCCAGGGGCGAGCGAACGCTGGTGACGGTGCTTACCAAGCGCATGGCCGAGGACCTGACGGCCTACCTGAGCGAGCACGGCATCCGGGCGCGGTACATGCACCATGAGCTCGATGCCTTCGAGCGCCAGGCGCTGTTGCGTGACCTGCGTTTGGGCCACTTCGACGCGCTCGTGGGCATCAACCTGCTGCGCGAGGGGCTCGACCTGCCCGAGGTGAGCCTGGTGGCCATCCTCGACGCCGACAAGACCGGGTTCCTGCGCAGCGAGCGCAGCCTCATCCAGACGATCGGGCGCGCGGCGCGCAACGCCGGCGGCGAGGTCTTCCTCTATGCCGACGAGGTTTCCGAGGCGATGAAGGCCGCGGTGGAGGAGACGAACCGCCGCCGCGCCATCCAGGAAGCCTACAACCGTGAACACGGTATCACCCCGCGCACCATCGAGAAGAGCGTGCGGCGCATGGTCAAGCCCGAAGACTTCGAGGAGGCCCCCGAGTTGGCGGTGGTGGTGGACGAGGAAAACCTAAAGCACCAGATCGCCGAGCTGGAGCTGGCCATGTGGTCGGCCTCGCAGGACCTCGACTTCGAGCGCGCCGCCGAGATTCGCGACCAGATCCGGGCGCTAGAGGCGCAGTTGAAGGGTGTGGAGCTGCCCCAGGCGGCCCTGCCGGGGCGCAAGAAGCGCCGCCGGAGGAGGTGAGTTGGGGATTGTAGGAGGTGGGAGGTGGGCTGGCCATGCATCGGCGACCGGCTTTTGGCGGTTGCATCACCAACAACCCCCACCCCAGCCTTCTCCAAGGGGAGTGAGTTCTATTACTCTGCGACCGAGTCAGTGGCTTTTTCTCGTGGCGAAGAAAAACACCACAGGCTACACCACGGGCTACAGACCTCCGCTTTTCACGACGCACCATCTACCACGAACTACGCACTACGAACTACCCGAGCAAACCCCCGGTCGCAGGGTTGGGGGCAGGGAGTCCGGGGTGCCGGTCAGGCCAGCAGGATGGGCCGTTCCAGGTAGAAGGCCACGCGCTCGAGGAAGCGGGTGCGGTCGGTGGGCAGCTCGCCGCTGATCGAGAGCAGCCCCAGACCCTCGGGCAGGCCTGCCCGGCCCAGGGTGACGAGCACGTGGTCGGGGAGGATGACCTCGGCGTAAGGCGTGGCCCCGAGGTCGAGCACGACCAGGCCCTCGCCTTCTTCGCGGGCTTCCTGAATGTGGTGGAAGAGGTCACGCAGGTTCGTGGCCGGCAGGACGGCCAGGGTGCGCAGGTGCTCGCCTTCAAAGCGGCCCAGGACCGCGCGCATGGGCACCTCGAGCTCCGCCAGAGCGCGGTCCACCGCGCGGAAGAGCAAAAGCTCGAGCGGCACGTCCTTGCGCCAGGCGGCCGAGAGGTCCTCGCGTGCGCGCTCCGCCGCCGCCAGGGTGACGGCGCGGCGGAAGGCGGGCGGGAAGACCACGCTCGGTGCGGCTACCGCAGCCGCGATGGGCTCGGCTTCGGGTTCGGTTTCCGGTTCGGCTTCGGGTGCGGCCGCGACCTCGGGTTCGGCTTCGAGACCGGTGGCCATGACCGTTTCTTGTAGCTCGGGTTCGGGCTCGAAGGCCGCCATTTCTTCTGCCCCGGCCTCGTCTGCGGGCGCGACGGCCTCGAGGGCTGGGGTTTCCACCTCTCCCACCGCTTCCCAGCCGCCCAGCTCGGTCTCGCTCGGGCCGGTCTCGGGCGCGGGCACCTCAGCCTCGGGCGCGGACCAGGCTTCTTCCGCCTCTTCCTCGGCGGCCATGCCCGGAAGGCCCTCGTCCTCGGCGGCCGAGACGGCCTTGCTTAACTCGGTTTCCCAGACGTCGGCCTCGGCCTCTTCGGGCGGCGCGACGTCCTCTTGAGCCCAGGAGCTGGCGGACTCGGCGGCTTCTTCGGAGGCCTCGGCGGCGACTTCTTCCCAGCTGAACTCGAGGGGCTCCTCCGCCTCGGCGGGCGCGGCGGCCTCTTCGGCCTCACCGAACCAACCGGCTTCCTCGGCGGGCTTGGGGGCGGGTTCGGACGGCGTTTCCTGCGGCGCAGCACCCTCCCCGGCGGCTTCTGCCTCGGCCACCTCTTCGAAATCCATCTCGAAGAAGGCTTCTTCCTCAAAGGTGGGTTCCGGTTCGGGAGGAGGCGGGGTCTCGGAGGTGATTTCCGGGGGGACCAGCTCGCCCAGGTCCACGCCTTCCTTAGCTAGGGCCTCCTGCACCTGGCTGAGGTCGGGGACCTGGTCGGGCGGCGGCTCGTCGCTGGGCTGGGGCGGAAGCTCCACCTCCCCCGCCATCACCTTGGCGAGGAAGGCGAGAATATCGCGCTCCACAATCGTTCCATCGGGCCCGGTGCCCTGGAGGGCCTGCCAGTCGATACCGTTCTCCTCGGCGAGGCGTCGGGCCAGTGGGGTAATCTTCGGTTCCGTCATCTCGGATCTCCCTATGTTCCTTCTATCATAGCCCAGTTCTAGGCGCGTGCGCCTCCAGGACGTACCCTGGAGGCATGGAAAACGAACTGGCGCGCCTGATTCTCGACTACAGCCGGCCGGTCAAGTCCGGCGAGACGCTGGTGGTTCGGGCCGAGATGGAGGCCTGGCCCCCTTTTGCGCGCCTTGCATGCCGAGGCGCTGGCGCGCGGGGCCTATCCGCTGTTGCGGATGAGCTATCCCGGCCAGGAGGCCGACTTTTTGGAGTGGTCGGGGGTGTGGCTCGAGCGCGTGCCCGAGGCCGAGAAGGCCGAGCTCGAGGCCAGCGACGCCGAGGTGCGGATAATCGCTCCGGCCGACCCCTTCGCCACCTCGGGAGTGCCGGGTGAGCGCCTGGCTCGCTACCGCAAGGCCTGGAGCGGGCTGCGCCTGCCCCGGGGGCGGCGCAGCCTGGCGATGTGGCCCACCGGAGGCCTGGCGGCCATGGCGGGGATGAGCCTGCCCGCCTACCGCGAGCTGGTGCGCCGCGCCTTTTTCCTCGACCGCCCTGACCCGGCGGGGGCCTGGCGGGCGCTGGCGGCGGCGCAGGCGCGCTTCATCGAGAGGCTCGAGCGCGCACGCGAGGTGCGGATCCGCGCGGAGGGCACCGATCTGAAAATGCGCGTGGACGGGCGCAAGTGGGTCAACTCGGACGGGCGCAGCAACTTCCCAAGCGGCGAGGTCTACACCGGCCCGATCGAGGACAGCGTGGAGGGCAAGGTCCGCTTCGACCTGCCGGCGCTCGCGGGCGGGCGCTGGGTACGGGACGTGCGGCTCGTCTTCAGGGCGGGCGAGGTGGTGGAGGCCTCGGCCGAAGAGGGACAGGACTACCTCGAGGCCATGCTCGCTACCGACGCGGGGGCGCGGCGCGTGGGCGAGTTGGGCATCGGTACGAACTTCGGCGTGGACCGGCCCACCGGGCTGGTGCTCCTGGACGAGAAGATTGGCGGCACCGTGCACCTGGCGCTGGGCCAGGCCTACCCCGCCACCGGCGGCCAGAACCGCTCGGCCATTCACTGGGACCTGGTGGTGGACCTGCGCAAGGGCGGGGAGCTTTTGGTGGACGGCGAGGTCATTCAGCGGGACGGTCGCTTCGAGGCTGGCTGGTTCGAGCCGCCGGCGTGATGCGGCGGGCGCCCAGGTAGACGCGCCGGTACCAGGGGGCGTCGAGAGGTTCGATCATTACCCGGTTCTTGAGGCTGTTGGCGTGGATGAAGCGTCCGTCGCCCAGGTAGATCCCCACGTGGTCGACGCCGTTGCCCGAGAAGCTGAAGAAGACGAGGTCGCCGGGTTGCGGCTCACCCACGGGGGCAAGCGCGTTCCACAGCTCGCGGGTGGTGCGCGGCAGGGCGACGCCCAGCTCCTCGTAGACCCGCCCCACGAAGCCGGAGCAGTCGAAGGCGTCGGGGCCGCGCGCCCCCCAGCGATAGGGACGGCCCAGGTAGGCCCGCGCCACGGCCTCCAGCTGCGCGGTGCGGTCGGGTTCGCGCTGCGCCTCCGCGGCCGCGGCCGGCGGCACCCAGAGGGCGCTGCCGGCGCGGATTTCGTCGCCGGTAAGGTTGTTGAGCCGTTTCAGCGTGGCCACGTCGGTGCCGTAGCTGCGGGCGATTCGCCAGAGCGTCTCGCCTGAGGCGACGACGTGCCGCTCGGGCAGGAGCAGGGTGCGCCCCACCTCGAGCGTGCCCGCGGCGTCCGGGTTGAGCAGCAGAAGCACGGTCAGCTCCACGCCGTGCGTCTGAGCGATGCGCCACAGCGTGTCCCCAGGCTGCACGACGTAGCTTCCGCCCACGGCCAGCCCGGCCCAAAGCAAAACCCCTAAGGCGAACCGTTTCACCTTAGGGGCAGTGTACCACCCGTGGGCTCAGTTGCCTTCTGAGCGTGCAACCTCGGGGTCGGCCCAGGCGACCAACGGACGCAGGCTGAGGGGGGCGATGATGGTGCTGGCGACCACCATGAAGATCACGATGGCGAACTCCTTTTCGTCCACCGCGCCGGCGCCGAGGCCGATCGAGGCCACGATCAGGCCCACCTCGCCGCGCGGCACCATGCCCACGCCCACCACCAGGGCGTTGCGGATTCCCTGAGAGAGGGCGCCGAACATGGCCACCAGCTTCCCGCCGATGGCGATGAGGCTGACGATGACCCCTGCCATCAGCACCTCGCGGCTGGCGAGCGCCGCAAGGTCGAGCTGGACGCCCATGTAGGCGAAGAAGATGGGCGCCAGGAACGACTCGATGGCGTGCACCGGCTTCTCCAGGTCGTGCTCCTCGCGCAGCTCGGCCATCACCATTCCGGCCATGAAGGCGCCCACGATGGGGGCGAGGCCGATGAAGGAGGCAAGCGTGGCCATGCCCAGCCCGAAGGCGATGCTGAGGCCGAGCGGACTCTGGAAGGGCAGCCTGTCGATGAGAATGCGCCGCACCAGCGGGACGAGCGCCATGGCCGCGCCCACGAAGAGGAAGGAGATCACGACCAGCTTCACGATGCCCGCCGTCTCGACCGCGCCGGTGGTGGCGATGCCCGAGACGATGGCGAGGACGATCAGCCCCTCGATGTCGTCGATGACCGCCGCGCCCAGGATGATGCGGCTGTAGGGGCGCGAGAGGACGTCGAGCTCCTGCATGACGCGGGCGGTGATGCCCACGCTGGTGGCCACCAGCGCCGCGCCCAAGAAAAGCGAGGCCACCTGGTTGAAGCCGGCGTAAAGGCCGAAGTAATACCCGCCGAGGAAGGGCAGGATGGCCCCCAGCACGGCGACCACGAAGGCCTCCTTGCCCACCTTGAGGATGTCCTGCAGGCGGGTTTCCAGGCCCACCATGAAGAGCAGGAAAATGGCGCCGAGCTCGGAGATGAAGTAGAGCAGATCGCCCTCGGCCACCCAGCCGAGGAGCGCCGGCCCCACGATCACGCCGGCGAGCAGCTCACCGATCACGGCCGGCTGCTTCATCTTCTGGAAGAGCCAGCCGACGATCTGGGTGGCCAGGATGAGGATGAAGATCTCGAAGAGGTGGCCGGTGATGTTGTGTCCGCCGCCGCCCGCCTGGGCTCCGCCCTCCGCGGCCGCGGCGCCCGCTGCGAAGACGAATTGCTCGAGCATGGTCTACTTTCTCCCCGTGAGCAGCCGTAGCAGGTCGCCGCGGGTGACGATCCCCACCAGGCAGCCCTCGTCGTTGATGACCGGCATGCGCTTGTAGAGGTTTTCGATGAGCTTGTCGAGGACGACGCGCAGCGGGTCTTCCGGATGGAGCTTGGGCACGTCGGTGCGCATGACCTCCTCGACCTTCTTCTCGCGGTAGATCTTCTCGAAGTCGTGGATCGAGTGGTCGTCTACCCAGCGGTCGAAGAGTTGCAGAGCCACCACGTCGGGCGCGCCGGGGATGTTCTCGGGGCGCGGCAGCAGGTCGTCCATCTCGAGCACGCCCAGGTAGCAGCCGCCCTTGCCCACCACCGGCAGCCCGCCATAGTGGTGGGCCAGCATGCGGTCGGCTGCCTCCCACAGGCTTTCTCCCTCGACCACGGTGAGGGGGTTAGGGGTCATGATCTCGCCAGCCTTCATAGCCCCCACTATACCGGCTCGTCCGGGCCGTAAGGCCCCGCGGGCGTTGTCAGGCGCGGCGGGTTTTGATATAGTAATCCCTGCCTGGCACCGCGGTCCGCGGTAGCTCAGCTGGTAGAGCGGTCGGCTGTTAACCGATTGGTCGCAGGTTCGAGTCCTGCCCGCGGAGCCAGAAAAGAACCGCCCCCACCGGGGCGGTTCCTTTGTTGCGTTTTCCTTGAAAACCATCGTTTTTGGCAATTTTTATGGCCGTTCTCCTGGGCAGCGCTCAGTAGTTGTAGTGCTTCACGAAAACGATACCACTTTGACCCTTTTGGACTCCACAACTTCCAGCGGCGTCCGGTAGCCCAAGGCCTGGTGCAAACGCCGAGTGTTGTAGAAGTGCCGATACTCGTCCA
>Ga0256833_1003594_pt1 | contig 10586 bp, 11 predicted proteins | sample 356284metaG_FD_190535 | JGI IMG/M metagenome (GOLD analysis project Ga0256833, IMG submission 190535) | Hydrothermal vent microbial communities from Mid Atlantic Ridge, Atlantic Ocean - 356-284 | ecosystem: Environmental > Aquatic > Marine > Hydrothermal vents | place: Atlantic Ocean: Mid...
CGTTCATAGACGACTCCCTCTTCGAGCTCGGCATTCTTGGTCTTTGTTCCGACTATCAGGGGTGATGCATTGAAGAATTTGGCCAGACGCTTTAGATCAGCGGCCTGTTCAGGGGTTACGGTGTCTATGTTGGCCAGAACCTTGATGAAGAGCAGAAGAAAGAGCCTGCTGGCCACTAGGTCAAAGCATGCACCCTTAAACTCCATGCGGGCGGTTCTGAAGCCCGTCCCCCGCAGGATGCCATTGACGAGCTTGATGAGTCTTTCCTTCTCCATCATTTTTAAATAGGTCGAGGAGCTTAAAAATTTAAGGTGCAACACATGGATCGACCCGTGATACTGAAGGGCCGGAAGGTCTCGCTGGCGGTGCCCCGCAGGGAGGATGTGAAAAAGCTCTGGCTCTGGTACAACGACAGGGAAGTGAGGAGATACCTCTCAGATCCCGCCGGGATTTTCTTCTTTGAGGATGAGCTGGAATGGTATGAGCGGATCAGAAAGGAAAAGGAGAGGCATAAGGTCTTTGCGATAATTGAAAACGGAAGCGGCAGTCTTGCGGGTCTCATCGGCGTCCATAACATTGATCACAGAAACGAAAAAGCGGAGATAGGCTATTTTCTCTGGAGGGACTACTGGGGGAGGGGTTATGCTACCGAGGCGGTAGCTCTGGTGCTGGAATACTGCTTCGAATGGCTCAACCTGAGGAAGGTCTATGCGCATGTGTTTGAGCCAAATGCTGCCTCTTCAAAGGTTCTTGAGAAAAACGGTTTTACCCTTGCAGGCCGCTGGAGAAAGCACGTGCATGTTCCCGGAAATGGCTTCGTTGATGTTCTCTGCTATGAGCTCATGCGTGATGAATGGAAGGGATAATCTTTTAATCTCCCCCTCTTTTGGCTTTATGATGATGCTCCACATTGGAATCGACGACACGGATTCGCCAAACGGTATGTGCACGACTTACCTCGGCGCGCTCCTTTACAGGGAGCTTTCCCGCATAGCGGAGCCCATAGACCTGCCGAGGCTGATAAGGCTCAACCCAAACATCCCCTATAAGACGCGCGGGAACGGAGCGGTGGCGATGACCTTTGAAGCGGACGAAGAGGTTATCCCGGAGATCAAAAACCTCGTACTCCCCCATGTAAGTCAGCTTTCCGACTTCACCCATGAGAACACCAATCCCGGCGTTGTCTTTTTTGAGGGGGAAATACCTGGGGAGCTGCGGGAGTTCTCACTCAGGGCTTTGAGGGAGCACGTTACCATCGAGGAAGCCGACCAAGTTGCCAGAAAAGTTGGAGCCGAAGTATTCAAGTTCAAGCTTGGCCGGGGCGTTATAGGGGCCTTAGCTTCAATCGGCTATCCTCTTGAGCGCTTCACATACGAGCTTTTGGCTTACAGGGAGCCGGACAACTGGGGAAAGCCGAGGAGGGTTGAGGAGGAGAGCGTCTTTCTGGCCGATAGGTGGAGCTATCCTTTCACCTACGACAACGTTGACCCAAACAAGAGGACAGTTCTCATAACGCCCCACGGCAAGGATCCCGTTCTGGCTGGAATCCGCGGAATTGATGCCGGGAAAGTCCTCCAGACCTTCGAGCTGGTTAGGTTTGGGGAGCCCGTCGCTTTTTATCAGCTCTACAGGACGAACCAGAACACCGATGACCACTTGACCCCTAAAAAAATCGGTGAGCTGAAGCTCTACGACAGCGCGGTTGTGAGGGGAAAGGTCGCTCGCTCATACTGGGATCGCGGGAGGCACGTCTTCTTTGAGCTTGAGGACGAGACTGGCAAAATAAGGGTTGCTGCCTTCGAGCCGACCAAGAAGTTCAGGAACTACGTTAGGAAGCTTTTGCCGGGAGACGAGATTATCGCGGCCGGAGGAGTGAAGGAGCACGATGGAATCTTAACGCTCAACCTTGAGAAGTTCTATCCGGTGAAGCTCGTCCCAAAAGTTGAGTACCAAAAGCCCAGGTGCCCGCGCTGTGGAGGGACGATGAAGAGCAAGGGCGACTACCTCAAGTGCAAGCGCTGTGGCTATAAGATGGCAAAGAAGCTCATTCCGGTCGAAGTCCCGCGCGAGCTGGAGAGGAAAATCTACGAGGTTCCTCCCGATGCGAGGAAGCACCTTTCGAGGCCGCTGGTTCTGCCGGGTGGGGAGGAGAGGATCCTGGGACTTTTGTGATCGAAAGTTTTAAAGTGATAAGTTGTTGTCACATGAATCAGTTTGTGGATAGAAGAGAGGAACTTAAAGCCCTGCAGGAACATGGCTGAGAACTTTCTCGCCTTCTGGCTCCGGTTCATATATCCCAATCTCTCAGCCATCGAAGAGGGCGTCTTTGATGTTGAGGAGATTAAGAGGGATTACAGTCATTACTCGATCCAAAACATCCTTTTTGAAGATCCAAAGGGGAAGCTTGAGCTGATAGGCATCTACTCCACCGCCATTCACCTGATGAGGGAGGGCGAATTTGAAAAACTGGAAAAATCCTGGGGGAGCTTTAACCTAAAACATCTCTCCAAGCTCGAAGACGACAAAACCCTCCTCTCTGATTTCTTCTTTGTCCTCAACGCTCCTTGCGATCAGGCCAAAAACCTCATTTTCTTCTCCGGTTCTGACGAGTTTCGCCTTCTTGGCGAGTTCCTTAAGCACCTCAAGGGCTTCCCTTTTTCTTAGATCCTTCCACTTGGCCTCGAAGAAGTAGGCCGTGCCCCTCTTAATTCCCACGAAGTCTATCTCTTCGCCCTTCCTCCACCATTTTCCGCCCCTCTCGAAGGCGAACCTCCTCCAGAGGAAGTCCTCCACAGCTTTTTCAAAAACCGGCCCCATGTAGTGGTCGAAGTTTCTCCTAACGTCCTCAAGCACTTCCCCGTAGAGCTCCCTTTCTATTCTCTCCCTGTTCGGATAGATAAAGCGGAACCAAAAGGCGAAGTAGTTGTCCGATATCTCATACCGGATGTTCCTCCTCCTTTCAGGCTCAAAGGCGGGGTGGAGCTTTTTAACGGCCCGTATCCTCGCGAGGTTGTCGAGGTAGCGCGAGACCGTTCCCCTGTCAAAGCCGGTAAAGTTAACTATCTCGCCGAAGCTCGTCTTACCGAAGGCTATCGCCTTGAGTATGGCGAAGTAGCGCGCCGGCTCCCTGAATTCCTGCCTGAGGAGGAACTCGGCTTCCGTATAGAGCGGGCTTTCCTTTCTCAGAAAGAGCCTCCCAACGTTCTCCCAGAAGGGGGCTTCATCGAACTGGTTCAGGTAGAGGGGTATCCCATCCGCAACGCCGTAAACCATCATCCACTCTCTCGGGGAATAGTGCGGCAGGAACTCCTTAATGTGCCAGTATTTCATCGGCTTAACGTCGAGCTGCATCGTCCTCCTTCCGTAGAGAGGACTTTTATGGCCGAGCAGTCGCTCCATCATTCCAATTGAAGAACCTATGAGGACGAGCTTTATCCGCGAACCCTGGAGGTAAAGGTCCCACGCCTTTTGCAGGAGCGATGGGAAAGCTGGGTTCGTGGCCACGAGGTAGGGTAGCTCATCAATGACGACAATGCCTTTCCCCCTCTCCGCGAGGATTTTAAAAAGCTCAAGCCAGCCGAGGTCGGAGCGGGCTATCACTTCATCGTCGAGAAATTCCGCCACCTTTCCCCTGAACTCAGCTAGGTTCTCCCGCTCGCTTCTCTCGTCGGCAAGGAAGTAAAGGTGGGGAAAGCTCTCAACGGCTTTGAGGATAAGTGCAGTCTTTCCAACCCTCCTCCTGCCGTAGACGACTATCAGCTCGGCTTTCTCACTTTCAAACGCCCTCCTCAATGCTTCAAGCTCACCTTTCCTGTTCAAGAATTGTTGCATCATGATTAGACTAATCGCGTTGCAACTATTTAAGGATTTCGAAAGGCTTCTTTCCGTTGGAGGTAAAAGTTAGGTGGTGGTGTCATGTCGCTTTTGCATTTGGCGGGAATGTTCATATTCGGAGGGAAGAAGAAAAGTCCTCTTGCTTTTGAAGGCCGCCGAGCTGACTGGAGAGAGCTTCACGTCATAGATACTGGAGATTCCGTGTTTCTCCTTGGTGAGCTTTCTAAAAGAGACATAAACTGCTTCGTTGATTGAAATCGGAGAAATAACCAGCTCGTCTTCTGAAGTCACTATGTCTCTCGCCTTTGAAGTTAAGGATGTCGTAAAAAGAGAGTTGTAAAGGACGTTTGCATCAATGTGCGTCCTCAAGACCATCAGCCTCCAGAGCGTAGTCCTCAACGGAAGCCTTTCCGAGTATTCCCATGTAGCTCAACGGGAAGTTTCTTGCGTTTTTTCTTTGATTTTAATTCAAGGTAGATTCAAAGGGCTTCAATCTCAAGCTCCCTCTCAATGGCCCGTTTGGTCTCCTCACTAACTTTTCCGGGCAGTTTTACACGAAGGGCTACCTCTTCCATACTCCCACCGCTCTTAGTTTTAGGTTCATTGGATATACCCCTATCCCTTCATCACCTTCCACACCAGCAACGGGAAGACGAGCGTCGCATCTGCCCATATCTCGACGTAGTCAGCCTTAGCCCTTATCTTGCCCCAGCTCACTCCTTCGCTCGGAGGGGCACCGCTCAGCGAGCCGTCCCAGGGAATGGCAGTGGTAATGTATATCGCGTAGTCCGTTCCCCCTCTGAAGAGATTTGCGTTGATTATTGCGTGCTTCGGGAGAGAGCCGCCGAGGATTATCGAGGCGGTCTCCTTCGCTGTGACCGCTAGGTTGTTGAGCTTCACAATGTCGTTGGCTACGTCTATGATCAGTTTCCTGTCTCCGCGTTCTTCCTTAAAGAAATAGAGCATGTCACCGATTGAGCCGTCCGTAATGGCGGGACAGAAAATCGGGACGTTTCTCTTGTAGGCCCAGTAGATAACGCTCTTCTCCTTCTCCTTCCCCAGCTTCTCGTCCATGTGTCTACCGAGCTCGTGGATGAACTCGCTTGCCGTCAGGGGCCTGCCAGTTTCACGCTCCATCTCAAGAATTCTTTCGAAGAATGGAATCATGTACTTCTCGAATTCAATGTAGCGGTCGTTGGGCACGAAGATGTTGCCGATTCTGTTGATGCCCTTTTCCCTGAGAAGGACATCGTTCACCCCCCAGTCGCCCAGGATAAAGGGCTTTAATGCCTTTATGAAGTCCTCCTCGATTCCTCCAGCGGTGGTTACGATGACGTCCACCTTGCCTTCTTTCACGAGCCACGCAACCAGCTCCCTTAAGCCGGAGGAGATTATGTTGGAGGTGTAGCCAAGGAAAACTCTAACCTCCTCGCCCTTGGCACGCTTCTCCTCGACCTTCTTCCATATCTCAATCGCCTTTCCGAGGTGCGTCGCCTGAAAGCTTATTCTCTCGTAATAATCGAGAACCTCTTCAAGGCTCCTAACCTCGTCCAGCCAGGGGCCCTCTACCGGAAGCCCCCCGACCTCTTCGCTCTCCTTTAACACTATGTCCTTTGGCTCGATCATGATTTCAGGTTTGAAGGGGGGCGTATAAAGTTTTGGGAAAGTTTTTATTATCCCGCGAGCATCTTTAACCATGGGCATGATGACAGATCTGAATAACCTCCGCGTTCTCGTTACTGCATCATCCCGGGGAATAGGCTTCAACGTGGCGAGGGAGCTATTGAAGAGAAACGCGAGGGTCGTTATAAGCTCCAGAAACGAAGAGAACCTGAAAAAAGCCCTGGAGAGACTCTCGGGATATGGAGAGGTCTATGGTGTGGTTGCGGACCTCGGAAAACAGGAGGACATAGAAAACTTGGTCTCAAAGGCCTGGGGTGCACTCGATGGGGTTGATGCCCTCGTCTGGAACGCACCCAATGTCTCCTGCGAGCCCTGTTTGCTTCATGAGACCGACTATGGGGACTGGCTGGAGGCGGCGAAGCTTCACTCGATCGCTCCGGGTTATCTAACAACGCTCCTCGTCCGGGCGTGGCTGGAAGAAAAGAGGAAGGGTGTTCTCGTCTACCTCAACTCTGTCTCGATAAAGGAGCCGATGCCGCCACTGGTTCTGGCGGACGTTACGAGGGCGGGGCTGGTTCAGCTCGCCAAAAGCGTTTCGAGAACCTACGGGAAGAGAGGGATAAGGGCCTACTCTGTTTTACTCGGCAGCTTTGACACACCGGGCGCGAGGGAGAACCTCGGTAGAATCGCCGACGAAAGGGGAGAGCCCTTTGAAGAGACTTGGGAGCGCGAGGTTTTGAACAGAACACCCCTCCACAGGACGGGTAGATGGGAAGAACTCGGCTCCCTGATAGCTTTTCTCCTGAGCAGGGAAGCGGAGTACATGCTCGGCTCAACTGTCGTGATAGACGGCGCGATGACGAGGAGCGTTCATCTGTGAGAAGGGTTATTTTCTGCAGGACAACGGAATGTGGTTGGAGTGATTTTCTTTTAGCAGGTTAAAATTTAAAATATGATTTAGATTAAAATTTAAAAAATTAACTGGAAAGGGCTCACATGCCCATACCCATGTCCATACCGCCCATTCCACCGGGCATTCCGCCTGGCATTCCTCCGCCCTGACCGCCTTCGGGCTTGCTTACCTTTGCCGCAATAACGTCGTCTATGCGGAGTATCATCACGGCGGCCTCGCTGGCGCTCTTGATGGCCTGCTTCTTGACGCGGAGAGGCTCGATGATACCCTTGGCGAGCATGTCGGCGGGTTCGCCGGCGAAGACGTCTATGCCTATCGCAACTCCCCTGTTCTTGTGCTCGCTGATTGCCTTGACGAGCATCTCAACGGTGTCGAGACCTGCGTTCTCCGCTAAGGTTTTCGGGATTATCTTGAGGGCCTCCGCGAAGTTCTCTATTGCAAGGGCCTCCTTGCCGCCGACCTCCTTGGCAAACTCATCCAGCTTGATGCTGAGCTCTATCTCGCCAGCACCGCCGGCGGGAAGAACTGCACCGTCCTCCATGACATCCTTGGTGACCTTGATGGCGTCTTCCAAGGCACGCTCAACCTCGTCGACCACGTGCTCGGTGCCGCCTCTGACGAGTATCGTTACGGCCTTCGGATTCCTGCAGCCCTCGACGAAGATCATGCTCTCTCCTGCTATCTTGCGCTCCTCAACGACCTCTGCATATCCGAGGTCCTCCGGGGTCAGGTCCTTAACGTTGGTAACGACCTTTGCACCCGTTGCCTTGGCGAGCTTCTCCATGTCGCTCTTCTTGACGCGCCTGACCGCTAAAATTCCCGCCTTGGCCAGGTAGTGCTGCGCTAAATCATCGATGCCCTTCTGGACGAAGAGAACGTTCGCGCCGGTTGCTGCTATCTGCTCGACCATCTCCTTAAGCATCTTCTCCTCCTGCTCAAGGAATGAATAGAGCTGATCCGGGCTGGTGATGTTTATTTTTGCATCTGTTTCCGTCTTCTTGACCTCAAGGGCATCGTTTATGAGCGCTATCTTGGCGTTCTCGACCCTCTTCGGCATCCGCGGGTGGACCCTTTCCTTGTCAATTACAACACCACGGACGAGCTCGCTCTCCTCGACGCTCTCACCGGCCTTCTTCTCGATTTTGATGTTGTCGATGTCAACGACGAACTTCCCGTCCTTCTTCTCGGCGACCTGCTTGACGGCCTCAACCGCGAGCTTTGCAAAGAGCTCCTTGTGGCTCTCGGCGTTCTTGCCGGTGATTGAGGTCATGGCTATCTTCATGAGGGTATCCTCGTCGTCGGGAGTAACCTCTATGGCGATTCCGTCGAGTATCTCCTGAGCCTTCTCGGCCGCCATGGTGTAGCCCTTGACTATGATGCTCGGGTGGATGTTCTGGTCGAGCAACTCCTCAGCCTTCCTGAGGAGCTCGCCGGCGATAACAACTGCCGTTGTAGTACCATCGCCCGCCTCCTTGTCCTGAGTCTTGGCAACCTCAACCATCATCTTGGCAGCAGGGTGCTGAAGGTCTATCCTGTCGAGAATCGTGGCTCCATCGTTGGTGACAACGACGTCACCGAGGCTGTCGACGAGCATTTTATCCATACCCTTCGGGCCGAGGGTTGTTCTAACCGTCTCGGCTATAATCCTTGCAGCTAAAATGTTTAACCTCTGGGCGTCCCTTCCGACGTACCTCTGGGTTCCTTCCGGCAGAATAACAACAGGCTGTCCGCTTAACTGTGCCATTTTACATTCCTCCTTATATTTAACGGATGCGGTTCGTTAGTGCTATATAAAAAGCTTTGGGTCAAAAATTTCAAAAAAATGAGATTTTTTTGAATATATGGCAGAAGATAGGGGCGAAAATTATGGAAAGGGCTAAAACCATTGCGGGCGGATAAGACTCAGGGCATGAACCTGCGAATGCGGAGAGGTGATTTCATGGAGCTGATAAAACAGGGGGCAGAAGCGAAAATATACCTGGCGGACTTTGAAGAGTTCTTCGGGGCGAACCTCCTGCCCGGGGAGAAAGTAATCGTGAAGCACAGAATTCCAAAGCGCTACAGGATAAAGGAGATAGACATCAAGCTGAGAAAGGAGAGAACCGTTAGAGAAGCGAGGGTTCTGCATCGTGCCAAGGAGTTCGGTGTGAACTGTCCCTACGTCTATGAGGTTGATATGAGGGAGATGAGGATAGCCATGGAGTTCATAGACGGAGAGCGTTTGAAGGAACTCTTAGAGAGACTGCCGATGGAGGAGAGGCTTAAGCTGTGCAGGGAGATTGGAAGGCAGGTTGGAAAGCTCCACGAAGCGGGCATAGTCCATGGCGATCTGACAACGAGCAACATGATACTCCGCGAAGGAAGGGTCTACCTGATAGACTTTGGTTTGGCTGACTTTGACTCAACGCTCGAAGCGAGGGGCGTTGACCTGCACCTCCTCAAGCGCGCCATGGAGAGCACCCACTACACATGGTTTGAGAGGGGCTTTGAGGCCGTTCTGGAAGGCTACGCCGAGGTCAGGGGCGAGAAAGCCAGGAAAGAAATCGAGGAAAAAATTGAGGAGATAGAAAGCCGCGGTAGGTACAGGGAGAGGAGCTGGGTGGGATAGGCTCAGTAGATCAGGCCAAAAAGGAAGAGTGGAATCCGGCTGTTTCCGGTTAGTAGTCCATCCACGGCTGTGTAATCCTGCTTCTGGTACCTCCTCTTTCTCTCCCCGCCAACTTCTATTACCCAGTCACCAACTTTAAAGTCCGCAGTCTTTTCGCCCCGCTTCCCCTTTAGGTAGCATGGCTCGGTAACCCATCTTAAATGGTTTATGAAGAACTCTTCCCTCAAAGCACCCAGGTGAACATTAAAACCCTTTTTGGCAAAGAACATCCTGAGGGGAACGGTAAGGTAGAGTTTCGGTTCCCTTCTCACATTATCACAAGGCTGGAGGGCGTATATCAGCCCCGCCTTGGATAGATCATCCACGAGCCTTATAGCCATGTTCTTTGAAACTCCGAGTTCCCTGGCTATCAAGGAATAATTGACCTCAAATGGGGCCGATTTGGCCACAAGATAAAGCAGACGATACGCATCGGTCTCGTACTTCACGCTTATTTCCCTCAGAGCAGATAGGTCTTCAAGTATGACCTTCCTAACGGAGTTTTCAAGGGTATCGTAAAATCCGCTCTCTGGATAAAGTACCCCTCCCCTCTCCATGTATTCTCGCCAGAGGACGTGAAGTTCCATGTACATATTTGTAAGGTCAAACGGCTTGGAAATCACTTCTTCCAGCCGGTGGATCGGAACCTCCATGCCCTTTCGTATGTTCAGCCACTCCCTAAAAGATGTTGGCGGGAGCTCCCTGAGCACGACCCTGCGGGACAGATCCGCTCCTGAGTGTAGGATATCAATGGTGGATGAGCCGGAAAAAAATATTCTAACCTCGTGCTCGTCATATAAAGTTTTTAGATCTTCTGCCCAGCCAGGTTTTCTATGGATTTCGTCTATAAAAATATTCCTGTATCCCAGGGTGGAGAAGGCTTTGACAACCTCATAGAGAGAGAAAGGTTTTATAAGCGTGGAATCCGCCGAGAAATATAGGCTTTTACTCGTTTCCATGGCAAACTGGAGCATTAGAACAGTTTTACCAACTCCTCTGAGCCCTTTGATGCCGATGTAGTATTCTTCATCTATCCTTCTGAGCTCCGGGTAAATGAAACGCTTCTTTGGAAATTTCCTTGCCCATGCCATCAGCCGCCTGCTCGTTGCCACGAGGGAAGTCAATATTCTGTCTTCCATGGTGCCTACTGCGCATCGGTTATTTATAAATCTTGTCCTCACACGAGGACGATATGCATGCATTTCGTCACTGTGAGGGGACAAAATGTGGAATTCATCCCTGCCTGAATGCCCTCAGAACCCTCTCGAATATCTCCCTCTCCTTCCCGCGCTTTCTCCTTGCGAGGCTCTCGACGATGAGCTCCGGGGTACTTCTCCCGAGCTTTCCGAAGACCGGCTGCCTGTCCACGATGAGGTTGAGGTTCTCGTCAAGGCCCTTCGCCTCTATTCCATCAACTCTCGCAAAGGGAAGCTCCTTCCTGAGGTCTTCACCGAGATGCGACACTATGACGACGTAGAAGCCCTTCTCATGTGCAATTTTCAAAAGTTCGCCGATTATCCTGACAGCCGCACCGGGCTCGGTGATGGCCTCAAACTCGTCTATGAGGAT
>Ga0256833_1003595_pt1 | contig 10585 bp, 10 predicted proteins | sample 356284metaG_FD_190535 | JGI IMG/M metagenome (GOLD analysis project Ga0256833, IMG submission 190535) | Hydrothermal vent microbial communities from Mid Atlantic Ridge, Atlantic Ocean - 356-284 | ecosystem: Environmental > Aquatic > Marine > Hydrothermal vents | place: Atlantic Ocean: Mid...
GTGGAAACCCACCTTGTACATAAGGATCTTAAGGGATGGAGGGGAACTTTCAAGTCAACTGGACGAGTTGGTCTTCGTCTCTGGAGGTGGATCGAGGAAAGGGGGGTGCACTTAGGAGAATTTACCCCACGGCCTCCATTTTTTATCAAGGATTTTGTGGTTGATTTTCAGCCTGACGGAAAAACGTCTGTTAAAGGGAATATGGTTTGGAAAAATAGTCAGGCCACCGTTTTTATCAAGGCAAGAAAAGAGCGAAATCTCCTTGATGTTGAAGACCTCAAAATAAGTCAGGCCGGGAAGTCTTGTGTCTTACGATTTCGTTTTGGTGAAGGAAAAGAGCCCCTATTCTTTTTCCATTTTGGCGGAGAGCTGACAGGTGGCCTACTTAAAGAGATCCTTTTGGAAAACAAGCTGTTAGACGGTGCTGCAAGTGGGAATTTTACCTTGGGATTTGATCCAGAATGGGAAAAGGGCCCATACAAGATAGAGGGGAAGGGGAAGGTAAGCGGCTTTCATTTTGTCTGGTCAAAAGCCCCCATAGCATTTGACTCGTTTTTTCTCGATGCAGCACAAGGCTCAGGAAGATTTGACGCAGTGCTTAACATAGCCCCTGACACAATGGGACTGACAGGCTCTTTTAACATTGGTAAGGATGTTTTGGACTTAAGGGTAGGGCTTCGTGCCCAAAGACTTTCTTCAAAGACCTTTGATAGGATCCAGGCCTTTTCGGATAAAGGCACAAGTACAACTGGCAAAGTGAAGGAGGTCAAAGAGGAAAGCCTGTCAGATGCTCTCTTATCAGGCCTTCATGCCTTAATTCGTTTTAAAATCGATGATCTCAAATATTCATTAACTGATTTTTCAAAAAGGGCACAAGCAAAGGCCCATGAGATCAGCCTTAGAAACTTGAAGGGTCATGTAGAGATGACTGGTGAGAAACTCGCTAAGATGGAGGCCTATTCAAATGATACCTGCGGCATGGATATTTACCTTAAAAAGGGGATGGGCCCAAATGGGCCATTCAGTGAGTTTTCTGCAATCACCCCCTCTGGTAAAAAGGCCCGTTTTGAGGATGTGTTGGACTGCCTTGGAGTAAAGCAAGATCTCATTACAGGCCCTTTGACCTTCAATCTTTATCTTCGTGGCAAGAACAGGATATTATTAGGGAACGGTCACCTGGCCATAAAGGCCAAGGATGGTTTCATTCACCGTTTTGGCCTTCTTTCCAAGATCTTCAGCGTTATCAATATCGTTGATATATTTTCCTTGAATAAGGGGCTTCTTGAAGGAAGTTCTCCCTATAAAAAATTATTTGTGGATGCTAACATAGAATCTGGCAAGGTACATTTGAAAAAGGCCTACATAAAGGGGCAGGGAATAAACTTTTTCAGTACCGGAGACGTATATCTTGAAAACAGGTCTTTGGATCTCATCATTTTTGTTCAGCCTCTTAAGACGGTGGACAAGATAATCACAAGCCTTCCAATAATTGGAGGTATCATCGGTGGAAAAAACGAGTCTCTTTTTGCAATACCAGTAGAGGTCAGCGGAGACTGGCGTGATCCCAAGGTAAGGACACTGCCTGCAAAGACCGTTACGGATATTTTTAAAAAGCTCATTATCAATGTGATCACTGCTCCATTTACAATGAAACAATAAAGGCTGTGGCCTTTGAGGCGTGGATGGTTTGTTTATGGGAGAAATGACGTGGTAAATTACCTGCTGCTTAATGTTGCCTCTTTTGTTGTGGTGATAGCAGGGCTTAAGGCGTGTACGTCTGTTATTGTTCCGTTTCTCCTGTCTGCATTTTTTGCAGTGCTTTCTTCCCCGCTTCTTTTTTGGCTAAGAAAGAAAGGCCTTCCCGACTGGTTTTCCATAGTAATTTTGATACTTTTGTTCATAGCCATAGAGATGGGGCTTGGGGCACTTTTGGGCACATCCGTTGCCGAGTTTTCAAAGGAGCTGCCTCTTTATCAAAAGAGGTTGGGGGCAATGTACTCTGCCATTGCTCAATTTGGCAAAGGCCTTGGCTTTACAGACGTGGAGCTGTCGGTTTTAAAGGAACTTGATGTTTCAAGGATCATGGCGTTGGTTGCCACCACACTCAAGGGGATGGGGGTGCTTATTACCAACACCTTTGTCATCATCCTTACCTTGGTATTTATGCTTCTTGAGGCCGGCGGAATGGTCTACAAGATAGAGGTCCTTGACCGACTCGGCATTCGAAAGACCCAGGAACTGAAACTCATCGTTCAAGGCATTAACAGTTTTTTTGCAATAAAGACCTTTACGAGTTTCCTTACAGGCCTACTTATCTGGTTGGGACTTCTTATACAGGGTGTAGATTTTCCGGCACTTTGGGGGGTATGCGCCTTTGCCTTGAATTTTATCCCTACAATTGGCTCCATAATAGCAGCGGTTCCTGCAGTGCTCCTTTCCTTGGTAAAGCTTGGATTTACCCATTCCGTAATAACCCTTATCATATATGTGGTTGTAAACATAGCCATTGGAAATATCTTGGAACCAAGGCTCATGGGGCAGGGTGTTGGTCTTTCTCCCCTTGTGATATTTGTGTCAATGGCCTTTTGGGGTTGGGTTCTTGGACCAGTTGGCATGTTTCTTTCCGTGCCAATAACCATGTCCATCAAGATAGCAATGGGCGTTAATGAACGTACCAGGTGGCTTGCCGTGCTTCTTGGAACGAATTCTGAGGCTGCAAACATGTTGAAGGGGTTTGCAGTGGAGGAGGACAAATGAGGGGCTATGTCCAGGTATATACCGGGGATGGGAAGGGTAAGACAACAGCATCCCTTGGGCTGTGCGTGCGTATGGTTGGAGCTGGAGGCAGGGTCCTTCTGGTCCAGTTTTTGAAAAAGGGCGATTTCAGCGAGATAAAGGGCCTTGGATATTTTGGCGACAAGGTCCAAGTGGCCCAGTTTGGCTCAGGAAGATTCGTTAGGGGAAGGCCCCTGCCAGAAGATAGGAAAAGGGCAAAAGACGCCCTTGGCTATGCCCTTAAGTCTATGAAAAGCGGTCGGTATGACGTCGTTATACTCGATGAGGTTAATGTGGCAATTAATATGGGGCTTCTTGATGTCGAGGAGGTCCAGAAGTTTCTGGAAATGAGACCTGAAAATGTTGAAGTAGTGCTTACAGGCAGGGATGCACCCAAGGAAATCATGGATGCTGCCGACCTTGTTACCGAATGCAAGATGATAAAACACTATTTTGAAAAAGGTGTAACGGCCAGAGAGGGGATAGAAAAATGAGCCCTTTTATGCGTGGTTTGACAGGAGCTGATATAGAAAGAAAGAGCATGGAGCTCATTGAAAGGGAGCTTGGCCCTACCAGCTTTTCCCCGAATGAGCTTGACGTGCTCAAAAGAATAATACATGCCACTGCAGATTTCGATTTTGCAAAAAACATCAGGTTTCATGAGGATGCAGTAGATGCAGGCATAGATGCTATCAGGAAAGGAAGCCCTATAATAACCGATACCCAGATGGCAGTGGCCGGTATCAGTAAGAGGCTTCTGCCTGTAAAGGATACTATGGTGATGTCGCCCATGGGAACAGATGAGTGTCGCCGGCTTGCCGGGCAGATGGGGGGCACACAGGCCGAAGCTGCCATGGAGATTGCTTCACGGCTTGATCCAGGGATCGTGGCGATAGGAAATGCCCCAACGGCCCTCATAAGGCTTCTTGACATGGTCCGTGATGGAAGGATAAGGCCAAGGCTGATAATCGGCGTACCAGTAGGTTTTGTAAACGCCAAAGAATCGAAGGATGCATTGCTTGATAGCCCTGTGCCCTTTATTACGACCCTTGGTAGAAAGGGAGGGACACCGGTTGCTGTTGCAGCGGTAAATGCCATAATAAGACTTGCCATATGAACAACTTAGCGGCCTAAGGCATGGGGCTTGAACAAATTTTTTCTTGTGTTAAAGCTGAAAAAATATGAATCTTTGGTAAATCTTTATGAAGATTCTGTAGAAGGGCTTGAATGAGCTTGGCCTTTGTAAGACAATTACACAGTTCAATGGTTTTGGGAATGTAGCGGGCGTTACATTTTAAGCCCTGCAGGGTCTTTTAATCAACTGGGAGGAGTGCTGAGTCATGTGGAATCAAATTGAGGGGGCTCCGAGAGAGGAGCTTGAAAAGTTACAACTTAGGAGGTTGCAGGATACTGTTCAAAGGGTCTACCATCTTGTGCCCTTTTACAAGAAGAAATTTGATGAGCTTGGAGTCAAGCCGGAAGATGTTAGAAGCCTGGATGATCTGAAAAGGCTGCCCCTTACCACAAAGCAGGATCTTAGGGATCATTACCCTTTTGGTCTCTTTACCGTGCCCCTTGATCAGGTGGTGAGGATTCATTCGTCTTCAGGAACCACTGGAAAGCCAACTGTCGTAGGATACACCCGTCATGACATGGATGTGTGGATAGAGGTCATGGCGCGGACCATGTCAATGGTGGATGTGGGTGAAAAGGACGTGGTACACAATGCCTATGGATACGGACTTTTTACCGGTGGGCTTGGATTTCATTACGGTGCAGAACGCGTTGGAGCGGCAGTTGTTCCTTCAAGCGGAGGCTTTACAAAAAGGCAGCTTCTTCTCATGAAGGATTTTGGTGCAACTATTTTGTGCTCTACTCCATCCTTTGCCTTGCATATGGCAGAGGTTGCAAAGGAGGAAGGTTACGACCTGGCAACTGACTTCAAGATTCGAGCAGGCTTCTTTGGGGCAGAGCCTGCAAGCGAAGGGTTGAGACAGGCCCTCAGAGACGCTTGGGGTCTCATTTACATTGAGGCTTACGGTCTTTCTGAGATTATAGGGCCTGGTGTTGCAGCCGGTTGTCCCTATGGCAATCTCCACGTTTTTGAAGACCATTTCATTCCAGAAGTGATAGATACGGAAACCGGTGAGGTGTTGCCTGATGGCACTGAGGGAGAACTAGTCTTTACAACAGTCACCAAGCAGGCCCTTCCAATAATCAGGTACAGGACAAAGGACATCACAGTGCTTCACAGGGAGCCGTGTAAATGTGGCAGGACCCTTACAGTCATGGAATCGGTCAAGGGTAGGGCAGATGATATGCTCATAGTAAACGGTGTCAATGTCTTTCCGTCCCAGGTGGAACACGTCCTTACCAAGATCGAGGGAGTCACCCCCAACTATGTCATAGTCCTTGACAAAAAGGGTGTTCTCGACAAGCTGGAGGTCTGGGTCGAGGTAGACGACAGGACCTTTGCAGATGGAATCGGTGCACTTGAACAGCTAAAGGCAAGGCTTCAGCAGGAGATGCTGAACGATCTTTATATCAATGTGAGGATTAAATTGGTCGAGCCCAAAACACTTGAAAGAAGCATGGGCAAGGCAAAAAGGATCATTGACAAAAGAGAGGCAGAGGGGATGCAGAAATGATTAAAAAATATGGTATAAAGCAGCTATCCATTTTTTTGGAGAACAGAAAAGGAAGACTCCTTGAGGTGACCAAGGCCCTGTCGGATGCCTCCATAAACATCAGGGCCCTGGCCCTTGCCGAGTCTGCGGAGTTTGGCATCTTGCGCCTTGTGGTAAACAATCCTGAAAAGGCAAAGAGTGTGCTTTCTTCAGCAGGTTTTACCCTCAGGGAACAGGACGTGTTTGCCGTGGATGTGCCAGATGAGCCTGGCAGCTTCTACTCGGTGGTAAAGGTGCTTTCAGATGCAGACATCAACATAGATTACACCTACGCCTTTGTAGGTGGAGGCAGTAAGGCAGTGCTTGTTTTCAAGGTGCCATCGGGCAAGCTCGAGGCTGCCCTTGATGCCCTTGAAAAAGCGGGCATACGTCTTGTGGAACCCACGTTTTTCTATGATTAGGTAACGGATATCAGGATGCCGGGCGTGAGATTTCCCGGCATCTTCACTTTAAAACTTCTATAAAAAAGTGGCGGAAGGGCGATGAAAACAAAATACATATTTGTCACAGGCGGTGTTCTTTCATCTCTCGGTAAGGGGCTTGCGGCTGCTTCCATTGGGGCGCTTCTTGAGGCAAGAGGGCTGACGGTTACCCTCCAGAAACTTGATCCGTACATCAATGTTGATCCAGGCACCATGAATCCTTTTCAGCACGGAGAGGTTTATGTGACAGATGACGGAGCAGAAACAGATCTGGATCTTGGCCACTACGAGCGTTACACCAGTGTCAAGTGCGGTCAGCGTCATAACTATACTTCGGGCCGGATCTATTTCAGCGTCATAAACAAGGAGAGGGCGGGTGACTACCTTGGCGGCACAGTCCAGGTGATACCCCATATCACCGATGAGATCAAGCGTGCCGTTCTTCAGCTAAATGGCGAGGCAGACATTGCCATAGTGGAGATAGGCGGCACAATCGGTGACATTGAGGGCCTTCCTTTCATCGAGGCAATCCGCCAGCTAAGAGGGGATCTTGGGCGTGACAACACCCTTTACATCCATGTTACCTATGTGCCCTTTATCCGGGCTGCAGGAGAGCTTAAGACAAAACCTACCCAGCACAGTGTAAAGGAGCTTCGTTCCATTGGAATCCAGCCAGACATAATACTTTGCCGCACGGAGATGGACCTTTCCCCTGAAATCAAGGCCAAGATAGCCCTTTTTTGTGATGTTAAGGAGGATAGGGTCATAACCGCAAAGGATGTGAAATGCATATATGAGGTCCCCCTCTGTTTCCACAAGGAAGGATTAGACGAAAGGATCGTTGAGTGTTTGAACATCTGGACCAGGCAGCCGGTGCTCACCGAATGGGAAAACCTTATGGCCAAGATCGAACAGCCACAGTATTCGGTGAAGATTGCCATGGTAGGCAAGTATGTAAATCTGAGGGAGTCTTACAAGAGCCTGAACGAGGCCCTTTTTCATGGGGGCGTTGCGAATAATTCCAAGGTGGAGATAGACTTTGTGAACTCGGATGAGGTAAAGGGGAAGGCCCTTGAAGAAAGGCTGTCAGATGTGGATGGTGTCCTGGTTCCAGGTGGCTTTGGGAGCAGGGGAATACCTGGAAAGCTTGAGGCCATAAGTTTTGCTCGGGAAAACAACATCCCCTTCTTTGGTATATGCCTTGGCATGCAGCTTGCCGTCATCGAGTTTGCAAGGCATGTGGCAGGCATCTCCATGGCAGACAGTACGGAATTTGCACCAAATACCCCAGACCCTGTAATTTACCTCATGAAGGAATGGTACGATTATCGTACCGATACAATCCAGAAGAGGGATGAAAACAGCCAGATGGGTGGAACCATGCGTCTTGGCGCCTATCCGTGCAAGCTTGTGCCAGATACTACCGCCTTCAATGCCTATCAGAAGGAAGAGATTTTTGAAAGGCACAGACATCGTTACGAGTTCAACAACCATTACCGGGATACCCTTGAGAAGGCAGGGCTGAAGATTTCCGGCATGAGTCCAAACGGGGAGCTGGTGGAGATCGTTGAGATAGAGGAGCATCCGTGGTTTCTTGGTTGCCAGTTCCATCCAGAGTTCAAATCTCGTCCCCTTGAGCCCCACCCACTTTTTGTCTCATTTATTGCAGCGGCCTTGAAGGCAAAGTATGACAAAAAGTAACAGGCCGGTACAGGCATCCATTTCACAGCAAAAGGTTGGTGAAGGAAATCCCCCCCTTCTTATAGCCGGGCCATGCGTGCTTGAAGACCTGCCAGTGGCCTTGGAAATAGGCCATTTCATGAAGGATGCCGCTCATAAAAATGGTTTTACCTATATGTTTAAGGCATCCTTTGATAAGGCCAACAGGACTTCCATTTCATCCTACAGAGGGCCGGGTCTTGTAAAGGGCGTTGAGATACTTGGAAGGGTCAAGGAAGCTCTTGGTTGTCTGGTCACCACAGACATCCATCTTCCAGAACAGGCAGGGCCTGTTGCAGATGTGGTGGACTGTTTGCAGATTCCTGCCTTTCTATGCAGACAGACTGATCTTCTCGTTTCGGCAGCTAAGACAGGAAAGGCCGTGAACATAAAAAAGGGCCAGTTTCTTGCCCCGTGGGACATGGCCCATGCAGCTTCAAAGGTTACGGAAATCGGCAATAACAACGTCCTCCTGACTGAAAGAGGGGCATCCTTTGGCTACAACAATCTGGTGGTGGACATGAGATCCCTGCCGATAATGAGATCCTTGGGGTTTCCTGTCATATTTGATGCAACCCACAGTGTTCAGTTGCCAGGGGGAGGAAAGGGCTGCTCAAGCGGTCAGAGGGAATTTGTACCCCACCTTGCTCGGGCAGCTGCTGCCTGCGGTTGTGACGGAATATTCATGGAGGTATATCCAGATCCTGAAAAGGCAAAGTGTGACGGGGCAAACAGCCTGTCTCTAAAGGACGCATCAAAACTTTTGGGGGAGCTTAGACAGATATTTTCTGCAGTGGGTAAGATGACAATAGCTTAAAAAAGGGGGCAAGATCGATGAAAATAAATTTTACCAAGAAGGAATATCGATTGCTCATTGATCTGCTTGAGATTGCAAGCTGGGTTCTAACTGCCCATAAACACGAAGAAAACAAAGAGATCACACCTTATATGGAGCTTATCCGAAAGATTTATTCTTATGCGGAAAAAATGGGGGCAGATGATATCATTCAATATGACGAGGTACTTGGTGACTACTATCCAACGAGACAGTACGAAGATACCTCTAAGTTTATGAAATTTGTTGAGGAATTTGAAAATGACTCATTCTGGCATGAGCTCATAACAAGGTTGGCAAATAGGGATTTTGTTCTTAAGTACGGGCTGGATAAAATAAAGGCTATGGATTTCATGGAGCACATGGAGAAAGTTGGTAAATTAGAAGAGATTTATGAAAAAGAGTTTGTTGAAAATGGGCTTTTCAATCTTTTCTTAACAAAAAGTGATATGGATGATGGTAATATTCATTAACGCCTTGTGAATGATTCAAAAAGGGAATTTATGAATGACATATTGCACAAGGCCAAAGATATTCGTCTTCTGGTACTCGATGTCGATGGGGTCCTTACAGATGGACGCATAGTTTACGGAGACTCAGACATACAGATACAGAGCTTTCACGTCAGGGACGGGCTTGGCATAAAACTTCTTGCAAGACACGGTATAGAAACTGCGATAATAAGTGCAAGAAAATCAAAGGCCCTTGACAGAAGATGTTCAGAGCTTGGGATTAGGCACGTTTTCCAATCGGTTTCAGATAAGGTTTCCTGTCTTGATGAGCTTGTTCTTAAACTTGGCCTTGGTTACCATCAGGTGTGCGCCATGGGCGATGATTGGGTGGATTTGCCCTTACTTAAAAGATGCGGCCTCAGTGCAACTGTTTCTGATGCGGCATCCTTAATGTCACGACACGTTGATTTTGTGACAAAAAAATGTGGAGGCCAGGGTGCAGTGCGTGAGGTATGCGAGCTTATTCTCCAGGCAAAAGGCCTCTTTGAAAAGAGTGTCAGGCTGTATCTCAAGGATTCCATTTGATAGATAAAAAGTGAACAAAAAAGCCTACTTCTGGATCGCGGTTGCCCTTTTTACCATAGTTGTTGGTATCATCTTTTTTAAAGGGGATGAACAGGATCGTTCCTTTTTTTCCCCTGAGCTAAAAAAGCTAAAGGCGGATCTTGTCCTCTATGGTGTAAAATACCGCCGTGATGCAAGAGATAAGGCATCCCAGTGGCTGGTAAATGCAAGACTTGCAAGGTTTTATGAGAAAAAGAAAGAGGTGGATTTTGAACAGGTCAGGATAACCTTCAGGCCAGATTCGGAAAATCCGGTCAGGGTTGCTGCCAGGAATGGACAATACAGAATAGCCACAGGCACAGTGGCTGTTTCAGGGAATGTAACGGTTACAGGTGTGAAAGGATACAGGCTCCTGACCAATCAGCTATTTTATTACCCTGAAAAGGACACCATTGAGGCCCCTGGCAACGTGAGGCTTGAGGAGGATAGTGGCAATGAGCTTGAAGGAAAGGATATGGTCTATCTTCTAAGAGAGCACAAACTTTTGCTTTATTTCCCAAGGGCAATTATAAAGGAGGTGGATGAGCAAAGTTCATAAAGAGGTGATTATCAAATGAAGACGGATATCTTGAGTAATATGTTCAGGGCCATGTTATTTGCATGGCTCTTTGTTTTATTGGCTGCTTTTGGTGCTGGAACAGGTTTATGTAAGGACTCATCCAAGGCAAAGTCTAAGCCATCTCAGGCCATCAGGATTAGTAGTGACAAGATGGAGGCTTACGACCAGAAGGGCTCGGTGGTTTTTTTGGGGAATGTGGTGGCCAAAAAGGGAAATCTCATCATCTATGCAGACAGGCTGGAGGTCTTTTACAAGGTTAAAAAGACGGCCGATAACAAGAAAAAGAGGATGCTTCAAAAAATAGTAGCACAAGGCCATCTAAAGATAGTCCAGGGAAGGAGAAAGGCTACAGCCAAGGAAGCGGTGTACTACAAGCCGAAGGAGAAGATAGTCCTTTTGAAAAATGCCCAGGTCTGGGACGGTCCAAACAGCATCAAGGGAGACAAGATAGTCCTCTACGTCAATGAGAGCAGAAGCGTGGTTGAAAGTTCCGGCAAGGATCGGGTGGAGGC
>Ga0256833_1003596_pt1 | contig 10583 bp, 8 predicted proteins | sample 356284metaG_FD_190535 | JGI IMG/M metagenome (GOLD analysis project Ga0256833, IMG submission 190535) | Hydrothermal vent microbial communities from Mid Atlantic Ridge, Atlantic Ocean - 356-284 | ecosystem: Environmental > Aquatic > Marine > Hydrothermal vents | place: Atlantic Ocean: Mid...
ACGTCGTTGATAATCACGCAAAGCTTCCAAAAATTCTTTTTCTCTAAAATCTGGCCAGAGGGTAGTGGTAAAGTAAAGCTCGGTATAAGCACATTGGTAAAGTAGGAAGTTTGAGAGTCGTTGTTCCCCACTGGTACGAATCAAAAAATCTGGGTCCGGGAGATCTTTGGTGTAGAGAAAAGTAGAAAAAGTTTCTTCCTGAAGTTCTTCTGGTTCCATCTTTCCTTCTTTGACAAGTTTGGCAAATTTTTTGGCAGCATTTACGATTTCTGCCCGACCACCGTAACTTAAAGCTAGATTAAGGATCATCCCTCGATTGAAACGCGTTTTTTCTATTGACTTTAAAAGCAGGTGGTAAATTTCATTGGGTAAAAGCTCTATTTCTCCGATGGCTTGAATACGAATATCTTTCCGGTGAAGTTCTTCTACTTCTTTTTCAAGATACTCCTTAAGAAGCCGCATAAGAAAAGAAACCTCTTCTGGAGGGCGTTGCCAATTCTCTTTAGAGAAGGCGTAAAGAGTGAGAACCCTGATCCCAATCTTACGGGCGGTCTCAACTACCGCCCGGACAGACTTCATTCCTTCACGGTGGCCCATAATACGAGGAAGATGCCGGGCTTTGGCCCAGCGACCATTGCCATCCATGATAATGGCTACGTGTTGAGGAAGTTTGGACGGATCAAGCCCCTCCAGCATCAAACAGTCATGATGTCCTTTTCTTTTTGTTCCAAGATCTTTTCTATTTTACCAATATATTCGTCGGTTATTTTTTGAAGTTGATCCTGAGCCCGATAAAAGTCATCTTCGGAGATTTCACCTTCCTTTTTGAGATCTTTGAGATCATCAAGGATATCACGGCGGATATTTCGAATAGCTACTCGGGCTTCTTCTGCCATTTTGCGCACCATCTTTACCAGCTCTTTGCGCCTTTCTTCTGTAAGCGGCGGTACGGAGATACGAATGATCTTGCCATCATTTACCGGGTTGAGGCCTAATTCGGAACGCTGAATGGCCTTCTCTATGGCCCCGATAGCAGAAACATCCCAAGGTTGAATGACGATGAGACGGGCGTCTTGAACAGTAATAGTGGCCATTTGGTTAAGAGGCATTTGGGTGCCGTAATAATCCACTTTGATTCCGTCAAGGAGTGCTACCGAGGCCCGACCTGTACGCACTCTAGCCACTTCGTTTTTAAAAGTTTCTACAGACTTTCCCATTCGACGTTTGGCATCCTCTAGAAGCTCTTTAATCATGGTGCACCTCCTACCAGCGTTCCCACCTTTTCACCACAAACCGCCTTCACAATATTGCCTATCTTTTGCATATTAAAGACTAAAATCGGAAGTTCATGATCTCTAGCTAAAGATATAGCCGTTAAATCCATTACCTTTAAATTCCGTGATAAAACTTCGTCATAGGAAAGATAATCAAATTTTTGAGCAGAGGGATCTTTTTCGGGATCAGCGGTATAGACTCCGTCGACCTTGGTAGCTTTAAAAAGGATTTCTGCTTCGAGTTCAAGGGCCCTTAAAGTTGCCGCAGTATCAGTAGTAAAAAAGGGGTTTCCAGTACCAGCAGCAAGGACGACAAAATATCCTTCTTCCAAGAGTGCTATAGCCCTTTCCTTTGAGAAAGGTTCCAGAACCCCTTTTATCTCAAAAGCTGAAAACACTTTGGCAGGGACCGCATGGGCTGAAAGAGATTCGGCTAACGCCAAAGCATTTATTATGGTGGCTAACATTCCCATCTGATCTGCTCGTACCCGGTCAAAACCTTGGGCCACCCCGGCAATCCCTCGAAAAATATTACCACCACCGATAACAATACCAACCTGTACTTTAAGTTTCTTAAGTTGAGAGAGTTCTTTGGCTAGGGAAGATAAAACGGCAGGATCTATACCGTAAGCGGCGGAGCCCATCAGGGCCTCGCCGCTTAATTTTAGGAGGATCCTACGGTAGCGAGGGCCATCCTCCGCCATTATTCTTCCTCACCCACTTGATAACGGGTAAAACGTCGAATTTGAATGCGTTCCCCTGTCTTAGTCATCAGCTCGTTCAAAAGGTCTTGAATGGTAAGATCTGGATTTTTCACAAAAGGTTGTTCGAGAAGAACTGATTCTTTGAAAAACTTTTCTAACTTTCCTTGGACAATCTTTTCGATCACATTTTCTGGTTTACCACTTTCTTTGGCCTGAGCCACATAAATTTCTTTTTCCCTTTGAAGGACTTCTTCTGGCATATCCTCCCTAGAAACACAAATAGGATTAGTAGCTGCAATGTGCATAGCTACATCGTAGGCAAATTTTTGGAACTCTTCAGTGCGCGCCACAAAATCGGTCTCACAATTAACTTCTACCATGGCCCCCAACTTTTTGGTGGCATGAATATAAGCGGCCACCACGCCCTCCTTAGTAGCTTTGCCAGCCCGTTTGGCCGCTATTGCCAACCCTTTCTGGCGGAGAATATCTACGGCTTTTTCCATATCCCCACCAGCTTCTTCTAGAGCCTTTTTACAATCCATCATTCCTGCTGCGGTTTTCTCGCGCAGTTTTTTGATCATGTCCATGGTGATTTCAGCCATAACCTTCCTCCTCTTTGATTTTATTCCTGGGCTTCCGCCTGAGTTTCAGCCTCGGTTTCCGTTTCGGCTAAAGCCTCACTTATAATTTCTTCGGCAATTTTCTCAGCTTCTTCCGTTTCGGAAGATTCAGCTGCTTCCAACATCTCGGCCTCTATTTCCTTGTCAGTTTCAGCCTGGAGTTTTTCTTCCCAGAGGGATTTTCCTTCCAAACAGGCATCGGCAATCTTGCTGGTAAGGAGTTTTATAGCCCGGATAGCATCGTCATTTCCGGGAATGATGTAATCGATAAGATCAGGATCACAATTGGTATCCACAATAGCCACAATAGGGATCCCTAGTTTCCGGGCTTCAAGTACCGCAATGTGTTCTTTTTTGGGGTCTACAATATAGATAGCTTGGGGATAATCTTCCATGTCTTTGATTCCCCCGAGATTTCGCTCAAGTTTTTCTTTCAAACGCTCAAGTTTTAGGCGTTCTTTTTTAGGAAAACGTTCAATAGTTCCATCTTCGAACCAAGTTTCAAGCTTTTTGAGCTTATCAATACTCTTACGAATAGTGCGAAAATTAGTAAGAGTACCGCCAAGCCAACGATGATTTACATAATACATGCTGCATCTTTCGGCTTCTTCTTTGATTGTATCTTGAGCTTGGCGTTTGGTCCCTACAAAAAGCACCTTACCTCCATTGGCCACAGTATCTACGATAAAATCGTAAGCTACGTCAAAAAGCTTTACTGTTTGTTGAAGGTCGATAATATGGATGCCATTTCTTTCTCCAAAAATGAAAGGTTTCATTTTAGGGTTCCAACGGCGGGTTTGATGGCCAAAATGGACCCCAGCTTCAAGAAGTTGTTTCATGGTGAGTCTGGACATAAAGAAACCTCCTTTTGGGTTTTTCCTCCGCCCCTAGGATGGCCAATCCGCCTAGCGGACACCCGGCCACCCCTGTGAGAGGGCGTGAGTTTTGTCTGGCTATTTAACACCGAAGGAAGAAAATGAGCAAGACAAAAAGCAAATATATGTGTTGGGCCTAAATTTCCGGCTATTAGAGTGGCTAATGGCAAGCGGCAAAATTGAATTCCCTGCCCCCCTCCCTACGAGGGAGGGGAGATTTTGCCCCCTCCCTCGTAGGGAGCTTTTAAAAATAAGGGCCTGGAGATCTATTCTGGTTTTATGCCGAGCTCTTTTTCCTTCTCCGCAACCAAAAGCCAAGTACGAATGATGGTATCTGGGGTTAAGCTCATGGAATCAATACCGCACTCTACTAAAAAGGCAGCAAAGTCAGGAAAATCGCTAGGGGCCTGCCCACAAATACCTACCTTTCGTTTGGCTTTTTTGGCGTCTTGAATGACTTGGCGGATAAGTTTTTTAACCGCCGGATTCCGCTCGTCGTAGATATGGGAGACAAGCTCAGAATCTCGGTCAAGTCCGAGAGTGAGCTGGGTAAGATCATTTGAACCAATAGAGAAACCATCAAAGACCTTGGCAAATTCGTCAGCCAGTATCACGTTGCTTGGGATTTCACACATGACATAGATTTCGAGCCCATTCTCTCCCTGTTTGAGTCCGTATTTTTCCATGACTTGGATAACCTTTTCGCCCTCTTCTACCGTCCGGCAGAAGGGAATCATCACTTTTACATTGGTTAACCCCATTTCATCTCGCACTTTTTTGAGGGCCTTACATTCTAAAGCAAAAGCTGGTTCGAAACGCGGGTCATAATATCTCGATGCCCCCCGCCAGCCGATCATGGGGTTGTGTTCTACTGGTTCATAAAGATGGCCTCCTACCAAATTAGCATATTCGTTACTCTTAAAATCTGAGAGCCTTACGATGACATCTTTGGGATAGAAGGCCGCCGCTATCATGGCTACTCCCTGGGCCAACTTGTCAACGTAAAAATCGGCCTTGTTCTCATACATGGGAGCCTTCTCATCAATAATGCGCACTATTTTCCGGATCTTTGGATCCTTTTTGGCCCGCTCCTTAAGTTCCTCATAATTGAGAAGGGCAAGAGGGTGAATCGCAATGTGGGAACCAATAATAAACTCTAATCGCGCCAAACCTACCCCATCGTTAGGAAGTTGTCCCTGAGAGAAGGCCTGCTCCGGGATACCGACATTCATCATGATCTTGGTGCGGGTGCGCGGAATCTTGGTAAGATCGATACGTTCTATTTCAAAAGGAACCAGTCCTTCATAAACATAACCTTCTTCACCCTGCGAACAATCGACCGTCACTTCCATTCCGGTTTCGATAACCTCAGTAGCGTTATTGGTGCCCACAATACAGGGGATACCCAGCTCACGAGAGACAATGGCAGCGTGGCAGGTGCGCCCCCCGCGATTGGTAACAATGGCAGAGGCAATCTTCATAATGGGTTCCCAGTCGGGATCTGTCATATCCGTGACCAGGACTTCTCCCGGCTGAAATTCCTGGATCTTGGAGACGTCTTCTATAACCCTGGCCTTACCCTGCCCGATTTTGCTTCCAACGGCTTTTCCAACTGTGAGGACTTTGCCTTTTTCTTTGAGTTTATAAACTTCGTAGAACTGCTCTTTTTTAGTGCCGTGGACCGTTTCCGGCCGGGCCTGAACGATAAAAAGATCTCCGGTGCCTACCTCTTTTCCGTCACCATCTTTGGCCCACTCAATATCCATAGGGCGCCCGTAATGTTCTTCGATAATGCAGGCCCATTCGGCAAGTTTGAGAATTTCATCATCTTCAAGGCAAAACCGCTGGCGGAGCTCTTTGGGAGTACGTAGGTTGCGCACTGGGCAACGAGGACTTTTGCCATAAACCATACGATATTCTTTAGAGCCTAATTTTTTGGAAAGGATAGGCCGAAATCCCTGCTTGAGTGTGGGTTTAAAGACGTAAAATTCGTCAGGATTTACCGCTCCTTGCACCACGTTCTCCCCAAGACCCCAGGCCCCAGTAATATAAACTACGTCGCGGAAACCAGATTCTGTGTCCAAGGTAAACATAACGCCTGAGGAAGCGGCATCGCTGCGTACCATTTTTTGGATAGCAACTGAAAGATAAACATTGAAATGGTCAAACCCCTTATCTTGTCGATAAGAAATGGCACGATCTGTAAAAAGAGAAGCAAAGCAGCGTTTGACATGTTTGATAACGTTTTCTGCTCCACGGATATTGAGATAGGTTTCCTGTTGGCCAGCAAAAGAAGCATCAGGCAGGTCTTCGGCAGTAGCTGAAGAACGAACCGCTACGTCAACTTCAGGGTAATATTTCTCTTCTAATTTGTGATAAGCTTCCTTAATGGCAACAGCTAGATCCTCAGGCATTTCAGCCTTCAGAATCAACTCGCGCACCTTCTTCCCTCGACGTTGAAGATCTTTGATGTCATGGGTGTCAAGACCTTCCAAGATTTGGCGAATTTTTTCATCTAAATGGTTTTCGTGGATAAAATGTCGATACGCTGCGGCTGTAACTGCAAAACCATCTGGCACCTTAACACCTTTAGGGGTTAGGTTCCGAAACATCTCACCGAGAGAAGCATTTTTACCACCAACTAAAGGTACATCTTTAATAGAAATTTCTTCAAACCATAAAATAAGGGGTTCACTGGGCATACATTCCTCCTCGATTAAAATTTAAAGTAAGATTTTTGAACTGGAGATCGACAGGCAGGCCTTTTATTCTTATCGAAGAAGAGCTTTCCATCGAAAGAAGACCTTGCGCAATTTGAATATATTATGCTTTTTAGCAAGATTGTGTTTTTAATGTCAAGCTCATTCCTGGGGATAAAACCGATAAATTAATTAGATTTTAAAGGTTTAGAGGTATTTATGGCGCTTTTACCTTGGGGAGTTTTAGAAGAAGAAGATTGGAAGATTCTTAAAGATCTTTACGCTACAGCACCCGATTGTGCCAAGTTCCTCTCCCGTAGGCTTCGCATAGAGTTGGGAGAAACTATGCGGCGTCTTAAAGAACTCGAAAATATGGGGTTTCTTGAACGGGTAGAAGGGCGCTTTCTCAAGAAAAAAGGGCTTCGGAAGCCGAAACACATGAACCATACCTATTATGAACTTTCACGCCCTGCCCGTCTTCATCTTCGAAAACTGTTATTTGAGGAAAAATTGGGTTAAATATATCTTTCAACTTTTTTTAAAAATAAAAATTGTCAAGTGAAGGAGCAGACATGAACGAATTCGAGGAAGAGTTGGTAGCCGTGGGAGAAATTGCAGAAGGAGAAAACATTGAAATTCCAGAAGAGCTTCCTGCTTTGGCGGTAAGGGATGTTGTTCTTTTCCCCTCCATGGTAATCCCTCTTTATGTAGGACGAGAACCTTCTCTTGCCGCCTTGGAAGAGGCCCTTAAGGCCGAGAGGTTGATTGTAATTTTGACCCAAAAAGATGCCGAAATAGACGAGCCCACCCCAGAAGACCTTTTCCATGTAGGGGTGGTAGCAATTATCATGCGTACCCTTAAGCTCCCCGATGGGAGGCTCAAGGTCTTGGTCCAGGCTGTGGCCCGAGCTAAGGTACTCGAGTTTATGAAGGAAAAGCCCTATTTCTTGGTCCGCATCGAGCCTGTCCGGGAAGAAGAACCAGAGAGTCTAGACATAGAAACAGAGGCCCTCATGAGGTCTGTAAAAGAGACAGCTGAAAAGGTCTTTGCCTTACGCGGGCACCTTACCCCTGAGCTTAATACTGTTTTAGATAGCGTTTCAGAACCTGGTAGGCTCTCAGATTTTGTGGCTTCACACTTACGGCTTCGTATTCCAGAATCTCAAGAGCTTTTAGAAAGTTTCAATCCCTTGGAAAGGCTTAAGAAGCTTCACAAACATCTCCTCCGGGAGCTAGAAGTAGCCACGGTGCAAGCCAAGATACAGACCGAAGCCCAGGAAGAGATGAGCCGCACTCAAAGAGAATACTTCTTGAGGGAACAACTGCGGGCCATCAAAAAGGAGCTAGGAGAAGTTGACGAGCACGCCCAAGAGATTGAGGAGTTTCGCAAAAAGATCACCAAGGCCCACATGCCAAAAGAAGTAGAAAAAGAAGCCTTAAAGCAGCTTCGACGCTTGGAAATGATGCATCCTGATTCTGCCGAAGCCGCTATCATCAGGACCTATCTTGAATGGCTGACAGAGCTTCCTTGGCGCAAACAAACTAAAGACAAACTAGATCTCAAGAGAGCCAAAAAGATTCTTGATGAAGACCACTATGATCTCGCAAAAGTAAAAGAAAGGATTCTGGAATATCTAGCGGTAAGAAAACTCAATCCGAAGGCCAAAGGTCCTATTTTGTGTTTTGTAGGCCCCCCAGGAGTTGGAAAGACCTCTCTTGGACGTTCTATTGCCCGGGCTCTGGGGCGCAAATTCGTGAGGATTTCCTTAGGAGGTGTGCGGGACGAAGCCGAGATCCGTGGCCACCGGCGCACTTATATTGGAGCCCTTCCGGGTCGGATCATCCAAGGCTTGAAGCAGGCCGGAACCAACAACCCGGTTTTCATGATCGATGAGATAGACAAACTCTGTGCCGATTTCCAGGGAGACCCGGCTGCAGCTCTTCTTGAAGTCCTTGACCCCGAACAAAATACCGCTTTTGTAGACCATTACCTGGGGGTGCCTTTTGATCTTTCAAAGGTGATGTTTATCGCCACCGCTAACATGACAGACCCTATTCCTCCGGCCCTCAAAGACCGCATGGAAATAATTTATATCTCCGGTTATACCGCTGAGGAAAAGTTGATAATCACTAAGCGGTATTTGCTCCCGCGCCAAATTAAAGAACACGGCCTTAGACCAGAAGATTTTCAGATCTCCGATGAGACTATACTTAAAATTATTAACGAATATACCGAAGAAGCGGGGTTGCGCGAACTTGAGCGGAAAATCGCCGCGATTTGCCGAAAGATAGCCCGAAAAATAGCCGAAGGGCAAAAAGGGCCATTCCGGATTAGCCGGCAAAACTTACATAAACATTTAGGCCCTCCTTTATATGTCCCAGAGCTTGAACAAGAAGAAGATGAAATCGGGGTAGCTACAGGCCTTGCCTGGACTCTTTCTGGAGGAGAAGTCCTTTATGTAGAGGCCTTAATTATGGAAGGGAAGGGGAACCTTATACTTACGGGGCAATTAGGCGAAATTATGCGCGAGTCTGCCCAGGCCGCTTTATCTTACACCCGTTCTAAGGCCAAGGAGTGGGGCATCCCAACAGATTTTTACGAAAAATACGATATCCACATTCACCTGCCTGCGGGGGCCATCCCCAAAGACGGGCCAAGTGCCGGGGTTACGATTGCCACGGCTATGATCTCAGCCCTGGCAGAGATTCCCGTTTCCAAAGATGTAGCTATGACTGGAGAAATTACTTTACGGGGTAAAGTGTTACCCGTGGGTGGTATTAAAGAAAAATCTTTAGCTGCTTTGCGAAAGGGCATCAAGAAGGTAATCATTCCCGAAAAAAATCTCAAAGACCTAGAAGAGATCCCCAAACCGATGCGGCGCCGGATAGAGTTTATCCCCGTGCGCCACATGGACCAGATCTTAGAAATAGCCCTCCTTCCTGAGAAGGCCCGCAAAAAGAGAACCCGCAAAAGGACTAAGAGAGTTTAGAGGCCACTTCTTTAGCAAAGTAAGTAAGGATAATGTCAGCCCCGGCCCTTCTTATAGAAAGGAGGCTTTCAAGCACAACCCGCTTTTCGTCAAGCCAGCCCTTCTGAGCGGCAGCTTTGATCATGGCATATTCTCCGCTTACCTGATAGGCCGCAATAGGGTGATTAAAGCTCTCCCTAAGGCTCCTGATAATATCGAGGTAGGGAAGGGCAGGCTTTACCATCAAAATATCGGCCCCTTCTTCTACATCAAGAGTGGCCTCACGCAAGGCCTCCCGGGCATTGGCCGAGTCCATTTGATAGCTGCGGCGATCTCCAAATTGAGGGGCAGATTCCGCTGCCTCCCGAAAAGGGCCGTAAAAACTCGAGCAATATTTTACCGCGTAGCTCATAATGGGAATGTGGCTGAAGCCCGCTTCATCAAGGGCCTCCCGAATCCTGCCCACCCGGCCATCCATCATGTCTGAAGGGGCCACCATATCCGCCCCGGCTTTGGCATGAGAGACTGCCGTGCGGGCAAGTTGCTCAAGGGTAGAGTCGTTATCCACCTCGCCTTTCTTGATAATACCGCAATGCCCATGGCTGGTATATTCGCAGAGGCAGACATCAGTTACGACCAAAAGCTCAGAGGTAGCCTTTTTGATGGCCTCAATGGCACGCTGCACGATACCCTTCCGGGCGTAGGCTTCGGAGCCAATTTCATCTTTTCTTTCCGGAATACCGAAAAGAATTACTGCCGGTATTCCGAGATCTTCAATTTCCCGGGCCTCATCGGCAATTTTATCTACTGAAAAGCGAAAAACCCCCGGCATGGAAGAAACTTCTTCTTTAACTCCTTTTCCTGGAACTATGAAAAGAGGGAAAACGAGGTGATTCACAGAAAGCTCGGTTTCCCGCACCAAAGCTCGCAATTTTTCTGTGCGACGTAATCTACGGGGGCGGTAAGCCGGAAAAAACATTCCTTCCTCCTTGATTGAGGAATTTTGCTCTCAATAACAGGCGAGGGGTTTAGAGGTCAAGATCCTTTTGGCAAAAGTCATCGAGTTTTAACTTTTCCGAAGTTTTGAGTTTTTCGTCGGGAGAAACAACCCCTAACTCTTCAAAACGTCTTGCCACAGGTAACAACCTCTTCTGGAAGGAAGAAGAAAGCTGATTAAAATATTTTACAGTCTGTTCTAGACTTCGAGCCAGATTTTTAAGATGAGCCGAAAAGACCACCAAGCGCTGATAGAGATTTTGTCCGGATTTAATAATTTCTTCAGCATTTTGCATAAAAGCCGCTTCTTGCCAGCTCAAGGCAACGGCCTTCAGAATAGAGAGAAGAGTAAGGGGAGTGGCTAGAATAACTTTTCTTTTCACAGCATATTCAAGAATACTTCTATCTTCATGATAGGCTAAAGAAAGAAGACTTTCTGCTGGTAA
>Ga0256833_1003597_pt1 | contig 10582 bp, 7 predicted proteins | sample 356284metaG_FD_190535 | JGI IMG/M metagenome (GOLD analysis project Ga0256833, IMG submission 190535) | Hydrothermal vent microbial communities from Mid Atlantic Ridge, Atlantic Ocean - 356-284 | ecosystem: Environmental > Aquatic > Marine > Hydrothermal vents | place: Atlantic Ocean: Mid...
AATTTTTTATACTGAAAACCCAAAGCCGTCAGATTATAAAACTGCTTCAAATTCAAAGAATCCTTAATATCGGAAGCAACAAAAGAAGGACCGAAAAAATCATTCGCCGCCTTTTGCTGTTCATATTTAAACTTCCGTTGATGATAAAAAGTTTCGTTTATCAATTTTACCCCTGCTTTTTCAAAAGGCTTAAACTCCTGATGCAAAAATACTTGCGAACCTTTTAACAAAGATTTGGCATCCGTAAAATTTACATCGATACGGCTTCTATCCTTAAAAGTTTCTCCACCGTTTTCAAACTGATTTCTATCCTTAATCCCTCCGTTTTCATCATTCTGAATATCTTGTGCCAGATACACAAATTTCAATCCGTAATTATCATTCCTCGAACGATAATTCCAAGCCGTTTGCAATCGCCCCGAACTCGTAGTAGAATTTTTATACAAACCCAACGAATTAATCCCCCGATAAGCCAAAGAAAAATTCAATTTCGGACGAATATTCGTCGTGATAAACGCCCGCAACATCTGCCCCTGCCCTATACCATTGATATAATACAAATCCGAATAAGCCGACGGAACCTTAAAAAAATTTACATCCGAAGGCAACCGATAGTAAACCGATTTTTGTCCGGCAACAAACTTCGGCAAATCCCCAAAACCTTCATTATTATTCAAAGACAAATCGGTATATCCAAGCCCCAAATTAGAAAAAGCCAAGCGCTCCAAATCATCTTTCAACAAATCATTGCATTTATAAAAACTTCTTATATTCAAAACCGTATCTACCACCAAACTATCATTTTTCAAATCAAAAAACTTATAATCCTCCACCTTATACACCACCTTACTCCGTTTACTACGTTTCATATCTTTTGCCAAACTATCCAATTTCACCTCTTTTCCTCCCAAATCCGGTTTCTTGGGCAAAACTCTTACCTGAGCATTTACAGTAGGCAAAATCCAAATCGACACAAAAAATAATATGTATTTCAACCAATTTTTCACAGAACCAAAAATACTAATAAAAAATGAAAAGAGCCTTCCTCAATAAGCTCTTTTCCATTGATATTTCATTAATAAAAAAATTATTAGGGCGTGTCCCTTCCCAAAACCAGCCGCCCAATACCAAAAGCACCTTTTTTTTCAGAATAAATTAGAATTATTTTTAACGCAGAAATCGCGAAAATAAAATGATTTATTGAATTAAAAAATAGGTGCTTTTGATATTACTCCACGGGTCGTGTTTTCCGCTCATAGTCCCGCCCGCAAACACACACAAAAACCGGACAAGCAAAAGGATCTTCTCATGTCGCTCTTTTGCTTGTGTTTTTGTAGTGTTTTGCAGAGCGGGAGCTAACCACTTCAACCACTCACGCGGGCCATCATTGCAGCTGCTTTAATTTATTTTCAATCCATATCTTATACAATACAGTACAGACAAGGCATTCCTTGTCTCAACTACATGCCTTGTCTTTACATCTTACAATTAACAATTAACCAAATCCATGATTCAACAAATCAATCCACATTATCAAACAAAAACGAATTACTGTCGCTTATTCTAAAATCGTCATTTCTGTTAAATTCAACTTTGGAAACACTCTTATCTGATTTTGGAGTGGTATCAATGGTAATACCTTGTTTGGCGTATGCCGGTTCATCCTCGTCAAAAGAAATATCATCCACATATTTACGCAAATTATCCTTACGTTTTTTGGATAATTCCAAGGCTTTTTCAAAAGGAAGTTCCGTCGGATCAACGGCATCTTCATCATAAAATAATTCAGGCTCGGAAACAATTTCAGGTTTTTCAACAGGATTTTTTTTCAAAATCGGTTCTTTAATCGGTTCTTCGGCAACCTCCTTATTTTCTTTTACAACCAAATCTTCCTCATCATCCATAAAATCATTTAATTTATAAACAATTTTATTAGTATCGGAATTTTTATTCTTTTTATCGTTTATGATTTCATCTTGAAACAATTGCGGTTGTTTTTGGGTCTTGCTTATTTCTTCATAAGGATTTTTCAATTCAAAATGATTCTCCTGCACTGTTTCCGGCTCATCATCAAAATCCAACACCAATTGCTTATGTCCGTATTCATCAATAATATGCGGTTGATCTGTTACAAACTCTTCGGGTTCTGGTGATGTAATTTCCATTTCCGGTAAAGTTTCCACTTGCGTTTCTTTCGATATATAATGAACTTTTCTGTCGGGTTTGGTATTGGCAAGCATGTCTTGTTGATCTTTCGGAAAACCTGTGGCAATTATCGTTACGCCAATTTCATCTCCCAAACGCTCATCCGTTCCGATACCGAGAATTATGTCGGCTGTATTTCCTGCTTCATTTTGCACAAAATAGTTGATTTCGCTCATTTCGTCTAAAGTAATTTCTTCCGAACCCGAAACAATCAACAACAACACATTTTTGGCACCGGCAATTTTATTATCATTCAACAATGGAGAATCCAAAGCAGCTTCTATAACTTTCTTAGCACGATTTTCACCACTGGCGGTAGCCGAACCCATTATGGAAGTTCCGCTATTTTCCAAAACCGTTCTTACATCACGAAAATCTACATTGACTTTATAGTTCAAAGTAATAACTTCCGATATACTGGAAGCGGCTCTTGCCAAAACTTCATCCGATTTGGCAAATGCTTCGTGATATTTCAAATTTCCAAAAACTTCCCGTAGTTTATTGTTATTGATGATAATCAAAGAATCTACATACTTGCGTAATTCTTCTATCCCTTCTTCGGCGTGTTGCAAACGTTTACGTCCTTCAAATTCAAAAGGACTGGTTACGATTCCAACCGTCAAAATACCCATATCTTTTGCTAATTTGGCAATCACAGGAGCAGCTCCCGTTCCTGTTCCTCCACCCATTCCGGCAGTAATAAAAATCATTTTAGTATTGTCTTCCAAAACTTTTCGGATGGAATCCAAATCTTCTTCTGCGGCTTTACGCCCGATTTCGGGTATGGCTCCTGCTCCCAAACCTTCGGTTAAATCACGCCCAATTTGTATTTTGATAGGTATGGGACTTTTACGCAAATCCTGTGCATCGGTATTTACAATCACAAAATCTACATCTTTAATACCTTTTTGATACATATAATTTACGGCATTTCCACCGCCACCGCCAACGCCAATTACTTTAATAACATTGGCTTTATGTTTTTTGATATCAAAATCCAAATTTATGTTCATATCCAAATTTTCCATAATAATTCTTTTTGATTAGGTTTATTCCAATTTGCTTATTAGTTTCATTATCGGTTCATACCAAGCACTTTTGCGCTTTTTGTTAAGTATGGGAATTTCTTCTTGTTTTTCTTCCGGTGTTTTTTCTTCCGGTGTTTCTTGTATCTCCTGTTTTGCTACCTGTTTTTCTTTGATTTCGGGTATATATTCCTCGCCATATTCCAATTCTTCATAATTGATTTTGTTTTCCAAACCTTCCATCAACAATCCCACAGCCGTAGCAAAAATCGGACTTTTGAGTTCATCTTCCGTTCCGGCAGCCAAATGCTGATTAGGGTATCCTATACGTGCGTGCATACCGGTTAAAATATTTACCAACTGCACCAAATGTTTCATTTGGGCGCCGCCACCGGTCAATACTATTCCTCCCAACAACATATTTTCATTACTAATATCGGTATATTTATGTATTTCTCTATCTACCCGATCCAAGATTTCCTTTAGACGCGCTTTGATAATTCTTGAAATTGTTTTCAAAGAAACTTCTACCGGTTTATGCCCGGGCAAACCTTCTATGGAAACTATCTCGTTTTCGCTGTTTGCTCCCGGATAAGCAGAACCGAATTTTACTTTTACCTGTTCGGCATCTCTTAGCAAAACACGAATTCCGGTTGACAAATCTTTTGTAATAATATTCCCTCCGGCAGGTATAATAGCAGTATGACGAATAATATTATCTCTGAAAATTGCCATATCCGTAGTTCCACCTCCCATATCTATCAAAACAATTCCTCCTTCTTTTTCTTCTTCCAACAAAACGGCTCTCGACGAAGCCAATGGCTCCAAGGTAATATCTTCAACTTCCAATCCGGCCATTTCCACGCATCGTATCAAATTTTTGATAGCGGCAACTTTTCCTACCACCACGTGATAATTTGCTTCCAAACGTGTGCCTGCCATTCCGATAGGTGATAATTTGATATCTTGTATTTCGTCCACTTTAAATTCCTGCGGAAGCGCGTGAATAATTTGTTCCCCCGATTCCACGTGTAATCTTTTGACCTGTTCGGTTAGCTTCTCAATATCTTTTTCCGTAATAATATCTTCGGGATTTTGGCGGGTAAGATATTCTCTGGTTTGGATGCTACGGATATGTTGTCCTGCAATCCCCACTACTACCCGTTCAATCTTTATCTTGGAATCGTATTCGGCTTTGGCTACGGCTTCTCTGATAGCCATCTCCGTATCTTTCAGATTGATTACCTCGCCTGTCTTAACCCCTTTATTCGGAGCTTTTCCATAACCCAATACTTCTACTTTTCCGTATTGATTTTTCCTACCGACTATGGCAACAACCTTTGTTGTTCCAATGTCCAATCCTACAACAATCGTTCGTGGATCTTGCGGCTGTAATTGCCGCTCGGATTTGAATTCTGCTGAATTGTTTTGTTGATTTGTCATACCGCTTTATTTTTATTTTTTACAAACTATTTGATTTTTAAACTGCAAATCCAAACTATTATATTTATCCTTGATTTTTTTTTGTGATAAATACATCAAAATTCCTTTGAGTTTGGACAATTTTTCCGCTATATCTTCATATTTCCCGAAAATAATATCGGGTTTAAAACCGGATGCTCTAAATTTATATTTTCCGGAAGCATCAATATGAATTTCCGTTAAATTATCTTTTAAATATTGGTCTTTATTTATTTGTCGCAACAGTTGATATATATCTTTTTGTTGCTGTTTTGACGGATTGCCGAATACCAAAGGAACATTTTCCGTATAATGCACCGACAAAGGTCTTTTTTTGCCTTCCGTATCAATATAGTAAGAAGTATTTCCGACCACTCTTGCCAAAGGTTCAAACTGTTCGATATAGGCATATATGTTGGCATTCAAATCCTTATATACTTCCGCTTTGGCAACAAAACGGTTTTTTTTCAATTTATTTTCAATTTTTTGAATATCTATTTTGCCGGTCAAACTATCCCCGATATCTATCATTTTTTTTACTTCGTCCGGTTCTATAAAATTCTTATCCACCGGAAAAATTACAACCCTTGTTTGCTTTATTTTCTCTTTATTTAAAGCTGATGAGAACAATCCTCCCAAGGCAATAGTTATCACGAGCAATAAAACAAAAATGATATTTACCAATAACTTTCTCATCTTTTTAAATGTTTTATAATATCATCCACTATATGTTCAACTGCTTCCGATTTTGCTATTTTTTTTAAATTTTCACTTAATTTTTGATAAAATGCTTCATCGGAAAAAATCTTTTGAATGGTTTTGAGTAATTCATTATCCAAATCTTTTTCCTTTATCAAAACCGCAGCATCGATATCAACTAAGGCTTGAGCATTTTTTGTCTGATGATCTTCCGCTACATAAGGAGAAGGCACCAAAATTACCGGTTTCCCTACAATTGCCAATTCGGAAATGGAACCGGCTCCTGCCCGAGAAATAATTAAATCCGCTGCCGCATAAGCTTTTTCCATATCGTTGATAAACGGAAGCACTTTTATATTCGGGCTGTCGTATTTTTTAAATTTTTCAAAATGATTTTTACCGGTTTGCCATATCATTTGCCAATCTTTTTTTTGTATTTCGTCCAAATGCTTTTCAATAGCACGATTAACCGGCATAGCTCCCAAACTTCCCCCGATTATAAGCAAAGTTTTCTTGCCGATTTCTAAACCGAATTTTTTTAGTGCTTCTTCTTTGTTTATGGCATTTGTATTTAACAAACTACGAACGGGATTACCCGTTAAAACAATTTTATTTTTATCAAAAAATCGATCCAAATTATCATAAGCCGTATAGATTTTCTTCGCTTTTTTTGCCAAAAGTTTGTTGGTAATTCCCGGATATGAATTTTGTTCTTGAATAAAAGTCGGAATTCCTTTTTTTTGTGCCATATACAAAACCGGACCGCTGGCAAAACCTCCCGTCCCGATCACCGCATCGGGTTTAAATCTATTGATGATTTTTCTTGCCTTGCATAAGCTGGAAATCAATTTAAAAGGAAAACTTAAATTTTTTATTTTATGTGTGCGGTTCAATCCCGATATCCACAAAGCTTCAATGGGATAACCTGCCGCAGGAACTTTTTCCATCTCCATTCTACCTTTGGCTCCTACAAAAAGAATTTCAGCAGTTGGAAAACGTTTTTTCAGCTCATTGGCAATAGCAAGTGCCGGAAATATATGTCCTCCGGTTCCTCCGCCACTGATAATAAAACGATATGTTTGTTTATGTTCCTTCATTATTATTCCGTAATAAAATCATCAATTTCTTTTTGTTGTTTTTGCGTTCGCATACGATCGGCAGCCAAGATAATTCCGAATGCAGCGGAAGTTATCAAAATAGCCGTTCCCCCCGAGCTAATCAAAGGCAAAGGTTGTCCGGTAACGGGCAAAATCCCCACAGCTACTCCCATATTAATTAAAGCTTGGAAAATCAATGGCAGACCCACTGCCAAAACCAATATTTTATAGTAATTATCTTCTTGATTTTTTGAAATAATAAAAATCCTAATACCAATCATCAGATAAATAAACAATATAATCAGTCCTCCCACCAATCCGTATTCCTCAATAATTATAGCATAAATAAAATCGGAAACCGATTGCGGTAAAAAATATTTTTCGGTGCTTTTTCCCGGATTTAAGCGCATCAATCCACCTTTGGCAATAGCTATTTTTGCGTGAATGGTTTGATAATTTTTATCCGTTATTTCTATTTTATCGGATTGATTATTATCCATAAAATGTCTTTCAATACGGCTTTGCCAAGTATCCAAACGATTGGAAATTTTATTGGGAAAAGCTTTGATCAATAATATCAGAAAGACCACGCCAAATAAAGAAATTCCCAATACTTTTAAAAGGTCTTTCCAAGGGTATCCTCCTATCCAAAGTATAATCAAAACCATTGAAAACATTAAAGCAGCAGTTGATAAGTTGGCAGGCAAAACCAGTCCCACAATAGCAAAAACCCATATCCAATAAGTTTTAAAAGCATCAGTAAACGCCATCAAATTACCGTTTTTGCGTCCGATAAATCTTGCGGTAAACATCATCAAAACCAAGAAAGCCAATGTAGAAGGCTGAAAACTACCGACCACCGGAATATAAATCCAACGACTGGCATTTGCTCCACCCATTATGGTTCCTCTTGACAACGTATACAACAATAACACAATAACCAAATATATCCCGATATGCGACAAGATCAAAAAAGCTTTTTCATTCATTAAATGGACCACATACATTACAAAAAATCCCATTCCTAATAAAATAGCGTGTTTCAAAATAAATTGCCAAGAAGATATCGTGCCGTAAGTATTTACCAAATTACTACTGGCACTGTAAACCACTACTATGGAAAACAACATCAGCAAACTGATAAAAACCCATAGCGTTCGATCGCCTTTGATATTTTGAAAAAATTTTGTCATTTATATTAATTCTCTTACAATTTTTTTAAACATTAAACCTCTTTCTTCGTAATTTTTGAATTCTCCTTCGGGTTTTGCCGCAGGAGAAAACAAAACCGTCGTTCCTTTGAAACTGATTTCACGAGCAAGCCAAACGGCTTCTCGCAAATCATTTACTTGATAAAAATGAGCAATACTGTCTTTAACACTCTCATATAATTTGGTATTATCTTTACCTATCATTATAATTGCTTCTACTTTTAATCGAACCAAGGGTAACAAATCTTCATAATCGGTCTGCGAATCCTCCCCGCCTGCAATCCATACCACCGGTTTTTTTACACTTTGCAAAGCAAAATAAGTAGCATTGGCAGTTTCAGCTTTGGAATCATTTATAAAAATTATCTTATTCAATTCAGCCACGAGTTCCATCCTATGCTCAACATCAGAAAAATCACGAAAAGAATTTCTCAAATTTTTCTTTCGGATTTTCAAAAGATTGTCCGTCATTGCGGAAGCTAAATTTTTATTATATACTGTCATTTTTCAATTGATTTTATGTGTGTTATCTGATTTTTAAACTTATTATACTGATAGCGGCAAGAATAATCCCTACAATCCAAAATCTCACAACAATTTTATTCTCGTGCCAACCTTTTTTTTGAAAATGATGATGATAAGGTGCCATCAAAAAAACTCTTCTTCCGGTTCCATATCTTTTTCGGGTGTATTTAAACCAAAATTTTTGAATGATAACCGAAAGATTTTCCATTACAAAAATTCCGGCCAAAACAGGTAACAACCATTCTTTTCTGATAAAAATGGCTACAACAGCTATTACCGCACCAATAGTTAAACTTCCGGTATCGCCCATAAATACTTGCGCCGGAAACGCATTATACCAAAGAAATCCTACCAAAGCACCACCAAAAGCACTGATAAAGACAGACACTTCTCCGATTTTAGGAATATACATTATGTTCAAATAGTCGGCTATCAGAATATTTCCCGAAATCCAAGCTAAAATAGCTAGCGCTATAACAATAATTGCAGAAGTTCCGGCAGCCAAACCATCGATACCGTCGGTTAAATTTGCAGCATTGGAAACAGCCGTAATTACCAAAATGACGAATATTATAAAAAGTGTCCAAGTAATAGCCGGCGAATTAGGAAAAAACTTTCCGTAATCAATTTCATTATTTTTAAAGAAAGGCATCGTGGTTTTCAATGACTTTTCCGCCGGATTGAAACGCTCTCCCAATTTTAACTCCTGTGCTTGGGGACTATGATCTTCGGTTTTGATTGTGATTTGCGGACTTAATAACATTACCAAACCTACAACCAAACCCAAACCTACTTGTCCTATAATTTTAAACTTTCCTTTCAGACCTTCTTTATTTTTTAGGAAAACTTTGATATAATCGTCTATAAAACCGATAAGCCCCATCCAAATAACCGTCAAAATCAATAATTGAACATAAACATTGGACAGGTCGGCAAAAAACAAAACAGGAATTAATGTGCCCAAAATTATAATTATCCCTCCCATTGTCGGCGTTCCTTCTTTTTCTTTTTGTCCGGCTAATTGTAAATCCCTAACGCTTTCTCCGATTTGCAGCCCTTTGAGTTTCAAAATAATTTTCTTTCCGATAGTTATGGAAAACAGCAATGCCGTTATAAAAGCCATTCCCGAACGAAATGACAAGTAATTAAACAAGCCCGAGCCGGGTATATCTTTTAAAAAATGTTCAAATATATAGTATAACATCTTCAAATATTTTTAGTGAACTTTATTGGGTTCAAATGCTGATTTTACTTCTTCCTTATCATCAAAATGGGATTTTACTCCTTTAATAATTTGATAATTTTCGTGTCCTTTTCCGGCAATCAAAATAATATCTCCGGGATTGGCAAATTGCACTGCTGCTTTAATGGCTTGCTTTCGATCTGTAATTCGTAAAGTCTTTTTATAATGTTCTCCCGGTACACCCGCTTCCATATCGTCAATGATTTTTTCGGGATCTTCGTCTCTGGGATTATCCGATGTAAAAATAACTTGGTCGCTATTTTTTACAGCAACTTTCGCCATTTCGGGACGTTTGGTTTTATCTCTATTTCCTCCCGCTCCTACTATGGTAATTAGCTTCTCGGTATTTTGCGGACGAATGGCATTGATGGTTTTCAATACATTTTCCAAAGCATCGGGTGTATGTGCATAATCCACAATCGCAACTTTTCCTTCGGGAGAAAGAATGATTTCAAAACGTCCGTCCACACTTTGCAATTGGCTTAATATTTTCAATACGTCAAATTGGTCTAATCCCAAAAGAACAGCTGTTGCATAAACAGCCAAAATATTGTAAGCATTGAATTGTCCGATTAATTGCACCCAAACCTCTTTTTGATCCACTTGCAAAAGCATCCCCGTAAAATTTTGCTCCAAAATCTTGGCTTTGAAATCCGCCGGATTTTTTAAAGCATAAGTATATTTTTTTGCTTGGGTGTTTTGTAGCATAAACAGTCCGTTTCTATCATCGGCGTTTGCCAATGCAAAAGCTTCCGGTTTTAAACCGTCAAAAAAACGTTTTTTAATGTCCCTGTATTCTATAAAAGTTTTGTGATAATCCAAATGGTCGTGTGTCAAATTGGTAAAAATAGCTCCATCAAAATCCAATGCATCGATTCTTTTTTGTGCTATTCCGTGTGAACTGACTTCCATAAAAACATATTCAGCCCCTGTTTTAAACATTTTGTCCAAATAGAAATTTAACATCAAAGGATCAGGAGTCGTATGTGTTGCGGAAAATTCCTGTTCGTCCACCATAATTTTTACCGTGGATAACAAACCGCTCTTATATCCTAATTTTTTAAATAGTCTATATAACAAAGTAGCGATAGTGGTTTTGCCGTTTGTTCCCGTCAC
>Ga0256833_1003598_pt1 | contig 10582 bp, 10 predicted proteins | sample 356284metaG_FD_190535 | JGI IMG/M metagenome (GOLD analysis project Ga0256833, IMG submission 190535) | Hydrothermal vent microbial communities from Mid Atlantic Ridge, Atlantic Ocean - 356-284 | ecosystem: Environmental > Aquatic > Marine > Hydrothermal vents | place: Atlantic Ocean: Mid...
GCCTTCCAGTCAGAAGCTCGTAGAGAACCGCCCCTATCTGCCAGACATCGGTCCTCTCATCTGTTCCGCCAAAGCGGGAGCTTATCTGTTCCGGAGCGGCGTAGAGCGGCGTGAAGCTCACAGCCTGGGTCGTCCTGCTCTCCTTGAGCAGCTTGCTGAGCCCCCAGTCGCTCACCTTGGCCCTCCCGCCCTTGAGCAGGATGTTGCTCGGCTTGAGGTCGCGGTGGACTATCCCCTTTGAGTGGGCGTACTTGATGCCCTCCGCAACGTCGAAGATTATTCTCGCCGCCTTTTCGGGGCTGAGGGGCTTGTCGACCCTTGCCAGACTCGTCTCGCAGTACTCCATCTCAAGGTACGGAACCGGGAAGATGTTGTAGTCATAGAGCTCGACTATGTTCGGGTGGCTGAGGAGCGACCAGTTCCTTACCTCCCTGAGGAATGTCTTGCCCCCCTCTTCAGTCAGGCTGATTGGGACTTTTAGGGCAACGACGCTCCCGTCGTGCTTTTCCGCACGGTAGACCCTTGCAAAGCCGCCCTCACCGATGGGCTCGACCTTCCGGTATCTGGCAAAGAGTTCTTCAAGCGGCGTGCGGGGAGAGGTGGAAGCCGGGCTCTCAGCCGGAACAGGAACACCCTTCGCCCTATCCTCCACTCTTTCGAGAACCTCGGCTTTTACCTTAACCTTCGCACTCACCGCCCCTGAGCGGACGGCTACCCTGGCGCTTACCTTTCCGGGGCTCCTGGGGACTGCCCTCAGCGTCTGCGAGACGTACTCCCCGGGCCTGACAGCCCTGAAGTAGGCCCTCGTTGAGCTGAGCTCGAAGTACCTCGCCAGGTCGCCCAGGTCGACCTCAACGTTTATCGTCCCCCGTAGGAGATTCCTGAAGCCCACGGTAACCGGAACTTCCTCCCCCACGTGAAGCTTCGGCGGAATATCAACTATGAGGGACTTCCGGAGGAGCTCCTTCATGTCCTCCCTCGGGACAGGAGGTTTAGGATAGCGGTACTTGTATCTTCTCTTTGACTTGGAAACGTCCTTAAGCAGGTGTTTTATCAGGTGTCCAAACCACATGACCATCACGATGAATATTATGAAGCTCGCCGCCCTTCCAAATATGAGCGAGATGAAAAGGATGACTATGAAAAGCTTAACAGCACCCTCCACCAGATCATCATCGAATATATGCCCCATGTGCATTTCAATCCCTCCACCTCTTCCGGCTTTAATTTTAACATCTGATGTGCCTGTTAATGTTTTCGGTGCAATTCTGCAGATTTTCCGGGTTCAGCATTTCCACTATGCAAAGCTGAACTCCGTGATGTTTGACCGACCGCAAACCCTGTATTAACTGGGACTGGGGCTATATAACGTTTCAGGCGGATAACAAAAACTTCAAGAAAAGAAAAGGAGCTCAAACCCTGTCAACGACACCCTTAAGTATCTCTTCAACCTTCGCCGCGACCTCAAGCAGCTCGTCGTTCCCGGTTATGCTCATGGCCTTCGTCGGGAGCAGCAGGCTCACGTAGGTCTTCCCTTCCTTCACGTACACCACGAGGTTGCACGGCAGGAATGTGCCGCTGTCCATGTCTATACCAATGAGCTCGCTTGAGAACTTCGGGTTGCAGGCGCCGAGGATGACGTAGGGCTCCATATCAAGGTCGAGCTTCTCCTTGAAGAGCTCATCCACCTTTATCTCGCTGAGAACCCCGAAGCCTTCCTTCTTGAGCTCCTCCTTGACCCGCTTAACGGTCTCGTCAAATCCGAGCTCGACCTCCCGCACGTATGCATACTCCTCATTCTCCATGGCATGGCCTCTGTGCATGCCCTTTCCGTGGCCTTTGCAGCCACCTTTCATCCCGTGGCGGCCCTTCATACCGCCTTTTCCCATTTCATTCATTTCACCTTTCATTTCAAATCACCTTTTTTCTTTAGTCAATATTTACTATACTGCAAGGCTTAATAAGGTTGCTCTTGACAGAGAGGAAAATGAAAAGCGGTTAATTTTTTAACATGAAGAAGTCAGAAGTAGCCAGTCTCATGCTCACACCCTCACAAGCCTCCTTCCCATGAGGTTCAGCTTGAACTTCCTAATCGTCTCCGGAGGGATTATCCTCCCATCGGGGCTCTCAAAGAAGAGGGCATCAAAGGGACACTGGACGATGCACGCACCGCACTGAACGCATTTCCCCGCGCGGGGCATCCGGGCGATTCCATCAATCTCATAGCAGTTTCTCGGGCACACCTGCACGCATACCCCGCAGCCCGTGCATTTTTCCTCATCCAGAACCACCCTTAAGAGGCGCTCCTCATGGAGGCCGCTCTTGTAAACAGGGGTGCTGCCCATTAAATCGATGCTCACGAGAAGGACCATGACGAAGGACACGAAACCCCAGCGGAGGAGGAAGTCAAAGCTCAAATTTCCCGTGAAGAGGCCATACATCACAAGGAGAAGGAGGAAAGAAACCTCCATTAGTAGGGGCACCCTGCTGAAGTCGAAGATAACGGTGTATCTGCTCAATCTGGATTTTTTCTTCCCACGGGCCAGCAATCCGGAATACACGGGAAATGAGATGAAGATCAAAAAGGGTAACAGCCAGCTGAGAATGAAAAGGGGGAGCACAGCACTGCGCCAGAGGAAGAACGCAAGGAGAGCGACGATTATGGAAAAGGGAAACGCCCACATAACCGCCATCTCAACCCGCTGCACCGCCGGAAACTCAACCTCCCGCATTTTCGGGGACTTTTTATAGCCATTTTCAACGAATTTGGGAATATCTTTTGCATAAACGGGGCCCCATATCACGCTCCACCCCGTCCTCTCCCCTATTACTTTCGCCTCGATGCCCGCCGCGGCAAGCTGGGGGAGCACCACGCGCCTGTGGTCCACGAGCCTTTCAATTCCGCTCGTCTTTAACGCCGAAATGACGTCATGGTTTGTGAAATGCCCGCCGGCCGCGGAGCACCACACGTTTATGCCCCTGCTGTTGGCGATGAGGAGGTAGCAGTCAATACCGCTCTTTTCAAGAACCCTCTTCACGCGCTCAACCGTTACGCAGTAGTTGCCCGTGAGGAAAACGGGCGAATTCCTGCCGGGGTTGCCTATCCTGACGAGCCCCGTTTTGCAGGGGAGGGGAAAACCCCTCAAAAGCGTTCCCACAATGTTGATGAGCATATAGCGGAGCATATCCTCATCCCCCGGGCTTCCTCGCAACTATCTCCACAAAGTCCTCCATCCGGCTCAGCCTCATGGACTCCATGATAAAGCCTGCCCCCTCCACCTTCTCGGGAAGATTCTTTATCGCCCTCGTCGTGGTCTGAGTGAGGAGGTAGGCGATTAAAAGGAGCGGAAGCCTGATTAGGAGTGTTATAACCCTCTTCAACGGATTGCGGGGCACGACCTCATCCGCAATCAACAGGAGGCCTCCGGGTTTCAGTATTCTCATTATCTCCCTCAGGGCATAGCATAATTCGTCCTCGCTCAGCTCGGAGAAGCAGAGACCCGCCATCACGGCATCATAGCTCTCCGCGGCCTCGGTGTCAAGCTCCGCAACACCCATCTCACAGAGCTCAACCCTATGCGTGAGTGCCACCTCCTCTATCTTTTTCCCCGCAATTTCAAGCATCCGCGGGTTGATGTCGATGGCCTTGACCCGTGCGCCCCGCATAGCGGCACGTATCGTTAGCGCTCCCGTCCCGCAACCTATGTCAAGAACCCTCTGCCCCGGCTTTATGCGGGATGCAAGTCTCTCATAGACCCCCTCGAGCCTTCCCAGAGTGAGTATTCTAACCCCCCTGTCGTATCTGTCGGGGGAGGACTCAAGTATCCTCATGAGGACATACGATGGCATCCGAACTCCCTGTATGAAAATCCGCTCATCCTGTATTTTAAACTTCCTCCGGCTTTTTTGGAAGCCCAAGATACCTCGGGGTTCTCTCCTTATACCTCCTGTACTCCTCCCCAAACACGCGCTCAAGGATGCAAATTCTTGCGATGGACACCATGGCAGAAGCGTGAGAGATGGATGTCCGGTATAATTCTAGGAGCATTAAAAACCAAAAGCTCACTTCATCCTCGCCTTCCGGTACACTATCACGAATATTAAAATAATTCCAATGAGAAGAATCCCACCGGGATATGAATTTAAAAACTCTCCCTGACACGTCGGCAGTTTGCTCCCGAGTGCCCTCGTGAAGTTCAGCATATGAAGAGAGTTTCCATCGTAGTAGAGCACCGTAACATTTTCCCAGCCAAAGGGAACAAAGGAATTCTCTGGACGAAGAAAAAGCAGAACACCACCGTGCAGAAATACGGAACGGAGGGTTACGTTATCAGGAATGTTTATGCTCAGGTTGCTTGGAATTTTAATGACATAGGAAACACTTCCGTTCGATGTGTAGATTTTGGAGTCATTAATTCGGGCAGGATAATCCTCACTGGATATCAAATATTTCCTAGAACGCATCGAACGTGTTACCCCGAGGGGAAGCATCAACACTCTCCTTATGCACAGCTTTTTAGGATTGATAGCCCTTCCATCGCTGATGTACCATAAATTGTCATGGAGGACATAACGAAGCTCTTCTAATCCGGTGGTACTTCCGAGGTAGTAGAGCATTCCGTCCTTGAAGTAGAAGTAGTACTCCCCGACCATGCTTGGAGTGGGTATCCCCTGCATCCCTGGCCCGAGGGCATCCCATGAGAGCATTATTATCGCGTCATCCTCCCCGGCTTTGATAAAGGGGTAAAATGTGCAGTATTCTGTGGGGGCAAGAACTGGATTGGGGCCGCAGAGGGCTTCGGTGGCGTATGTAGGTGTAACAGAGAGGAATAATAAAAAAAGAAGTACAAACCCTAAAGCTGCTTTTTTATACATACGGAACCCCCAAATTGCCTCTACAATATGAATCAACATGTCTAACAACATCAAAGGTTACCCCAAAGTAATAAGCCCTTTGGAAATACCTCCTGCCGATAGTGTTGATCTGGGCCTGTATATAGTTACCCGCCAATCTCATACAATTTTCCGAGTCGTTACATGTTTTGCAGTTTCCTCCGCCCCCAATGATACATTCGTCAGCTTCCATCTCCATGAACACATTCCAGCAATTGTACTTAAGTTTTAATCCCTCAAGATTGAGCGTCCATCCATCTATATCATTTATTCGTCCCATGTAATAATTTGGCTGGGCAAAAACATAATCAAAATATTCACATGCCCCCGGGTAGTTGGGAGACTTATACCACCATGGAAATATATTTGTCCCCTCGATGTTCATCGTAGGTGTACTGGGCATCCAGATGAATTCAAATCCCGCTTGATGTATTTTTTGAGACATTGCCTCGATTAGTTCGTGAGATATCCCTTTCTCTATGTTTAATTGATCCTGTTTGAACATCCAAGCATTTTCAAGGCTCCAATAGAATCCTCGTAAATTGGGATCCGAGGAATGTGTAAATATAAACGTGTCAATCCATTTCTCCCAGTAGGATCTTTCAAAGTTTCCGGTTATATTACCGCGCGGAGTTTTTGACGGTGTAAAAAAAGGTACCGTAACATAGTATGGCATATCCATATGGACACTTAAGTACTCGGAGAGATTGTATGCATCAGTTTCGGCATCTCCAGTATACTGGATGTGAGCTGGCTGTCCAAGCACCACGGCATAATCAAAACCAAGCTCCCTAAACTGTTCCAGACTCCCACTCATCCTCGATTCATAACCCGAGCCGTTCCATCTAACCCACCATAGTCCAAAGTTTGCCATTGGAATCACCACTATTTAATACTTTTAACAGTATAAAAATATTTTTGTACAAAAATATGGCAAAAATTTAATGAAATTGATTAAGAATACCTCAGTAGAACAAGTTACTTGAGATACGCTGGTTCCCATCGAATATTGAGAGGGTTTTTGAGGGAATTTACTCTTAGGAGAGTGCCCACATAGGGACATTCAAGCAAACAACATGCACAACTCAAAATGGGAACTGGGGTTTGGGCTCAAAAATAGAAAAATGTATTCACCTCAGAATCCTCATCGCGTTGAAGACCGCTATGAGGGCGACGCCGACGTCCGCAAAGACAGCCTCCCACATCGTAGCCTCTCCGAGGACTCCGAGGCTTATGAAGGCAAACTTAACGCCGAGGGCGAAGATTATGTTCTGCCACACTATACGCTGGGTCTTTCTCGCTATCCTGATGCCTCTTGGCAGTTTGGAGGGTTTGTCATCCATTATGACAACGTCTGCCGTCTCTATCGCCGCATCACTGCCCAATGCCCCCATCGCAACGCCCACATCTGCCCTGGCCAAGACAGGCGCATCGTTTATGCCGTCGCCGACGAAGACGACCTTTCCATCGCCTTTCTCCGCCTCAAGCTCCTCAATGACCCTGACCTTGTCCTCAGGTAAAAGCTCCGCGTAGAACCCGTCCAGTCCAATCTGCCTCGCTATCTCAGCAGCGACGTCCTTGTTGTCACCGGTAACCATCACGACCTTCTTAACGCCGAGGCGCTTGAGCTCTTTTACTGCCAGGGGAGCGTCTTCCTTTATTTCGTCCGAGATTATTATGTAGCCGGCGTACTTTCCGTTGATGACAACGTGAGCCACCGTCCCCTTGACGCGGCATGTGTCGTGTTCGATGTTGAACCTGTGGAGGAGCCTGTCGTTGCCAACCATGACCTCGACGCCGTCTATCTCTGCCCTGACGCCGTGTCCCGCTATCTCCTCGTACTCCATGAGGTTTTCTTTGATATCCCCTCCATAAGCATCTTTTATCGCCCTCGCTATCGGATGGCTTGAATTGGCCTCCGCTAAAGCCGCGAACCTTATTATCTCCTCCTCGCTGAAGCCGTTCCTCGTCTCTATTTTCGTGACCTTGAAGACTCCCTTTGTCAGCGTTCCGGTCTTGTCAAAGGCGACAACGGTAGCCCCGTGAAGGGCATCGAGGTAGTTGGAGCCCTTGACGAGTATTCCATCCCTTGCGGCCCTTCCGATGCCGCCGAAGTAGCCGAGGGGTATTGAGAGGACGAGGGCACAGGGGCACGATATGACGAGGAGCACCAGAGCCCTGTACAGCCAGATTGAGAACGGGTCGCCATAGACGAGCGGGGGAATGATGGCAACGAGCGCTGCAAGTCCGACGACTGCGGGGGTGTAGTAGTGAGCAAATCGCGTGATGAACTTCTCGGTCTTGGCCTTCCTCGCGCTCGCGTTCTCGACGAGCTCAAGGATGCGCGAGATGGTTGATTCCCTCAGCTCCTTGGTGACCTTCACTTTGAGGACGCCGCTGAGGTTGAGCATGCCGGATAGGATTTCCTCCCCCTCCTTCACCGTCCTCGGGACGCTTTCACCGGTTAGGGCGGAGGTATCAACTGTCGAGGTTCCCTCTATGACCACTCCATCAACGGGAACCTTTTCACCGGGCTTTATCAGAATTATATCGCCCACCTTCAGCTCTTCCGGCTTCACCTGGACTACCCCATCTCCCTGCAGGAGGTTCGCATACTCAGCCTTGAGCGCGAGCAGGGCCTTTATCGAGCGCCTCGACCTGTCAACGGCCATGTCCTGGAAGAACTCGCCTACGACGTAGAACAGCATGACGGCAACTCCTTCCGGGTACTCCCTGATGAGGAACGCACCCACTGTGGCCACCGCGATGAGAAAGTTCTCATCGAAGAGGTTGCCGTGTATGGAATTAACAACGGCGCTCCTTAGAACCTTCCACCCAACGAGAAGGTAGCTGGCGGTGAAGATTCCGAACACAAAGGCGTTGTCCATGTTATAGTAGTAGCGGAGCACCACCCCGATGCCAAAGAGCATGAGCGACGGGATTATGAAGTAGAGCGCCCTTCTGGGGCCCCCTTCACCGTGCTCGTGTCCGTGATCGTGGTCATGCTCCCCCTTCTCAATGACCTTAACTCCGGGCTCGACCCTTTCTATTATCTCTTTAGCCTTCTCAACGTCGCCTTCTATCACGGCCTCCTTGGTGGCAAAGTTCACCAGCGCGAACTCAAAGCCCTCTTTTTTTAGGGCTTCCTCTATCTCGTAGGCGCAGCTCGCACAGTCGAGTCCCTCAAGCTTGAGCTTCTTCGGCATCTTCACTCCTCCATGTGCTTTAACGCAACCTTCAGGATTTCGGTTATATGCTCGTCATCGAGACGGTAGAAGACGTTCTTCCCGTCCTTGCGGTAGGTGACGATTTTTCTGTCCTTGAGGATGCGGAGCTGGTGGGATATTGCCGAAACTGAAAGCTTGGTTATCGCCGAGAGGTCGCAGGTGCAGAGCTCTCCCGCCTCCATGAGTGCGAGCAGGATTTTAAGCCTCGTCGGGTTGCCGAGGGCGTTGAAAAAGTCCGCCACTTCCAATACGGTCTCCTCCTCCGGAATTTTTGCCTGTGCCTCTAGTATTTTATCCAGATGTTCCTCATACACTTTACACACTTCCGTCATTTTTCATCACCTCTACATTTGAGCAGTTGTGCAAATGTTTTATAAACCTTACGATGGTACAGGCGGGGATCACATCACGAAGAAAAGCAGTGTAACCACCAATGCAGCAAGAAAATAGGGGAGCGAGTATCTGTGGAATTCCCTCATTCCGGTCCCGGAAATCCGGAGGGCAATAAAATTCGCCAGAGAACCGATTATTACCCCATTGCCCCCAAGGTTTACCCCGAGCGTCAGCGGAATCCACGGAGGCCTCGCAGGAAGGAGCATGACCGTGGCAGGAACATTGCTGGTCGCCTGACTCAAGCCCGCCCCCACCAGAAGAACCACCAGAGAGTTCCCCCGGATCAATGCGTGGCTCAGAGAAGCTACAAGGATCGAAATTTCCCCAAAGTCTATAAATATCAGGGCAAAAATGGCTATCAATGCAATATCAATGGACAGTATCGCTTCCCTCCCTATGAGGCTCAGGACGGCCAGGGTTAATGCGAGACCCACGAACGCATGACCCAGCTGGATGGAAGCCACATCCACCATGAGAAGCCCCACGGATGCTGCCAGCAGCAGCCTGTTGATTCTTATTCTGGGCACTGCAAAAACCCGAACATGCTTTCCGCTGTCCGTTAAACGCACAAATAAAAGCAGAATCCCCATCCAGACGATTATATAAGGGAGCATGCTAAGGACAAACGTATGGATCGAAATTTTATATGTCCTCCAGATGATTATGTTCTGGGGGTTGCCTATAGGGGTTAAAGCGGAGCCGGCATTGGCCGCTATGGCGGTGAGCGTTACAGCTCTGCCCATGCGGATGCCCGTAATTCTCGATATCATGACCACGAGGGGCACAAAAATAAACATCGCGGTGTCGTTCATTATGAACGCCGATGAAACAGCCGTGGTGAGAGTTAGCAGGGCAACAAGCCTCCACTCGGAACCTTTTGACAGATTAATCAGCCTCAGAGCAGCTCTGCTGAATATCCCCGAAAGCTCGATTCCTCTGGATACCACAAGGAGTGAGATTATCGCCGCGAGGCTCTCATAATCCACAAGCCTGAGGCTTCTTCCGGGTAGAGATGGGTCTACAAGCGAGAGAACCACATAGAGCAGCAGGAGGAGGCTAAGAAACCACTCCCTCCGGAGGTAAAGTTTTACCAGCTCAAAGAGCCCTCTGGGATTAAATGACGTATCCTCTGCCTCCTTACATGATGTATCTCCTTATCTCCTCTGTGAGACCGTAGTCCGGGATTATCTCCTCCCCGTTATAGGAAACCTTGACGTGCATTATTATGATGCCCTTCCATGCTACCGGGACAGCCCACGCATCCTCGGGTTCCCTGTATTCGGCAGCCTCTATAACGTGTGCCTCCTTTAACGCATTTTCCACGACATGCTGGACGTCCTGTGGATTAACCTCAACCCCCCATGCCCTTACGGGTCTCCCCTTTGGGGAAGGAGCCCCCGAATATGGGTCGTAGTGGATTCTGTCTATGGCAAAGTTCATGTACATGACGGGCACGTCAACGTGCAGCTCCCCTGCCGGCCCCCTTCTAATTAAAGGTGTCCCCGCGGCGAAGAGGGGCATCGCAGCTTTAACAGTTTCAACGGCTTTTACGACAAGACTAGGGTCAAAAGAAGACCTGCCTTCCCTCCAAACTCCCCTTACAGGGGGAGGACTCGGCGCCACCATTTCCAACACCTCAGAGCATGATGAACTGCATTCTATATAACGTTTTTGTGGTGGAAAGGCAACCTAAGGGTGTCCATGACCCTCAAAGAATCTCCAGATTATCTTATTCGCATCGATGTCCCGGCTCGTCTTTCCAATGATCCTTTCGGGGAGGTACTGATACCCTCTAGGCCATGTATGACCCCCTCCCTCGATGCCGTAAAGGACGACCTCAGCTTCATCGGTGCAGTTCGAGTACCTCTCAACCCAGACCCGCGTTCCGTCTTCGGGGTCTGCATCCGGAAGGTATTCCCGCCCGTGCATTATGGTACAACCGTTCCTGACCGCCCAGTACCCAACCGTCTTTTCGATGGAAACCACCCGTCCAAGCTTGACCGGCCCGAAGTGGAGCTCGCCGCCGTTCCAGGGAACTAATGGATCGTCCGTTCCGAGGATTATCATGA
>Ga0256833_1003599_pt1 | contig 10581 bp, 6 predicted proteins | sample 356284metaG_FD_190535 | JGI IMG/M metagenome (GOLD analysis project Ga0256833, IMG submission 190535) | Hydrothermal vent microbial communities from Mid Atlantic Ridge, Atlantic Ocean - 356-284 | ecosystem: Environmental > Aquatic > Marine > Hydrothermal vents | place: Atlantic Ocean: Mid...
ATTGTTTCTTTACTCTATTTTGCGCTCCCAGTAATCACTTTTCAACTTCATCAAGATAAGTTGTAAAATTTTGCCAACGATTTAATTTTTGTCAGCCTTAAAATCATTTGAAACCTTATATAAAATTTTTGGTTATTTCAGTATTTATTCCCATTTTTTGGAACAAAAATGGGAAGACAGCAATTGCATAGCTCTACATCTTTGCAAAATGTCTATATTACGAGCCTCCCTGTCTGTTGTTGCAAGACTTTTTAGCCTTTGCTAGCAAACGCAGTGGGCCGAAACAATCTTTGTCCCGAGCACAGCAAGTGATCCAGGCCATCATGGCAGCTTTCGTTACTTTGCAATGAGAGCAAGACGGTCATAACGCCAGGTTACCTGGCATGATTTTAGTGGACAAAACATCTTCTAATCTTTTCTCAAGGCAATTTCTTGTTAGACAAAATCCTCAAGGCCATTCAAATTTTCGGGTAAAAGATCTAAGGAATCTTTAAATTTCTCCTTTTCAGATTTCAAGAAACTTTATAATATTACCGAAAATTTTTAGTAAGTCTTGATTTTGCCAAAATGGTCCCTTTGCAAAATCTTTTTAGGGCCTATTTTCAGAACGAAAAATAGGAATGGGTCCCGAAGAGTAATGTCAACCAAAAAAACGCAATAATAATTTTGTCAATTTCAGAGCTCTATAGAATAAAAATTCGCTATTTGAGGGGAAAATGAAGGCGTTTACAATATGGTTTACAGGTCTTTCTGGTTCTGGCAAATCTACCCTTTCCAAACGCACCTACCTAGAAATCAGAAAGCGCGGTTTAAAAGCCGAACTTCTGGATGGAGACATCATAAGAACTAACTTTAGCCAGGAGCTGGGTTTTACTAAACGTGAAAGAGATATCAACGTTAAACGGATAGGATTTCTTTCCTGGCTCCTAAATAAGCATGGTATAATTAGTGTAGTAGCTGCTATTGCTCCCTACGAAGATACTAGGCAGATTAATCGCAAGCTTATTACTCATTATATAGAAGTTTATTGTAATTGTCCTTTAGAAGTAGTTGAAAAACGTGATGTAAAAGGTCTTTATGCTAAAGCTAGGCGAGGAAAAATTTCCAACTTTACTGGCATTTCTGATCCTTATGAACCTCCCTCAAATCCAGAAATTGTTGTCTATACAGATAGAGAAAGTATCGAAGAAAGTACAAACAAAATTATTAGTTATTTAGAAGAAAAAGGTTATCTTCCTACGCATTATCAAGAAATGGATCATAGCTTACTGGAAGCAGAAGAGACAATATTAAGAGATCATCTTCGAAAATTAGGATTTGCCCGCAAAGGTTGGTAATGGTTATGATTTGGCCCTTTCTAAGGAGTATCCGCTTAATTGGGGAAATTTTAGAATGATACCTCACAAAGACACTATGGCAAGAGCTAAGTAAGGTACCTCAGTCCGAAGACGGGAGATGTTCTATTTTCAGCGTATCAGATCCAGATCAAAAAATCCTTGGCATATAGCTTAAAAATAGAGATGCGAAACAGCCCGAGATCTCAAGAAGATATATGGGTGGCAGGAAGGAAGCTGGACACTTTGTTCCTGGTCATATTTGGGTGTGGACCTTATTCAGGGATTTGCTTACTTCCAGTTCCAAATCTTTAATATTCTTGATCTCTTTTTTCGGAAAGATTTTCAGGTTTAAAAATAGCCGAATGCTTTGAAAAGTTTATGTCAAAAATCTGACTCTCCAGAAGTTCTTACGCGGTATGGTTAGGAATTCAGATCTAACGAATTTCAAAAGTACTCAGAAACGGTGTACTTGGAAGAGTTTTCCACCGGGCTAGCATTATGACAACGGTCACCTGAAAAGTTTTTAGGCCACATACGGGAGGAATTTCAAAAAATAATTCCTCTTTTCTTTTGTTCGGTAAATGTTATGATGACTAAAAATTTTGATGGAGAGCCCTTGGAAAAGATCTGGTACCAAAAAAGACGATTGCTTCTTTCTAAGATTCCGGAAGTCATCCAAAATCAAGGTTATCGTGTTTTTTTTGCTAGGGAAAGAAGGGATTTTCAGGAAGCCTTCTCTTTAGTATATAAACGATACTTAGCCTGTAATCTTATTCATCCCAATGATGAAAAAATTTTTTATACACCTTATCAAGCTCTCCCCCAGAGCAGGGTTTGTTTGGCCTATAAAATCGACTCCAAAAAAATTACCAGTACAGCTACCATAGTGCTTGATAATCCTCTCGGACTTCCAAGTGACAATACTTATCCAAACGAACTACAAAAGTTAAGGTCACAGAATCGAAAATTAGCAGAAATCACCTGTTTGGCAGCGGAAAGAGATTTGTGTTATCGCAATGGTCTTCTTTTCGTATTACGACTTCTCTATCGCTATGCTAGACAAAAGGGTGTTACAGATTTCGTAATTTCTATACATCCCAAGCATCGCGATTTTTACGAAAAAATCTTTTTGTTTAGACCAATAGGTCCTATACGGGCTTACAAAAATCTTTATTCTGCACCTGCTATACTTGAACGTTTAGATCTTACAACAGTAGAAGAAAGATATTACGAACTTTATGGTAAATTTGAAGAAGGAAAGATTTTCGCCGATTTCTTTTTAAGACAAATTTATTTTAGCGATATCAGAGAGTTGTCACACATAAAGAATATGAGTTCTCAAGATTTTTGGTATTTCTTTATGGAATTTCGGAGACTCTTCCCATCTTTTCCACCGAGCTTTCAATCTTTTTTTGCTATTAATTTTGATTTAGTATTAGAAGAAGAGAAAAAACTTAATATAGCTTAAATGCTAGAAAATGCTATTTCATTTGTTAAATTAAAATAATGAGCGAAATAATTTTGAAACTCCGGAGATAATGACCAAAAATTCTGTGTTTTTTCCAGAAAAAAATAGCAAAATATTTCTCGGGAAAAATTCCTACTTTTAGAAAGTTCTTCAACATCTTCTTGAAATCTTTTGCAAAAAAAGAAGTCAATCATTACTTCTCCTTCTTTAAAAGCTGAATAAATCTTTTTATAATGTTGTTGAACGTTTACAAGATCAAGTCTTTCTAAATAGGCCGGAGCATTTACTAAATTGGGATAATAACGTAAAGGACCATAACGTTCAAAGAGGAGAATAAGCTCGTAAAATTCTCTATGCTTTGGATGTATAGATATGACTAAATCTGTGACTCCTTTAGCAGCAGCATATTTATAAAGAAGACGAAAGACATAGAACAGCCCATTTCGACTATAGATATGAGGTTTGGCAGCTAAACAGGTTATTTCTGCAAGTTTTCTTCCTCTTTTCCTTAATATATCCAGTAAATCTTTATAAATACAATCACTTGGGAGACCTAATTCGGAATCTAAGACCAAAGTCCCTGTACTCGTTATTTGTCCGTGTTCAATATCTCGTGCCAAACAAACGCGGCTTTTAGGTAGAGCTTGATAGGGTGTAAAAAAAATCTTTTCAGGTATTTCAGGTAAAAGCCCTACAGTATTATAACGTTCATAAAGAAGGGAAAAAGCTTCTTCAAACTCTTCTTTTTGAGAAGCAAAAAAGACTTTTACAATTTTTTTTGAAAGACATTCAGGAATTTTTGAAAGGAGAAGTCGGCGTCTTCGCCGCCAACAAAGTTTTTCCTCATTTGAAGGAAAATCGAGAGTAGAAGCCAAATTTTCTTGAGTTTGGAGGAATAATTTCATTTTTATCACCTGAGCACCTGATATATTTGTTTTGATCTATTTCCTTTATCGTCAAAATAGAGAGCAATTATAATTTTGGAATATTTTTTTGAGCTCTTAAATTCTATGGCTTCTCGCTGCCTTAGGAGGAAATTTAAAGCGGAGATTGTTTTCTGTTTGGGATAAGAATACGATGTTAATTAATTTTTAGTAACACGCCTTAGATTTGAGAGTAGAAAGCCTATGAAGGCTATCCCATTTCGTCTGGAACCCAAAATTTTATTTTCTCAGCCTGTAACAAGCGGGGTGCCCTTTCCTAAAGGAAGGGTTGACCTTTCACAATTAAAAAATTGGGGCCCTCAAATCGACAAAAAAATTCCGCCATACCAGTGGGAACCTCTTCTCTTTTGGCCAGATGGAAGTGTAAAATGGGCATTATTGAGTTTTTTGGCTCCTAAAGGAGCAGAAAAAGGAGAAATTAAGAAGTTTTCGAACCTTACTTCTGGTTTTCGAGATATTTTCCAACATATTCAAAGTGCTACTTTTGAAGAGGTTCTTGTTCCAAACTTCAAAATAAAATTAGCTAAAAATACTTTGAGCGGCGATATCAATGGATTTTTAAAATATAAATGGAAAGTCATTCATCCCAAAAAGAAAAGAATTAAGACAACGATAGATAAAATAAATATCAACGAAGGTTCCTTTAAATGTGAAATTTTAAGGAAAGGATCTTTCTCTGTTGCTAAAAAGAAAAAGCTCATTTTTTGGGAAAGGATTACTTTATATTGTAATAAACTGATTAAGATTGAGTTTACTATTCGTAACCCTCATCGAGCCATTCATAAAGGAGGTTACTGGGACTTAGGAGATCCTGGTTCTATTTACATTAAGGGATTAGATTTTCTTTTTTCGTTTACAAAATCTATCGACAAGGTTACAATAAAACCTAGCCCTGATAAAGAAATATTCAAGGTAAAAGATAATTTTAATCTTTATCAAGAATCTAGTGGAGAAAAAAATTGGCGCTCTCGTAATCATATAAACCGTTTAGGATACAATCCTTTAACTTTTAGGGGATATCGTTTGGAAATAGATAGTAAAGAAATATCAGGCAATAAAGCTAATCCGATACTAGAAATATTTTCATCTTTATCTAAATTTTCTCTTGCATTTCCTAAATTTTGGCAAAATTTTCCGAAAACATTGGCTTATAATCTTGAAGGTTCTTATGGCAAAGTAGGACTTTTTCCGGAAGAATTTCCAGATTTGCATGAAATTCAAGGAGGAGAACAAAAAACACATACATTTTGGTTGTATATAGGAGAAAAGCAAGAAACTTTAGAATGGTGTTTTAATCCATCTCTACTAATTCTTAATCCTGACTATATTGCTCAAACAAAGACTATACTATATTTTACTTCTCAAAAAAATGAGAACATTTTTTACCAAAAAGTGCTAGATGAAGCGCTAAATGGTCCCCATTCCTTTTTCAAAAAACGCAAAATAATTGACGAGTATGGTTGGCGAAATTTCGGAGATATTTATGCAGATCATGAAAATATTTATAATCAAGGAGAAGCGTTAATTTCACATTATAATAATCAATACGATTTAATTTATAGCTTTTTGGTAAACTTCTTAAAAACAGGCATTTATGATTGGTTTACTTTGGCAAATGATCTTGCTAAACATGTTTATGATATAGATATTTATCATACTGAAGAAGATAAGCAAGCCTACAATAATGGGCTTTTTTGGCACACATATCATTATGTAGATGCTTTTCGGTCTACTCATCGCTGTTATTCTAAAGATGCAAACATCACTGGAGGTGGTCCTTCAAATGAACACTTATATTCTTCTGGTCTTTTACTCTTTTATCTTTTAACAGGTGATCCTTGGGCTCACGAGGCTGTTATTAATTTTGCTGAACACGTAATAGAAATGGACAAACCTTATAAAATCTTAAAATGGTTAGATAGAAGTCCAAGCGGTCTTGCCAGTCAAACTAGAGACCCTTGGTATCATGGTCCAGGCCGAGGAGGAGGGAACGCAATTAACTCTTTATTAGATGCCTATATAATTACTGAAAAGAAAAAATACCTTAACAAAGCAGAAGAACTTATTTGTCGTTGCATACATCCTCAAGATAATATAGAAAATTTAGGTCTCCGACAGCCAGAAGAACGTTGGTCTTACACGATATTTTTGCAGATTTTAGGCAAATATTTGTTGTTAAAAGCCGAAAAAGGATCTTTTGACTATAATTTTGCTTATGCAAGATCATCCTTACTACATTATGCTCGTTGGATGGTCAAAAATGAATATATTTATCTTGATAAACCGGAACTTTTAGAATATCCCACAGAAACATGGGCTGCCCAAGAACTACGTAAAGCTGAAGTATTAAATCTTGCAGCTTATTTTTCTAGTTCGGATAAAGAAAGAAGAATTTTTGAAGAGAAAGCAAAGTATTTTTATGAAGAAGCTCTTAAAAGACTTTTTACTTTTAAAACCTGGTATTATACACGTCCTCTTGCTGTTGTATTGCAAAATGGATTTAGTTGGCCTTGGTTTAAAGAAAACAAACCTCCTTTATGGAGGGAAAGTAAATATAATTTCGGTAAACCAAAAAACTTTATTCCTCAGAAAATTCAAGCCAAACAGAAAATTTTACGTTTATTTAAAATACCGGCTTATAAACAGGTTAGGCAAATATTAAGGAAATTTTTAGCTTTAACAGACCAATCTTCCTCGGCTAGAGAATGATAGAGTTTAGGCAGGAGAGCGGATCTATCCTCCAGGAAAGCTTTCTGGAGAGCTTCTATCCACTCTTGCGGATTTTTAGCTACTTTAACAAAAGGACTCCATTTCTCAATTTCTTTTAAAGATGATCCAACTATAGGGCGTCCTGAAGCTAAATATTCTTTCAATTTGAGAGGATTTAAAGTTTGTGTAAAATCATTTACCCGATAAGGTAAAATTAAAACATCAAGAGATTTTAATACTGAGGGAACCTTTTCATATGTGATTGGAGGAATAAAAAACATATTTGGAAAAGATCTTTCAATGTTAGATTCTAATTTGCCAACAAAAACGAAATTTATATCCCTAAGAGATTTAGCTAAAAAATATAGCAAATCCCAATCTAATCTTTCATCAATTAAGCCAACATATCCCACATTAGGTTTAGGTAAATTTGAAAACTCTTTTGAAGGAGAGGCTTGATTAAATTTTTCTAAATCAACACCATGAGAAAGAAGATAAACGAATTTAGAATGACGAGAAAGTTTTGAATACAACTCTTCAGAGGTGGCAATAAAAATATCTGTTTTATTAATTAATTTCTTTTCCATTTCTAAAATAAGATTTTTATTGTGGCCTGGCCAATTAGCAAAATCATCTACACAATAATATACTACACATCTTTCAGTAAACGCTCCAATATAATCACAGCTATTAGGAACTGTGGTAACTAAAATAGGAGATTTAATTTCTCTTCTTGCGAGTTCTTTCTTAACAGATCTTATCACAGAAAAACGGTTAAATTTACGAAAAAGACCTCTATTATATGGGAACATAAAGGGTTGAAGTACGGATAAATTAACTGGAATTTCTAAAGAAGCCCTTCCTTTAGAAGCTGTTAAAAACATTCGTTTAAGTTTTTTAAAAGCTTTTCTAATATCCTTTTTAGTGAAATGTGGTATACGCATTCCTATCGTATTTACCCATATTACTGGATATTGTTTTATAATATGTTTAAAAATATGTTGACAGCTAGAAGGATGTTCCCCCCAATCGTCAGAAAAAACAAGAAAAGCTACTTTATCTTTGTGATATGTAGTCATCATTATTGACAATTGACTTTGAACTATTTTAAACTTAATAAAAATTCTGCTTTAAAAGTTGAGTAAGAGCGTGATGAAGATCTTTGAAACTAAAGGGTTTTTTTAAAAAAGCTGCTACTCCAAGTTTCTCTTGAATAGAAATTTCTAAAGGTTTTCCACTCATTACAATTATTTGAATTTTTTCATTTATTTCTCTTATTTTTGTTAAGAATTCTTCCCCTGTCATTTTTCCATTAAGATGTAAATCTGCAATAATAAGATCAAATTCTTCTCGATTTTGTTTATTCTTTTCTAAAATTTGCAGAGCATTTTCTCCACTTTTTGCATCTTCTACATCAAAACCAAGTACTTCTAGCATTTCTTTTAGGCTTTCTCTTAAAGGATCATCGTCTTCAAGAATTAGTACCTTTCCTGAAAATTCAGCACAGCTTATTTTCTTTCTATTTTTTTTATTTGTTTTGTTTTTTTTATCCTTCTTTTTTTTTGCTGGTAAATATATTTCAAAAAGAGCTCCACCTTTGTTTCCTTCCTTTACTTTTATTAACCCCCCATGATTTTTAATTACAGAATAGACCGTAGCTAAACCAAGACCGGTACCCCTTTCTTTTGTAGAAAAAAAAGGATGAAAAATTTTTTCGCGCAACTCTGGAGGAATTCCAGGGCCTTCATCTTCTACTTTAATATAAACATATTCTCCAGGAGCAAGATCATTCTTTTTATCAATTTTTACGGTTTCAGCTTCTATTTTTATCTTTCCTTTTCCTTGCATAGCTTCAGAAGCGTTTAAGAATAAATTTTGAAATACCTGTAATATTTGATGTCTATCTCCAATAATACAGGCAAGATCGGGTGAAAAATTCATAATAACTTCACAACTAGTTCCTTTTAGGCATATTTCAATTGCCTCCTTGACTACTACGGGGATACTGATTTTTTCTCTCTTTTGGGGAGTTCCTTTAGTAATTGCTAAAAGCTTTGATGTGAAATCTCTACCTTTTAAACACAATTCTCTTGCCTTTTTAATATATTTTTCCCAATTTTCTTTCTTAATTAACGCCATCTCAAGATATCCAAGCTGAGCAGCTAAAAGGTTATTAAAATCATGCGCTAATCCTCCAGCTGTTAAAGCTAATATTTCTATACGGCTCAGTAAATCTTTCTTTTCTTCTAATAATTTTTCTGTTGTTATATCTTTTACAATTGCCAACCAATTTTTAATTTCTCCATTTTCGCTTTTTATTGGTGTTACAAGTGTTTTTACCCAAACCTTCGAGCCATCCTTTTTTGTTAATAGAAATTCTTCTTCATACATTTTCTTAATATTCTGAATATTATAAAAAATTTCATCCTTTTTCCCCAACATTTCTTGTAACGAGTATCCGGTAATATCTTCATATGCTTTATTTATGTATTGTATTTGACCATCCTTGTCTGCTAAAATAATTCCGACAGGACTTTGAGACACAGCTAAGGCAAATTTATTTAACTCACTTGATAAATTTTTTGTTTCTGTTAATAAGAATTGTAGTCTTACTATATGTTCATATAATGATGAAGAGAATTTATTTAGCGTATCTTTGAGCTCTTTTAATTCGAAGAAAAAGGGTTCATACTCTATCGTACCAGAAACATCTTGATTTAACTTTTTAGTGTTTGAATATATCTCTCTTAGATCCTGGAGCAATCTTCTTAGCAACAAAGATCCTATGCCTATAGTTATTATAAAGAAAGTTGACAATATAATAAAGACTGCTCCAATAAATATTCTTAGTTTTTTCTTTTTTCTACTTAATGACTTTTCTACTCCTTCTAGGGTAATTAAAAACTTTTCATTCTCTTTTTTATTGTTTTCTAGCGCTAGTAAATATTCCTTATTTACATTTTCTAGCGAATTTATTTGTCTTTTAATATAGTGAATTTTATTTAAAAGTTCTTCAACCAGAACATTGTCTTCAGTATTTTCTGATATTTCCCTTAGTTCTATCAATAGTTGTTTTATATTTTCTATTTTTTCTATTAGTAATGTTTTTTCTTTTAACTCTCCTTTTGTAAAAATATCAAAAATTCCTTGAAATTCTTGTCTTATTGCTTCTATTAAAACTAGTTTTTTAAGATGATTTTCTTCTAGCTTCTTTCTTTTTAAAATTTCAGTTAAATTATTATCCGATATTTTTCCTATTACTTCATTTATTTCGCTTAGTGATAAATTGATTTGCTTTGTAATTTCATTCTTTTTTTCTAGTAATTTTTTGATCTTTATTAGATTTTCTTTTTTTCTTTTAATTGGTATTTTGCAAAATTGATGACATTTCTTGCATTTATTTTCAATTTTATTATATGTCAAAATTAAATGTTTAAAATCTCTTTTTTCAGTTAAGAATATATTTTCGTCTAGGATAGCTTTGTCAAACATGACTCTTAGCTTTGTAATTTCCTGTAAAATAATATCGTTTTTTTCATGCTTCCAATAAAGATATGCAAAAAATATAAGACATAGAATACACATTATACATAAAGGTGGAAAAATAAAATTTAACCACTTTAATTTAAACTTATTACTAAAAATCTTCTCTACAATTTTTTTCATTTTATTAGATAATATTGCTCTTTGATCTCTACAGTTTTATATAAAAATATATCTTTTAATTTGTGTTAGCAAACTTTGAGCTTTCGTAGTTTTTATTTAATATTTTGCCAAAATTTTATGTGATTCTTTCTTAAGCTACCTACGAGATATTTATCTTAAGTAGTTAAGACCTTTGCAAATTACCAATATTAGTCTTTTTTGTTTTAAAATGGAAACTATTCCGGAATGGAGTTTAAGAAGAGATTTTTTGCAAAGGTCTCTATTTGAATAATTATAGCTTTTATTGGACATTTCTAAATATTTTCTATAAAGTTTACAACCGCATCGTCCTACCAATTTAAAGGTTTTTGCCAAGCGGTTTTGAGGTCGAAGATATTTTCTTCTAGCAAGGTCTTGCCGCGGCCATTTCTTATCACCAATACTGGTTCAGCAATTACTTCTCCGATCAAGGCGTAAG
>Ga0256833_1003600_pt1 | contig 10579 bp, 8 predicted proteins | sample 356284metaG_FD_190535 | JGI IMG/M metagenome (GOLD analysis project Ga0256833, IMG submission 190535) | Hydrothermal vent microbial communities from Mid Atlantic Ridge, Atlantic Ocean - 356-284 | ecosystem: Environmental > Aquatic > Marine > Hydrothermal vents | place: Atlantic Ocean: Mid...
AAGAGTACTAAAGAGAAGAGCGAAAAAAAGGTAAATCCAAAGACTCTCGAGTATGAGATAGTGGAGGCGATAGAGAGCGAAAAACTCCATCTGCACTATGTTCCTACTCTAAACACACATACAAACGAAATAGACCTTTTCGAAGTCGGCGTCAGGCTCGAAACACTTAACGGCGGCGTATTGCCTCCGAAAAAGTTCATACCGGTAGTAAACAGACTTGGGCTTGAAAAGAGTTTCGATGAGGCTCTCTTCAAAGCGGTATGTAAAGATGCGATGAGAATCGATTGCAATATAAGGTTCAGTTTCAATATATCGCCCTTTTCCCTTAGAAACGAATCTTTTGTCGACTCCATAAAAGATATCGCTCAACAATTTGGCGTAAATTACGATAGATTTACGATAGAGCTTTTCGAGAACAGACCTTTGAAGGATATAAAAAGATACAGGGTTATTTTGGATGAGCTTAGAGATCTCGGTTTGGAGTTCGCGCTTGACAACTTCGGTGCCCAGAATGCAAGTTTCGAGTATATCAAGAGACTTCCGGTAGATATGGTACAGTTTGACAAAGAGTTCACACACTCGTACAACAATCCAAAAATAGCAGCACTTCTTAACGCCTATATTCAGGCTTGCAAAAATATGGAGATAAAGAGTTTGGTAAAGTGGGTCGACACGGAAGAGGCGCTCCATCTTTTTTCATCTCTTGGAGTCGATTATCTGCAGGGGTTCGCTATATCGAATCGACCGCTTGAGAGTGAGAGTCTGATTAAAAAATATGGAGGATAGATAATGCGTTACGGAGAGAAGATCGTCGAATCTTTCGATATCGACAAAGATCTTGAGATATGGCCAAACAGATTTGAGAAAAATTACAAGATTACTATAACTCTTCCAGAGTTTAGCTGCCTCTGTCCAAGGAGCGGGTATCCGGACTATGCAACATTCACTCTTGAGTATATTCCCGATCTTTGGGTCGTGGAGCTGAAGGCTATAAAGCTCTACATAAACTCTTTTAGAAACAGACATATAAGCCATGAAGAGAGTGCCAACGAGGTGTTCGACGTGCTATACGACAAACTGAAGCCTAGATGGATGAAGCTGACTGCCGACTTCAACCCCAGAGGAAACGTACATACGGTCATAGAGATCGACAGTGAGAGTTTAACAAAAGAGGTATAAGCCTATGGAAAAAAAGGTCTCCACTATTTTTTTCACGGCTTTTGTACTCTTTTACGGCGGTTGTGAAACTGCAAACCAGAAAGCCGGCATAATGAGCAGAGAGCAGCAAAAGATCAGTTATGCAAACACGATTTTGGGAAAAGAGAAAGGATCGGACGAGAAAGAGTTGAAAAGGCTCGAACTTGAATCTCAAAAAGAGATAGCCAAAATCGAGATGCAAAAAGCCGTGGAATTGGAGAAGATCAGAGCCGAAGCGAAGAAGAGCGAAGTGATGAGCCAAAAAGAGATAGCTCTAAAAGAGGCGATGCTAAAAGAGAAGGAGCTTGACGACAGAAGAAGTTCCAACAACTGGTACATAGCTCTTTCCATAACCTTTTTCACCGTAGTTACACTACTTCTTTACAGACTCTTCAGAGAGCACCAAAGAACGAAACTTCAGCTTCATAAAGAGAAAATGGCTCATGAAGCGGCGATGAAAGAGAAAGAGCTGCAGACAAAAATTTTGGAGAAGATGCTCGATGCCGTGGGCAACGGAAAGTTGACTCCGGAGCAGCATGAAAGATTGCTGGAGTCCATCAGCGGCAGGCAGTTACCCCGCCGCTGAATCTACAGCTCTTTTACAAACCTTTTGTAGAGCATAGGTAGAAGAATCAAAGTAAGAGCCGTAGAAGAGACAAGTCCGAAAATAACCACTATAGCAAGTGGTTTTTGAATCTCCGACCCGGGACCAGTCGCATAAAGCATAGGCACGAGAGATAGAGCAGCTATCGTTGCGGTCATTAGAACGGGTCTTAGCCTTCTTTTAGCTCCCTCCATCACCACCTCTTTTACAGGCATAGACTTCAGAAGTTCGTTGAAGTAGCTTATCATCACGACCCCGTTAAGAACCGCTATACCAAGAAGTGCGATAAAACCTACCGAAGCCGGTACGGAGAGGTAGCTTCCCGTTATGAAGAGACCGAAAATTCCACCCATCATGGCAAGGGGTATCGTCGTAAAGATTATGATACTTTGAACGATGGATTTGAAGGTCATATAGAGTATGAGGAAGATCAGAACAAGCGCTATAGGCACGACTACCGAAAGTCTTGCCATCGTAGCTTGCTGGTTTTTGAACTCTCCGCCGTAAGTTATCGAGTATCCGGCAGGTAGTTTCACCCCGTTTTCTATGTTATTTTTCAGGTTCTCCACAAAAGTTACCAGGTCTATTCCGGTGACGTTTGTCTGGATAGATACGAATCTTCTAGCGTGCTCGTGCTTTATCTCGACAGGGCCGCTGCTCCTTACGATGTCGACGACTTCAAGAAGAGAGATCGGCTCTCTGGTAGAGCCTACAAGGTATAGATCGTCGAGATTTTTGCGAATGTAATCGCCTCTGATAACAATAGGAAACTGCTTCATCCCGTCATATATAGTACCGCTCTCGACTCCGCTTACGGCCGCTTTTATAAGGTGGGCGACATCGCTTTTGTCAAGACCGTAGCTTCCAAGTTTCTCTTCGTTAAATCTGAGTTCGTGGTAGGCGACACCTTCATTTTGGCGCATATAGACATCCTGGCTTCCTTTACTCTTTTCGGTAATCTCTTTTATCTTTATGCCGAGTTCGTTGAGTTTGTCTATATCTTCACCGAATATCTTTATGACGACGTCTCCCCTGGCACCCGTGAGCATTTCTGAAGTTCTCATCTCGATTGGTTGAGTGAAACTGTACTCTATGCCGTTTATACTCTCAAGAACCTCTCTCATCTGCTCTTTGATCCATTCAACGTCATCTTTTCTCCACTCAGATTTAGGTTTGAAAACCAGGAATGTATCGGTGTCGTTAAGGCCCATCGGGTCAAGCCCTATCTCATCCGAGCCTGTTCGAGCTATGATAGACTTGATTTCAGGAACCTCTTTCATGAGCCGTTTTTGAATTTCCGTATTTAAAGCGATACCGGCCGGAATGTTGATTGACGGCGGCGCCTCTATACCGATGACGATATTTCCTTCGTTCATCGTAGGCATGAATGTCTTTCCTATATTGCTAAATGCGTAAACCGTACCGCCAAGAAGTATCAGAAGTAGAGCGTAAATTCCAAACTCCGCTTTGAAAGCCCCTTTTAGAATAGGTTCGTAAACCTTAAGAAGCCACTTCATTAAAAATGTATCTTCATGCTTCGGTTTGCGAATGAAGAAAGAGGCTATAGTAGGTATGATAAAGAGTGCGAGAAATATGGAGGCCGCAAGCGTGAAGACTATACTTAGAGCCACCGGAGCGAAGAGTTTTCCGCCCAGCCCTTGAAGCATCAAAAGAGGCGTAAAGACTATGATGATGATGAAGACTCCGGAGATTACCGGTGTGCTTACCTCTTTTGCTGCATTGAATATTATCTGAAGTCTGGTCCAGTTTTTCGACTGAGGGTGAGCGAGTCTTGCTATGATGTTTTCCACCATCACGACCCCGGAGTCTATTATCATACCTATCGCTATAGCGATTCCCCCAAGACTCATCAGGTTGACGCTTATGTTGAAGTAGTACATGAGTATGAAAGCGCTCAGTATAGCAAGAGGGAGTATCAGCGCTACCGTTATGGCGGAAACGAAACTTCCAAGGAAAAGAAGAAGTACGACCAGCACCAGAAGTACGGCTTCACTTAGAGCTTTTTGAACCATATTGACCGCTTTTGTTATAAGGTCGCTTCTATCGTAGAATATGTTCAGTGTCGTCCCTTCGGGAAGACTCTTTTCGAGTTCTGAAAGTCTCTTTTTAACCTCTTTGGTAACTCTTGAGGCATCTGCTCCTTTTAGTCCCAGAACGAGACCTTGAACCGCTTCCCCCTCTCCATCTTTGGTTACGTAACCGTATCTTGTAAGTGCCGCTGTCCCTATTTCGGCAATATCTTTCAGCCGTATGATGGCTCCGTTCTCTTCGACTTTGACTACAAGGTTCGCTATATCTCTGTTTCCGTTCATGCGTCCAGGCAACCTTACAAGCAGAGCCTCGTCGCCTCTCTCTATTCTTCCAGCACCGAAGTTTGCGTTGTTTTTCTCTATTTTACTTTCGATTTCGTCCAGAGTTATTCCCAAAGATGCCATTCTTCCGAAATCTGGTTTTATACGGTAGGTTCTAACCTCTCCGCCAAGGGCGTTGACATCCGCAACACCCTCTATGTTTCTAAGAGCCGGTCTTATGACCCAGTCAAGAAGAGTCCTCTTCTCCATCAGCGAGAGTTTCGGAGACTCTATCGTGAACATCAAAATCTCACCAAGAGGGGTCGTAACCGGTGCTATTCCGCCTGAGATAGAGGGAGGAAGGTCGTTTTTTATGTTGTTGAATCGCTGGTAAACTCTATCCCTCGCCCAATATAGGTCGGTTCCCTCCTCAAAATCGATCGTTATGTCGGCAAGTGCATATTTTGAGATAGAGCGGACGATCTTTTGGTGGGGAATCCCCTGCATCTCAAGCTCTATAGGGATCGTGATCTGCTGCTCCACCTCTCTTGGGGTCATCCCTGGTGCTTTGATGATGATTTTCACCTGAGTCGTTGAGACGTCTGGAAAAGCGTCTATCGTCAGTTTCGAATATGAGATTATTCCGCCTGCCGCTATCGCGACTGCAATGATTAGGGCAAATATTCGCTGAGATAGTGCGAATCCTATCAGTTTGTCAATCATTTGACTGCCCCTCCAGAGCACCTTTTAGAGATATTACACCGCTTACGGCTATCTTGCTCTCTGCCGAAAGGTCGGCGGATACGACGTAAACTCTGTCACTGCTTCTTGCAAGTACGGTAACGTAAACGGGTCTAAACCCTTTTTCGCTCTTTACGAAAACTATCTCCTTCCCGCCATACTCTATAACGGCATTGGATGGAAGAGAGTATGCCGTTTTGGGCCAATATAGTTTTACGTTTCTCTTTTCACCGGGAAGTATTCCGCTTGTGCCTTCAGTCGGTTTAAGGTGCACGGCTACCGTCTGCGTTCTTGGATCTACCGTAGCTGAAATCGACTCTACGACAGTTCTTTTACCATCTACGAAGAGGTTCATTCCCAGTTTGAGATTTTTTGCGGTTTTAAGCCCGAGAGCGACTTCGAAGTGTGATTTTTGCGGGTTTAGTACCGTCATTAGGTGAGTTCCCCGCTCTGCATACATTTTTGGGTATATGTTCATATCTGAGACCACACCTGTTATAGGCGAGGTTATCTTTATTTTCGGCAGAGGCTTTTTGGTCGCTACGATGGTTTCAACCTCTCTCTTTCCAAGCCCCCACTCAAGTAGAAGGTGGTAGTAGAATGTGCTTTTTGTTTTGAATTTCGCGAGCATATTTTGAGCTTCGAGAAACCTTTTTTTGGCTACTACGGCAGCTTTGTAGAGCGGTTCGAGCCTCTTTACTTCGTTTTCATAATACTCTTGCTCTATAAGTGTGTCTATAAACTCCGATTCGAGTTCAAGAAGCTTGGGCCCTTTTATGACGAATAGCTCTTGCCCTTTTTTTACATGTTCGTATATTCTTACATCGACTTTCTCTATCACCCCCTCTATCGGAGCATCTATACGATATATCGAGTCGTTTGGCAGATGACCGATGGCAAGATAGCTTCCCATGTACACTTTTTTAGTAGGTGTTACATTTTCCGTTTTCACCATCGAGGTGTTGCCTTTTATTATCGGCAGCTCTTTGGCCATTATAGGCATGGCGAGTAGAATCGCCAAAGTTGCTATCTTTTTTATCATTTTGTCACTCCTTTTGGATCTATTGCATATTTATATATATATTCCGATATAGCTTTATGTCTTTTTGTTTTTATATCTATGATCGTCTCTACCATCTGAAGTTTCGTCTCTGCCGATTTAAGCATAGAGATAAGACTCTCTTCACCCGCTTTGAAGCGCATACGACTCTGCTCTATGAGTGTATCGGCCGATATTTTTATCGAGTTTTCCATAATGGTGACGTGGTTTTTGTAGTTTTCAAGACGAGTTTTAAGTGCTTCGCTCTCTTGAACGTACTCTTTTCGAAAGGCTTCAAGTTCATGTTTGGCAGCGGCATATGTGTGCATCGCTGCGGCTCTTGCCGCTTCGTTGCCGCTTCCGTATGAGAGAGGCAGAGAGATACTTAACATATACCTTCTCGTATCTATCTCGTCGCTGTAACCGGCATCTACCCCGACCGTTGGAGATCTTCTTTTGGCCACTTTCATGGAATCGGCAGCGCTTTCGACCTTTTTTTGAAGCATCGAAGAGAGGGCGGAGTATTTTGGATCGAAAAGCTTATCGAAATCCGGCATCATCGAGCTGCACTCAAACTTTCCGTCGAAAGGGACGATAGCTTTGATTTTCGATTCGTAACTTTTAAGTTCGCTGTCTAGCTCGGCAATCTGAAGGTTCAGATTTTCCAAAGCGAGGTGAGCCATTATCGATTTGCCTATGTCGAACTCTCCGAACTTCACCCCTTTGTCTATGTAACGGATAATGTCGTCGTATATTATTCCAAGGTCACTCTTTGCATTCTGAGCCTGAAGAGTTATACAGTAGCTTCCGTACAGCTCTCTGATGCGTGCTGCGAGCCTGTTTTTCTCTATTTTTTTTACCATATGCGCATATTGGCTATTTTCGAGCATCACTTTTTCGATATTCGAACCTCCAAGAACGAAATCTTTTCCGACCGTTATGCCATATTCCGTGCCGCTGCCGCTTCCCTCTTTGACATCGGCATATCCCACATCTGCACCTGCACGCCATCCGTCAGTGTAGAGTTGGGATTTTTTCATCTGAAGATCGGCCTCTATAGCCTCACTTCTACTCTTATAGACTTCACTCTTTTCAATCTTCTCATATAGCGATGAGACCGGTTCGGACCATAGTAGAACAGGAACCAGCGCCAATAAAGCTCTCTTCATCTATTTTTCTCCTCCACATGTTATCACTTTGCCGTCAAGTGCGTTTATTTTGACTCTACCGTTAGGTGAAGCCATCTCGTAGTATAGTATTCGACCGTAGCGCTTCAGACGAATATAGCCTCTCTTTTTCAAATTGCACTCTTTTATAGCGATTTTTGCCGCCTCATCTTTATCGATTTTTGCAAACTTTCTAAGTTTTTTCTCGTCCGAAAGTTTCACCAACGGCCTACTGTTGAACCTGTTGAGCTGCCCCATCTGGTAGCTGTTCAACTCGCTTTGTGTCTGAGCCCCCAAAATTAGAGGTGTAAAAATAAGTGAAATAAACCAATACATAATTTCCCCCTTGTTGATACGCTTATAAAAAAGAGCGGCTGAAACTCTCTAATAAGTTGCCGTTTTTTCAGAGACGCTTTCTATTCGGTATTTAGGTAGATATTATGCAGATTTGGGTGGGGTATAGGGTATGAATGGGTCTCTTTTTTGTCGAAGTGTCACTTCTCTTTGCTCCGGAGCGTTGGCCGGTACGTAGTAGATCGTAGGCGAAGAGTCCGCTATAAGCGCAGGAGAGTGAAAGACTTGGTGTATTTCAGAGTGTGAATTGAAGTGGTGGACAGGCTTTTTTAAACTTTCCACTTTTATTGAAACAGAACTATCGGTACCGTTAGCCAGATTCTGCCCGACCATATAGTCGTGCATTACGAATGAGACTATGAAAAATAACAATGTTTTTCCGATGATAGCTTTCATTCTGTCCATACCGGTAGTATATCGAAGTGTAGTTATAAAAAATCGCATAGTCGAGTATAAAAGAGGTTTTATTAAGATTAATTTAAAATAAGATCTCAGGAAGGCTTATGTAGTACAAAATAGAGACGTTTGGTGGAGCATAGCGGGCTCGAACCGCTGACCTCCTCGCTGCCAGCGAGGCGCTCTCCCAGCTGAGCTAATGCCCCACAGCTTAGGAAGTGTGAAATTTTAATTCAAATTCACTTAAGCGTTGATAAAATATTGCTGTGCATGAGCTTTGGAGTCGAAAGGGAAGACTTTGTAAACCTCGTCCGCAACTGCCACTTCGTACTCTTTATCGGGGTCTGTCTTTCCATATGTAGCCGTCAATTTTGCAGCAAGCTCTCTGTCGCTCTTAGTCGCGTTTGCACTTATTGCCGATATGGGGCCTATGGCGTTTAATAGTTTTATCTTTCTATATTTTGGAGTAATGGCCGCCTCTATCATTTCGTTATCCTCTTTATGGCGGCCTATGACAAGCTTGGCGCCGTCAGGCAGTCTCAAGTGGCGTCCATACTTCAGTAACTGAATATCCGAGACTTCGAAAGTGTCGTATTTTATGAACTCTTTTATCTTGTTGGAGAAGTTTTCATCCGTCAAGAGACATCCTCCTCCGGGCTTTTCGAAGTCTTTGAGCCCTATCTCTTCGGCCATTTTCAGTTGGGTCTCTCTGTTTCTTCCGACTATACCGAGCAGTCTCTCTCTATCTACCCACCCTTCACGCTCGGGAAGAGTCGGAGGCAGGACTTTCGCACTCATAGGCCTAAGCAGAAGATCCTGTGTTTCAGAGAGATTCGTGACGATCTCCAGCGCCTCCCTTCTTTGACTCATCGGTCTTTGGCCGACCACTTCACCGCTAATAAGAAAGCTTGCGCCCCACTCATCCATAAGATCTCTTGCTATACGGAACATATTTCCGTGGCAGTCTATGCATGGGTTCAGGTTTTTACCGTAGCCATATTTGGGGTTGAAAAGTATGTCGCGAATATACTGATCTTTTATATCCAAAATTCTAAGCTCGGCACCGACCTGGTCGCACATGTTTTGCATATGCTCTCTTCTGCTTTTGACGCTGCCGAATCCTATATCGAGATTTAAAGCTATGACGTCGATCCCCTGATCTATTATGAGCTTCATCGCCAGAGTGCTGTCAAGCCCCCCGCTAAAGAGTGCTATGGCTTTCATAAGGTACAAGTTCTCCTTCTTTCAGTCTGTTTATGTAGTCTCGGTATTTTCGTATGTAAAATATCTTCTTCTCTATCGGAAGTTTATCATATTTTTTTATATTGTCAAGAGCTCTTTGATAGTATTTTCTCAAAAAATATATGAGCTGCTTTTTAAGCTCCTCTTCACTGTATATCTGAATGGAGTCGTCAAGTTCGATCTGTAGAGCTTCACTGCTCTCTTCTCCTTTTACGACCGCCTCGAAAGCATCCTTATGCTTTAAAAACATCGAAGAGTCCATTACATCTAAAACCATGTCCACAAGAGACGGAGTTTTGATGAGAGTCTTAATGATGCTCTTTTCGGCGATGTCGGAGAGGGTCAAAATGGTGTCTCTGCCGCTGTTTAAAGAGCCTTTTTGCTCCTTTTGAATCAATCTGGCGCTGCTTACGTTAAGAAGCGAGGCGGCGTAGGGAGCGTACTCCTCTTGCAAAAAAGATGAGAGGTTTTTCAAAAAACCTTTTACCGCTATGTATGCCTCTTCTCTGCCTTTTGGGGTTTTGGGTTTGGATGAGACGATGCGCTCTATGACAAATTTCGCAAATGGAATTGGAGATGAGAAGAGAGCTTCGACCTCATCCGCATTGCCGGTATTTACCATGTCGGCCGGATCCATTCCCCCCTCAAACAGTACGACTCCGCCGCCAAAACCGTGAAGGCTTAAAAGTTGCGCAGCCTTCATAGCCGCCTGCTCTCCGGCGGAGTCTCCGTCATATGCCACTATCACTTCCGGTTCTCCCTTTTTAAGAAGAGGGAGATGATCGCTTGTCAAAGCGGTTCCAAGAGTCGCGACGGCTGTTTGAAAGCCCGCCTGATGAAGCATTATGACATCCATGTACCCCTCTACGACGATAACCCTTCTTTTTCGATATATCTGATCTTTCGCCAGGTGATAACCGTAAAGGAGCCTCGATTTGTTGAAGAGTTTGGTTTGGGGAGAGTTTATATATTTTGCCGGATGATTTGTAACTGTTCTGCCGCCGAAACCTACCGGCATACCTGAGGGTGAAAATATCGGAAAGATGATACGCTCTATAAGTCTGGCGTAGTAGCGCCCTCTTTCGCTTCCAACCACGCCGACCTCTTCAGCTTTTTGCAGCGGGATCATACTTCTTTGCAGGAAATTGAGGGTCTCTTCGCTGCTTGGCGCATAGCCGAGGCCGAACTTCTCTATGCTTGCCAAAGAGACACCCCTTTTTGCAAGATACTCTTTCGCTTTCTCCTCTCTCTCAAGGTTGGCCCTGTACCAGCCGGCTATCGTCTCGAGTATCCTTCTTTCACCGCTTTGGTTATGAGCCCCTTTCGTGTAGCGGAGTGTGAAGTTGTATTGGCTTGCCAGCTTCTCTATCGCTTCGGGGTAGCTAAGCTTCTCGAACTCCATCACGAATTTGATGGCATCCCCGCCGGCACCGCAGCCGAAACATTTGTAGAGCTGTTTTGAGGGGCTTACGATGAAGCTTGGAGTCTTTTCGTCGTGAAAGGGGCATAATCCCTTGTAGTTTGAGCC
>Ga0256833_1003601_pt1 | contig 10579 bp, 12 predicted proteins | sample 356284metaG_FD_190535 | JGI IMG/M metagenome (GOLD analysis project Ga0256833, IMG submission 190535) | Hydrothermal vent microbial communities from Mid Atlantic Ridge, Atlantic Ocean - 356-284 | ecosystem: Environmental > Aquatic > Marine > Hydrothermal vents | place: Atlantic Ocean: Mid...
TTTCCCATGCTCCTGATACAGTTGTTAAGAAATATTTAGTTACGAATAAAGCAAAAATTGTTACAAAAACCATTGCTATACGTGAAGCAAGTACATAGTGTTTTTCATCGCCATCTTTTATAATAAAACGTCTGTAAAAATCATTTATAATGTATGATGTTCCCCAATTTAATTGAGAAGCAATTGTTGACATATAAGCTGCTAGGAAAACGGCTATTAACAGACCTAGTAAACCAGCGGGAAGATAGCGTAACATTAATTTGGGATACATGATTCCAGGATCTACAGTATTTTCATATCTTTCATAAAAATTCAGAAATTCCTCTGATCTTTTAATATCATTTATGCTTTGCGTCTTATAAGTTTGTTTTACCTGTTCAAATAATACATTATTTTCTTTTTGTAATATAGCAGTATTTTGTTCTCGTGGTAAAATAATTAAGGCACTACTGGGAATATTGTGGATAAAGGTTAAGTTTCCCGAGGAAAAAGAGTATTACAATTCTAAAGTTCTTAAAATTTCTAAAACCTCTCCCTATAGTTTTAATCTCTTGAATTTTCCCATTTAACCATTCAGCAACAGCGTTATTAATAGGATGTTTGATATAATTAAGTAACCCACCAATATGGTTTATTAGCATATCACCAACCTTAATCATCTTAGTTAATGAACGTTGTTTTATATTATGATACCACTCTGCAAAAAAGAACTTTGCCAAATTTATTGATTTACTATTAAAAAACTCCTTGAAGTTTTCTTTAGCCATCCATGCTTGCGAAGTCCTTAAATTCATCTCTTGTATTTCTTGAAATTTTGTTAACTGATTTTCGGTCATGTTTTCTTTCTTCTTCAGAAAAATATATTTAGTCTTTACTAATGTTTGGTCATTTCTTTTTTGTAACTGTTTTGATTCTGCTCGTCTTGTTTTATCTACGGCATCATTTAAGTATTTGATGATATGAAATTTGTCGTGTACTATTGAAGCATTTGGCAATTCTTCTTTTACCGCATTCATAAAGCCTACCCACATATCCATGCTCACTCCTTTTATTTGGGACTTCTGTTTTTCTGTTAACCCCTTATTTAATAGGCTTTGAGTGGCTAATTGAGTTCTTGTTTCTTCTACTTCTATTACACAACGCTCTTTTGTATCTGAAAGAACTGTAATATAATTATGTCCCTTCTTCATGCTTTTCTCATCTATCCCTATATATTCTATCTCTTTTTCCTCTCTATTGAGCAAACCTCGCTCTACTGCTTTTTCCATTATGTGATGGAGAACATCAAAGCTAACCCGAAGTATCTCTGCCGCTTTTGTTTGGTTTTTTGATGCCAATAATAGGTCTATTGCAAATCTTTCAAACAATATTGTTGCTCAACTATTTGGCTCTGACCAAGGAACATTTATTGTTTTTACTCCATGTTTTGAACACTTGATCCGGGGTACTTTACTCGATATGGTCGTTATCATCTGACAGGTATCTAAGTGTCGCCAAGTTCGTTCTGCTCGATAATCATGTATGGAAAATTCTTTATTACACTCTGGACAAAAACCTTGTCGCGAACTGTAGTTAATTGATATTGTTACTTCTGATGTCAATAGATTTAACTCTACTTCTGATACTTCCCATCGGGGAGTTATTCCTAATATTTGCGTATATAAACTTTTATCATTCATAAATACAACCTAATGTTTTTATTCCTCTTTCACAATATTCCCAGTAGTGCCCTTTGATAAAAACCGCCCAATCTTTTTTTGTTTTCCTTTCTGTTATTTTTACAAGTCTTTTCCCTGCTAGCGGTTCGCTTGCCAAAAATATGTTGCATACGCCGCGACGTTCATATTCATAATCATATTTTGCTAAACTTCCCGGCTTTGCCAGTATTGATAACCTTGTTTCTTTTATCAACTGCTTTGGTGATTCGTCCATACAGATAACCGGAAATTTCCGGTTAAATGGTCTCTTGTAAATATCTAATACATTTTCCATATTGGCTACAAATTCGCTATTCTCCTTCGGAGGTATTACCCACCCTTGTTTACGCCATGGTTTAATTTCGTTTTTTTTAAAACGCGACGTATTGTTTCGTGTGAAATATTATCGACATATTTTAATTCCACTACTTTATCGGCAAGTAACCTAAGCGACCACCGAGAATAACCTTCCGGCGGTTGACTGCAACTTAACGCTACTAAGTGAGCTTCGAAATCACCATCCGCTTTTTTCTCATAGACTCTTTGTCCCTTTGTTCCGTTTAGGGCAATCTCTAATCCATCTTCAACAAATCGCTTCTTTACGCGATCTATTTTTCTCATACTTATTTGCAAAACCCGTGCAATTTCTTCATTTTTTGTTTTATTTGTCCGGTATTTACCTTCGTCGCAATTGAGTAAAATTAGTGAATTTAGAACTCTTTGAGAATTGTGCTTTCCCTTTCTTGCTATTGATGATAACTCTTCACGTTCTTCTTCTGTTAATGTTACTTTATACTTTTTCATAAAAACTCCACCAAAATATTTTTTTTGATGGAGTAATTTAATCAATATTATACGTCTTTACAAATATGACAAGACAATAGCAAAAGTCCAATATAAAAAGGTCGAACTCTTAATTGCGAGCCATCCTTACTACTAAACAGAGAATATTACCCCACATGGTCTATCCGCTATTTTTCAGTGAACATTTTTATTAGTAGGTAGAATTCATCAAAAAAATCAACAAATTACTTCCTTTATACTTGTTCCGAATCGTTTTTTAGTATAAAGGTATAAGTAAAAATAACCTGATTTTGTTGCATTTACTAATTGAATCCTTTTTAAAAGCACAGTAGCAGAGCTACATTATACAATTTCTACCCGGAATAGCCCGACTGAATTATTTCCTTCGGAAAAATCAATTTGACTAAGTATATTAAAGAGCTTGAAACACAGAAATGCTCCAAGCCCCCACTAACATGAGAAGGAAAAAATACTTAATTCAACATTTTTTCAATCATGGCTTTCATTTTTACAGCTTCTTCCAAAACATTATTTATACCGCTAATATCAATAACAATATTTCCATCGTACTTTGTCTTTTTAAGTGTATCAATAATATTTTTGAAATCAATATTTCCTTTACCAGGTTCGTAGTGATATGGACGACTTCCGTCATTATCCGAAAGATGAACTAATTTAAGGTAATCGCCTAATTTATAGATAGCCAAATCAAGATATTCACTAATTGCGTGAGCATGAGCAACATCGTAAACCATACCAATATTTTCAAGTCCACTATCCTTAAACAGAGCTATAATTCCGTCTATTGAAGAGATAAAGTCGCCTGCTCTCATTTCCAAGGCAAACTGCAAACCATGTTTGGTTGCTATCTCTGAAGATTTTTTTAATTGACTAATTACATAATTTCTAAGCTCAGTCCAACTAAAGTTTTCCGGAACTTTAACAGATATTGATGGACCACCATTGTAGTAAGATACCCTATCAGCCGGAACCATTTCCGGCGGAAGATAGAAACAATTTGTAATCATTTTTGCTCCAATCTCGCTAGTCATCTCACAAATTTTATCAAAGTCTTTGATAGCTTTTTTACTTTTATCTTTTTCAAGTGAAAAGATATCGTATGTTACAGCCATAATGCTAACAACTTCAACATTCGTTTCTTTGGAACTGGCAATAATTTTATCCCAATTTGCTTCATAATCTGCGTATTCTCCCGCAACAATTTCCATTTCCATACTATCGAATCCTGCTTCCGAAATTTCACCCATTACTTTTAAAATGTTGTCAACACTTGGTGGAAGACCATATTTAGTAATTGGAATTGTAAAACCACATGTAATTTTCATAGTTTCCTCACTTGTTTATTAAAAAAATTAAAGACGGCTTCGCCACAGTAAGTTACATTCATTAACTACCAAGCTTTGAACATCTTTATTGTTATAATATTCAATATTGTTCATTCTTCAATATATGGGCTTTTATGTAAATGAATCTACTCCAACAATGTTCTCTTCGTCATTGCCAGGCATTTTGTTGTACCATGGCAATCTTTCGAATTGAACACAATATCAACAAATTGCTTCGGTAAAAGCTACTTCGCAATGATGTTTTGGGAGTGGATTCTTAAATTATATAAACTATTTTATATAAAATATTATAGCCCACCACAACTTTAAACAGATAATAAAATTCTTTATTTATATTACCATGCTGTAATTATTCGTTTTTACATATTGCTTTAAAAAGCAATAATCTGTTATTATGTTTTCAGTTCAACATTTATTACAATTCTTAAGAATTCTAGTTATAAAAACCTTACCGCTATTCATGAATAATCATTTTTGAAAAGATATCTTTTGTTTCATCATAGTTTAATTCAAATTGAATATATTTTCTGCTGCCAACAGGAAGTTTAACTTTATCATTTGATTTTTCTAATGATATTTCCTCTCCTAACTCTTTATATAATTTTATAACATCCGAGCCAATTGGTAATTCAATAAACCCATCACCTGAAATATGCCAATAAACAACCCAGACTTTATTTTTACGATGGAATAAAAAGGCGCGTACTTTCGAATTTTCCTTACTTATTCTTTTGTAAGGTTGCAATTCATAATTTCCGTTTTCATCTATTAATAATATATGTTCCTGTTTTCCATTTTTTATTTCTTTAATATCTTTCTTCGTAAGAAGTCCATTTATTTTGACATCTTCCCACCTACGTAATACCTCCATATTATCAGAATTTCTTGGATGTAATCTTAAATCTTCAAGATTACCCACAAGACTAACTGGACAATTCCAAGATGTCGCCAAACTTTCCACATATTCTAACATATCAGGTTGCACACCGATTGTTGTTTCATTAAGTGATTCAGTAAACCATTCTAATTTTTTAGAATTATAATCTATTTCAGCCCTTGTTGTTTTTATACCAGGCTTTACATAATTTATCCACCCGAAATCAATAGATGTAAAATCATTTGAAGTTTTCTCAATTTCTTTAATCGCGTATTTTTTCACGGCATCTTTAATTTCCTTTGGATAAAAGGTATCGAAAGCATTGCCTCGTGACAAAATATGCCAACTAAAGTGTGACATTGCAGCGACTTCGGCTAAAATGTGTTTATGCTTTAAGGCGTTGTAAACAATTAACTGAGCATTTCCTATATTATACCAATAGGGTTTGTTAACATCTTCCGCTCCATCGTAATAAAGTATTTTGAATCCAGCCCCATCATATATCCTTGCTATTCTTTCGGCTACTTCCTTCTGAATAGATGTATTTTGATTAAACCTCATAAACACAGGCCAACTATCGACATCCATTAAGCGTAAACATGACCCTTTTTTGTGTTTTTTTATCTTTGTTTGGAACACACCTCGTTTGCAATTAATAAATTTATAAGGATATATTGATGTATATTTTTCATATGAAATAATTTCGCCATCAATATTTAGTATCCTTCTTCCCTCTTTTACTGAAACGTTTTAGCAAATATCCAACTAGATTGGTTTAAAAATACTTCCGCTGTCCAAAATTCATTTAATAATTTACTTACACCTTCATATAAAAAATGATAACCAATAATTACTCTAACTAATAAAATTAAAAAGAATTGTATTTTTTGATTTCCGTTTTGTATACTATTATAACTTGATATTTGCATAATTATCCTTTTTCATAATACACATGTATTTATAGTTGTATTTTTTTTCTTAAAAACTTTTTTCAATAATATTTAATTTAGATTTCACAAAAATTTTAATTTTTTTACTTTCTTTTTTTTCTATTTTATCAATAAGTGTGTAAACAGCAGTTTTACCCATTTCTTCAATGGGATGAATTAATGTTGATATCGGAGCAAACAGAAAGGAAGCTATATCCAAAATGTTAGTTGAAAAAAGCGCAATATCTTTAGGGATTTTTAATTTCTTTTCTTTTATTGCTTCCAAAGCTCCAAAAGTTTGTAGATCACCATTTAATATTATTGCCGTAGCCGGTTCTTCCAACTCCAACAATTTTTTTGTGCCTTGATACCCGTGGTGTCTTTCAAAACCCATTTTTATTACATAATTCTTGTTATATACTATTTTATTTTGTTTCAAAGCTTTCTTATAACCTTTCAACCTTGCAGTGTTAGCTAATCGATTAGTTACACCGTGAATTAACCCAATTTTAGTATGCCCTTTTTTAACTAACAAAGAAACAATTTGAAAAATATTATAGTAATGGTCAACAGCAATAGTACTAACATCAATATCTTTTTTAAAGGCTCTGTAAAGCAAGACTACGGGATAATTATTTTTAGATAATTTTTCAATATGTGAGTATTCATCAGCTACAGGTATAATTATCATACCATCAATTCCATTTGACTGAACTAATTTCATTTCATAAATTTCTTTTTCTGTTTCATCATTTGATTCCAATATCATCAAATTATACCCTAACGTTTGCAATTCATTTTGAACAATTTTGATAATCTTTGCAAAAAACGGGTCTGCCAAATTTGGGGTTAAAAGAGCAATAGTATTTGTTTTTTTTGTTCTTAATCCACGTGCTATTTTGTTTGGAATATATCCAAGTTCTTCAGATTTATTAAGTACAATTAACTCGGTTTCTTTTTTAATACGACTTTCCGAGGCTTTCCCATTTAATACTTGCGAAACTAGTGAAACTGACATACCAAGTTCGTTTGCTATTTTTTTTAACGTAACACTCATAATTATTGTACTTTAATTTAAATATGCTATAACGTTTTAGCTAAATTAAAAAAAAATTTAATGAATGTCAAATATATAGTAATCCCAAAAAGTTCAATAGGGAAAAAGGAACTGAAGTATGATTTTGGAGCTGATAGTTTTAACGTAAGAAGTTTTTGGGCTACAGAGGCAGCATTGAATTTTGTAATGATAGGTTATAACATAATGAGTTTGTTTAAGCAGATGATTTTACAATCACCGAAAGAACATAAATTAAGCACTTTACGATATAGAGTTTTTGCCATAGGAGGTTATCTGGTAAAGAATGGAAATCAGAAAATATTAAAACTCTCATTATCAATGAAACTACGAAAGGAGACTGTAAAGTTTTTTGTGTAAACGGTAATTATCAGATTTTATAAAAGTCAAAAAATCTCTCCTTAAAATATATAGAAAAATGAGAAATGACAATAGCCCAGTTTCTAATTGGCATAGTCCATTTTTTAGATAAATCTCTGTAAGCTAAAAAGAGCATTTTTTTAAGTGCGTCATTCCCGATGAATCGGGACAAGCTGTTAGGAAAAAGAGACTTTGATTTAGTAACTTTTCTAAATTGCCGATGGACAGCTTCCACAGCATTTGTGGTGTAAATAACAGTTCTAATTTCTTGAGGATACTTAAAATAAGTTGCAAGATTATCCCAGTTATTCATCCATGAATTTATCGGTAGAGGATATTTATTACCCCACTTCTCTTGAAGTTTATCAAGGTTTAATAAAGCTTCGTCTTCGGTAGCTGCCTTGTAAACCGGCTTGAGATCTTTCATAAATTCTTTCTGGTCTTTCGAAGCAATATATTTCAGAGTGTTTCTTATTTGGTGAATAACACATAACTGGATTTCAGTTTTAGGGAACACTGAATTTATTGCTTCGAGGAATCCATTTAATCCATCAACACAAGCTATGAAAATATCCTCAACTCCACGATTCTTTAGTTCTGTTAGAACGTTAAGCCAGAAATTAGCTCCCTCAGCCTCTGAGACCCATAGCCCGAGTAAATCCTTATGTCCTTGGCTATCTATTGCCAGACAAGTGTATGCAGCCTTAGAGACTACCTTTCTGGTGTTTTCCTTCCTTATCTTGTAATGAATTGCATCAAGGAAAATTATCGGATAAACTTTTTCAAGCGGTCTCGAATGCCACTGTGCTGCTAAGTCAATCAGCTTGTTAGTCATGTTTGAAACAAGTGTTGGGCTGATATCAATACCATACAATTCGGTTACGTGAGATTGTATATCACGTATAGTCATACCCTTGGCATACATTGATATAATTTTATCTTCAATTGGTCCAATTGTTCTTTCATACTTCTTTACAATTATTGGGTCAAAACTACCGTTACGATCTCTCGGAACAGAAATCTCAATTTCTCCATTATCGTTCTTAAGTCTTTTTCCCGGTTTTACCGTTTCTGTTGTTGCCACTGTTATTACCGGTCGATGAATGTTTTGGATAACCGAGATGTTCGGTTAGTTCGCTATCGAGCATTTGTTCGATTGATTTGGCAAGTAGATTTTTAATTGCCCCATCTTTGCCCATTAAGTCATTATAAGTTGTTGCTCTGGAAAGATCAGCTTTTAGTTGCTCAATCATTTCATTTGTTAGTTCCATGTCTGTCTCCGTGTAAATGGTGAAAATTAAAGTTAATGATTTTTTTTCAAAATCCCTCTGAAGCGGAGCGGAGGTACGGAGCGGAGCTTCAGAGGGATTTTATACATCTACACAAAACTTTTTACACTCCTAACAAGTTATTGAATATCTCTCATTATAGCTTTTTAGAATAACTTTCAGCGAACCTAACAAATCTGACAATTATAAATTGTAGTGGCAATTTTTACCTTTTCTATAATCTTTTCCCTTATTTTTCAATAACTTACAGCTTTTTTGTGTTAAACTCAGGGATATATAATAAGAGCAATATAAATTTGTGATTTTACTGCATTTTCGCTTGTACCAAGAAATGATTTAATCTGCAAATTCTGCTTAATTGCTTTTAAAAACGTTTCAATATCCCATCGTTTTTTATATAGAGCAGCTATCGTTTCGGCTTTCCAGTCCAATTGATTTGTGATTATTTCTATTACCTTATTCTCATGTGTTTATTTATAAAAGATTTACACAAAGTATTTGATCGCCGGCATAAAGCCGGCGGCTACTTTTATTTATTTGCTAAAAAATAATCTCATAGAAGTCTCACAAACATTACGTTATAACTTAACTATTTCCAAATTTCTCCAATTAATTTTTATTCCGCCGCCACTATGAATTTGTAATGCTATAAATCCGTAGCCTTCTCCGATTTTCTTATCTGAAAAATCAACCATTGGAATTCCATTTAACCAAGTTTTCACATTATCACCGACAACCCGTATTCTTAATTTATTCCATTCTCCCATCTTAAGAATATTTTCTTTTTCATCCGGTATTTTTACAAGCCATCCTCTTCCGTAAGATTCGTAAATACCGCCTGTATCATGATTCGGCGGAGCAACTTCAACTTGCCAACCGCTTATTTTTACACCTTCAATTGAAGAACGAAAAAACACACCGCTATTTCCGTTAGCACTTTGTTTAAATTCAAGACTTAAATCAAAATCTTTAAATTTTTGATTTGTACTAAGGTAACCATATTTTTTATCATGTCCGCTTTCACAAATCAGTTCACCGTTTTCAACGTACCATTTTTCTGTTCCGTGTATTGTCCAGCCGCTTAAATCCTTACCGTTAAAAAGACTAATTTTTTTCTTTTCATTGAAGTTAGTAATCTCTTTTGAACAACATGAAGCAACAAGAAATAAGAAAAGAAAAAGTACAACTATACCAACTGTTCTTTTCATAATAAAACCCATTTCTTAAAGTGATTTAATTTTAATATTTCTATACCATATTTTATTACCATGATCTTGTAAACCTATTTTGCCCGATTTAAATTTCCCGTAATCTTCAAAATCTTTCCATTTCCCTCCTGCTTTTCTTTTGTACCAGTCTTTTGTCCATTGTTTAAACTCAATGATTTTCTTCCCGTTTAAGTAATGCTGTACCAAAGAATCTTTTACAACAATTCTTGCACTATTCCATTTTCCAACCTTCTCTAATTCTTTTTGATTTTTATCGGCAAGATGCATTGCATAATTTGCGCCGGTCATTTGCCATTCTTTAATCTTGTGAGGAAAACCTACATCATCAAGTACTTGGTATTCCGGTCCGGTATAATAAAGAGCTTTGTATTGCTTTCCTTCTTTTACATGATAAAAAATTCCGCTATTGCCACCATGAGAAATTTTCCACTCTAATCTCAAATCAAAGTTATCAAAATCTTCGTCAGTTACAATATCACCTCCAATATCACCACCTTTGCCGAGTGCAACAAGCTCTCCGTTTTCAACAATCCATCCGCCGTTTATTTTTCCATCGTTAAACTTATGCCAACCGTTTGTGCTTTTACCGTCGAATAATAGTTTCCATCCTTCCGCTTTTTCTTTTTCTGTAAGAATGTTATTTTTTACAGTTTCTTTTGCTTGGTTTTTCTCAACTTTCTTTTGGCAACTGACTAATAATAAAAAAGAGATAAAAACTAATGTAACTACCACTAATTTTTGTTTATTCATTTTTTACTCCATAATTTTAATAGTAATAATTTTATTTTTTCGGAAGAGTATAATTATATGATTTATATTCTATTTCACCACCGGTTATACTTCCACTAAAATCATTACTGTGATACTGAACTTTTAGTTTAAGTTTTGGTTTTATTTCTCCCCACTTGGAAACAATCATATCACTTTTGGCAAATATTTTTAACTTTATATT
>Ga0256833_1003602_pt1 | contig 10577 bp, 9 predicted proteins | sample 356284metaG_FD_190535 | JGI IMG/M metagenome (GOLD analysis project Ga0256833, IMG submission 190535) | Hydrothermal vent microbial communities from Mid Atlantic Ridge, Atlantic Ocean - 356-284 | ecosystem: Environmental > Aquatic > Marine > Hydrothermal vents | place: Atlantic Ocean: Mid...
GGCTCATCGACTTCTACAACCAGCAGGTCGCGGCCGGGGCCTTGAGCCTGGAAGGCACCATGGGCGGGCCCGATAGCGGCTTCTGGCAGGCCACGGTGGTCTTGCCCGACGGTTCCCGCTGGCAGGTGGCCGCCTCGCCGGGCGCGGGGGAACTCAACCTGATGGTTCAGGCGCCGTAAGCGGCCCCTTGGGGTAACAGGCCGCGCGCCCCTGCCGCGCGGCCTGTTGCCTTTCTCTCACACGGAGACACAGAGAACACGGGGGGAGAAGTTGGAAGTTGGTGGTTGGTGGTTGGTGGTTGGCAGGGGGCACGCTTGCTCCCTGCCGACGGTGCCCCGCTCCCCGCTGTTTTTCTTCCGTGCCCATCCGTGGTTTTTTGTTTAATCCGCGTCTATCCGCGTTTGTCCGCGGTTTCATTTCTGGGCAGCCAGCCGGGGCGCCCCTACTGCGGCGGGCGCACCGCCATGCGCCCCTACCGCGGCGGGCGACCTGTCGGGACGCCCCTGTCGCGCCCCTGCCGCGCCGCCGCCCACGGGCGGGAAGATGTCGATTTTGAGCCCCTCTTGGGTGATGGGCGTATCCGCGCCCTGGGGCAGGTAGTGGTAATCGCGGCCGTTGAGGAAGATGTGGATGCTGGGCTCCAGGCTGCCATCGCTGCGCAACAGCTGGCTGCGCAATTCGGGCCGCGCCTGCACTAAGGCCTGCACCAGGTCGCGCACCGTCGCGCCGTCGGGCAGGTCCACTTCCACCGTTTTTTGCCCCAGCAAACTGCGCAGGGTGGCGTAAAAGTGGGCTTGAATCTTGGGCATGATGCGCCTCCCGGGTTGGAATGTGGGCGGTCGGCCCCCGGTGAGGCTATGCCAACGCCTCGGGCAGGGCCACCGCGGGGGGCGGCCAGGGCGCCCAGGTCCAGTTCTGCACTTTGGGCAGCATCTCGTAAGCCGTCAGGTCCAGCTGCAAGGGCGTGAGGGAAACATAGCCCTCGGCCAGCGCGCCGATGTCGGTGCCCGGTTCCGGCACCCCGGTGGGCGCTTCACCGCCAATCCAGTAATACGGCTTGCCGCGTGGGTCCAGGCGCTTCTCGAGTTTGTCCCGATACACCCGCAGGCCCAGGCGGGTCCACTGCAGGCCCTTGATGGCTTCCAGGGGCAAATAGGGAATGTTGACATTGAGCACGATGTCCGCGGGCCAGCCGTGGCGCAGAATGTGTTCCACCACAAAACGGGCAATGGCGGCCGCGGGGCCGTAATCGCGGCGGTGCACCTCTTCAGGGGAATTGAGGGAAAAAGCAATGCCCGGAATGTGGGCGATGGCCGCTTCCATGGCCGCGGTCACCGTGCCCGAATAGGTCACATCGTGCCCCAAATTGGGGAAGGGGTTGATGCCCGAGACCACCATGTCGATGGGCTTTTCCAGCACGCCCAGCACGGCCAGGGCCACACAGTCGGACGGTGCGCCGTCGCTGGCCAGCACCGGGGTGCCATCGGCCAGGTAGGCCCGCTTGACGCGCAACGGCCGGTGCAAGGTCTTCACATGGCCCGACACGGACCAGTTGCGGTCCGGCGCGAGCACGCTCACCTCCACGCCGGGAATGTCCCGCAGCGCGTGGTAAAGCGCCGCCAGGCCGCGGGCATTGACGCCGTCGTCGTTGGTGACTAAAATGTGCATACTTCTATCCTGCCCTCATTGGCGATGAACCGGCCGGCTGGCCGCGGCCAGCCCATACCGGTGCCCTTTCAAGGATACCACAGCCATGCGTTTTTACAACGAATTCGTGCATCGGGAAATGGAAGTGCCCGAGCCCCCGCGGCGCATCGTCTCCCTGGCGCCCGATATGACCGAGATGGTCTTTCGCTTAGGCCTGGGCGATGCGCTGGTGGGCATCAGCTCCTTTTGCCGCCGCCCTCAGGGGCGCCTGGACGGCCTGCCCCGGGTGGGCGCGTATTTGAAGGTGGTGTGGCCCCGCCTGGAGGCCCTGCAGCCCGACCTGGTGCTCACCACCCTGGGCGCGCAGCGGGAAACCACCCAGCAGCTGCTGGACCGGGGGTACCCGGTCATTGCGCTGCCCGTGCCCCTCTCGCTGTGGGAAATTTTGGGCAACCTGCGGCGTCTGGCCGCCGCGGTGGGTCGTGCGGCCCAGGCCGAGGCCGAAAACCAACGCCTGGCCGCGCGGCTGCATCGCCTGCGCGGGGCCCTGGCCGGGCGCACCGTGTATTGGGAAGTGGACCTGGGCGGGCCCATCACCGCCGGCGCGGCCTCCTTCGTCACCGACGCGCTGCACTGGCTGGGCCTGCGCAACATCTACGGCGACCGGGGCGCGGCTTACTTCCAGCCCGACGACGCGGAAACTCGGGCCCGCCGGCCGGACCTGGTGCTCTATGAACCCAAAGCCGCCCGCCGGCCGGACCCCGAACGCTACCGGGCCGCGCTGCGGAACCGCCTGGGCCTGGACGGGACGCCCATCGTCGTGCTGCCCCACGACAGCCTGGCCCATTACGGCCCCGGGCTCATCGACGAAGTGCTGCCCCTGGTGGTGCAGCGGGTGCAGGAGGTCGGCGCATGAGCCGCGTGCGGGACGCGGTCGTCTTGCTCACCGGCGCGTCGAGCGGTATTGGCGCGGCCACCGCGCGCGAACTGGCCCGCCAGGGCGCGCATCTCTCCCTGGCCGCGCGGCGTCTCGCCCCCCTGCAGGCGCTGGCCGACGACCTAACCCGCACTTATGGCGTGCGCACCCACACGGCCCAGGTGGATGTGACGGACCAGGAACAAGTGCGCGCCTGGGTGCAGCAGGCCCACGAACGCTTTGGCCGCATCGACATCGCCATTGCCAACGCGGGGCAATATGTGCGCCGGCCCGCGGCCCAATGGCAGGTGGAAGATTTCCGCCGCGCCATGGCCGTGAATTTCTACGGCGCGCTGCACCTGGTGCTGGCCGTGCTGCCCCTTCTGCGTCAGCAGCGGCGGGGTCATGTGGTGCTGGTGTCGTCCTTAGACGCCAAAAAAGGCCTGCCCTTAGACGGCCCCTATGTGGCGGCCAAATACGCGCTCAGCGGCATGGGCGGTGTGCTGCGCCAGGAGGCCGCGGCCTGGGGGGTGCAGGTCACCGTGGTCTATCCGGGTCGGGTCGACACGCCCATGATTGCCGACCTGGAAGTGCCGCGCATCTCGGCCAAACTGCCGCCCGAGAAGGTGGCCCGGGCCATCGTGCGCGGCATTCGCCGCAACCGGGCCGAGGTCATCGTGCCCTGGACCGGCTATCTGCTCTACCTGGACCTCATCGCGCCCCGCCTGGCCGACTACCTGGTGCGCAAGCTCAACCTGGCCGGGAAGCCGCGCGCGCCGCAACCCTGAGCCCGGCCGTTCGCGGAGCCCTTCCCCCGAACCAAGGAGGTTGCCGTGACGCACCCTTTGCGCCTCGACCTTTGGCCTACGGCCGTACACCCCTGGCTGCAACGCCTCAAGGTGGGTTTTTGGCCCACTTATGCGCATCCCGTGGTGGCGCGCATGTTCGAGGGCCTGGCCCAGGCCTTTGCCCATCTGGGCCATCGGGTCGACGACCCGCCCCAGGCCGACACGCAAGTGGTCATCGCGGCCGCGCCTTATGGCGAGCCGGTGAACTGGCGCCGCGCGCCCCTCTTTACCGCGCGGCGGCGCTTTGGCATGGCGCAGCAGCCCTACATTTGGGTGGTGGTGCCCGTCACGCCCGAACGGCTGCGGGCCGATCTGGCCCACCTGGAGCGGGCCCTGGCCAAAACGCCCATCGACCCCGCGGATTTCGCCTTCCCGGGGCTGGCGCCCACCGCGGTGCAAACCCTGGTGGAACAGGGCCGCCGCGGAGGGCCCATTTTGGCCCTGCAGCGCACGGTGCAAAGCCAGGCCAAGGCCATTCGGGTGCTGCTGGCCGTGGGTCGCGAGGCCCCCGAGGCCGCGTATTTGTTCAACCTGGTGGGCGCGTACCCCCGCATTCCCGCCCGCCCTCGGCCCGATTTGTTCTTCCTCAATCTGGCGCTGCGCCTGACCACCGTGGCCAGCACCTATGAAATTACCCAACACCAGGTGGTGGGGGAACCCATCCCCCGGGCCGTGTGGCAGGCGCTGGACACCCCCCAGGCCATGATACGCGCCGGCCGGGAGTTCGGCGCGCGGGGCTTTTTCACCCGCATGGTGCGGGTGGGCGATTTGGTGCATGTGCCTGTGGTCGAGGCCAGCATCTCCAGCCAGTACAGCGAAGGCTGCTTTGCCACCTGGGAACCCGCGCTGGACGCGCTGGTGGCCACCATCACCGGCAGCGCGCGGCCCGTGGCCAAAGACAGCCTCACCGAGGACGAGCTGGCCGTCATCGTGGGCGTGCGGTCCGACTATCAGGGCGCGCTGGTGCGCCATGTGGAAGGCAAGCGCAACGACCCGCCCTCTTCCGAGGCGGTGGAGATGTATGACATGGACACGCCCCTGCCCCGCATCTCCTGGCAGGGCCGGCGGGTGCCCGTGGCCCGTTCCAAGCTGCACAGCCACCGGGGCGTGCGGGCCTACGACCCCCGCCTGGTGGAATTCGCGCCCCTGGACCCGGCGTACTACTACTTCCCCGTATCGTGCGCCACCCGGGCCCAGGCCGAGGGCATTCGGGCCGCGTTTGGCCGCGCCCAAAGCCTGCGCAATCCCGACGACCCGCGGCGCATCGTGTTCACCGTGTTGCCGGGCCACGGCGTGGTGCTGGTGGAAAAGTGGGCCCCGGGCAAAGCCCCCTTCCAACTGCTGTGGGAAGCCATGGATTCGGGCGCGTTGGATATCGACCCCTATGTACCCCAGGGGCCCTTTGGCTACGAGCCGGGGCCCGACGGGCGCATGGTGCTGCGCGAGGGGCCGCCGGTTCCCCAGGTGATGTGGGACGGTGTGGCCGTCGCTTGAGGGTGGTGGGGGAAGCGCCCAAGGCGGCTCGGGCCCGCGGGCGGGTTGTGGCGCGCGTCAGCCCCACCAATAGGCCACGCCCACCAGCCCCGGGCCGGTGTAAAGGCCCAGGACAGGCCCCAGGGTGCCGCGGATGACCTCCACCGGCGTGATGTGGGCCAGCACCGCGGCTTCGACGCCGGCGATGGTGGTGGGCGCGTCCGCGTGCATGAAGGCCAACCGCACCTGGGGCTTGCCGGCCAGGCGCTGCACGATTTCGTCGACCATGTACTCGACGGCCCGGCGGTAAGTGCGCACCCGGGTCACCAGCGCGGGGCCGCCATCGCGAATTTCCAGCACGGGCAAAATTTGCAACGCGCTGGCCAGGCGATATTGCAACGGCCCCAAACGGCCGCTGCGGCGCATGTAGGCCAAAGTGCGGGGCACGAAGAGCTGGCCGCTATGGGCCCGGGCCTGATGCGCGGCCGCCTGCACTTCTTCCAGCGATGCCCCGGCCTGGGCCGCCTGCGCCGCAGCCAGAACCTGAAACCCCTGGGCCATGGAAGTGGTGCCCGAATCTTCGACGATGATGCGCGCGCCGGGTACTTGTTGCCGGGCTTGTAGCGCGGCCCGGTAAGTGCCCGAAAACTTGTCGGAAAGGAAGACCGCGTAAATATCGTGGCCGCTGTAGGCCAGGGTGCGAAAGACCTCGGCGATGGCCTCGGGCGGTGGATGCGAGGTCGTGGGCAGCCGTGCGGTCATGCCCAGGCGCTGGTAGAACGCCTCGGGGGTGAGGTCCACGCCGTCGCGGTAGTCCCGGCCTTCCCAATGCAGCCACAACGGGACGACCGTGATGGGCCAGGCCTGGACCACTTCGGCGGGCAAATCCGCGGTGCTGTCGGTGACCACGGCAACCGGGGGCATAGGGTTCCTCCAGGGATGGAGAAGTATACCAGAAACCCTGGCCTGGTGCGGGGGAAGTTGGTGGTTGGAAAGGTGGAAGTTGGAAGTTGGAAGTTGGTAGTTGGAAGTTGGAAGTTGGTAGTTGGTGGTTGGCGGGGGCCGCGCGTTTTTGGACTGCGGCACGCTCGTGCTGCTTTGGTTGCCGGAGCCCTGGCACCGCGGTTGCCTCACCCAGGGACACGGAGAACACGGAGGGGGCGAAGTTGGCGGTTCGAGGCTGGAAGACGGCGGATGGCTGGGGTCGCGCGTTGCTCCCTGCTGTCTGCTGACCGCTGTCTGCTCTTTTTCATCCGCGTTTATCCGCGTCCATCCGCGGTTACATTTTCCCGGGCGCAGCACGCTGTGCCCTACCGGGCCTGGTGACCAGCCGGGTCGCTCCTACCGCGGCGGGCGACCAACCGGGTCGCCCCTACCGTGCGCCCTGCTGACCGCTGTCTGCTCTTTTTCATCCGCGTTTATCCGCGTCTATCCACGGTTTCTTCCATCCCGGGCGCAGCACGCGGCGCCCCTACCGCGCCGGGCGACCAGCCGGGTCGCCCCTACCGTGCGCCCTGCTGACCGCTGTCTGCTCTTTTTCATCCGCGTTTATCCGCGTCCATCCGCGGTTTCTTCCATCCCGGGCGCAGCACGCTGTGCCCTACCGGGCCTGGTGACCAGCCGGGTCGCTCCTACCGCGGCGGGCGACCAACCGGGTCGCCCCTACCGTGCGCCCTGCCGTCTTTTTTCCGTGCTCATCCGTGGTTTCTTCTTTTTTATCCGCGTCTATCCGCGTCCATCCGCGGCCTGCTTCCCCCGGGCGCACCGCCGTGCGCCCCTACCGCCCCTTGTCCAGGGACCTACGGGTAAGTGGCATACACCGCGGTTTGGCCCTGGGCGTCGAAGGTGAGCACCGCGTAGGGCGTCACGCCCTGGCCCGGCGCTTCCATGCCCGGCGAGCCCACGGGCATCCCGGGCACCGCCAGGCCAACCACATCCGCGGGGCGCTCCTGCAGCAGGCGTTGCACCTCGGCCGCGGGCACATGCCCTTCGATGACATAGCCCTCGACCACCGCGGTGTGGCACGACCACGCCTGCCCCGGCACGCCATATTGCTGCTTCACCCCCGGCAGGTCGGTGACGATACGCTCTTCCACCTCGAAGCCCGCGGCCCGCATGTGCTGGGCCCATGCGCCGCAGCAACTGCAAGTGGGCGATTTGTAGACCACCACCCGGGGCGTTTTGCCCTCCGCGGTCACCAGGCGGCTTTGGCCCCGCCGGGCGTAGGCCGCAATGCCACCGGCCAGCAGCGCCACCAGGCCCAGGCCGAGCAACCATTGCCAGGTTTTCATGGGTGCCTCCTGTAGATGGTATGGGCACCCTCATTATCGCCGCGTTGGCCGGGGGCGCGCATAGGCCATTTGGCGCGTTTGGTGCTATGCCTTGGGGGCTGGGGAACCGGCGTCAGGCCGGGCGGGCGCGACTTCCACCACCGCGTCCAAGGGCAGCGCCGCGGTGAGGTAAGGACACAGGTCCGCGGCGCAGGGGGCCCAGGCCGGGGGTTCGGGCAGGTTGCGGGCGTCCACCACCACCCGCAGCAGGTCGGCCCGGCCCGCCAGGTGGGGGTAAGCCAGCGCCGCGGGCTGGTCGGGCCGCAGCAGGGGCAGGCGTCCTGTGCGGGCCAGGGCTTCGGGAAGATAGCGGCCCGTGGCCTGGGCGGCTTCCCACGCGGCCCGGGGTGCGGGCAGCCACAGGCGAAAGCCCTGGGCCACATGCAGCGCCCGGGCCACCAGGTGCCGGGCCACCTCGGCCTTGGACCACAGAGGCCAGGCTTCGCTGCGTCCATCGGCATAAAGCAGCCGCACCCGGTTGGTGCCCACGGCAAAGCCGGCGTCGGGGGCCAGGATATCGTTCACCGCCAGCAGGTCCAGGCCCTTGGCCTGCAACTTGGCCTGCACCGCGGCGGGGTCCGGGTGGCTTTCGGCGGCAAAGCCCACCACCACCCGGGGGCGTCCCGTTGCGGCCCGCCGGGGGGCCAGGGTGCGCAAAATGTCGGGATTAGGCCTGAGGGTCAGGGTCCAGGGCTCGTTGCGTTTTTTGATTTTGCGGGCCGCGGTGTGTTCGGGCCGGTAATCGGCCACCGCGGCCACTTTGAAGAGATAATCCGCCTGGGGCGCGTGCTCCAGCACGGCATCCAGCATTTGCCGCGCGCTTTCCACCGGCACGGCGCGAGCGGCGAAAGGCGTGGGCAGGGCCACCGGGCCGTGGATGAGCACCACTTCCGCGCCCGCGTCCAGCGCGGCCTGCGCAATGGCAAAGCCCTGGCGGCCGGTGGAGCGGTTGGTCAGCACCCGCACCGGGTCCAAGGCCTCCCAGGTGGGGCCGGCGGTCACCACCACGGTGGAACCCCGCAGGGGGCCATGTTGCCGCGCGAACCAACGCCGCAGCCAGGCCAGCGCGGTTTCGGGTTCCACCAAACGGCCCCGGGCCACCTTGCCCGAAGCCAGGCGGCCCTCCTCGGGGCCCAAGAAGTGCGCGCCCCGCGCCCGCAGCTGGTCCGCGTTGGCCTGGGTGGCCGGGTGGTCCCACATGCCGGCATCCATGGCCGGGGCCAGCACCAGGGGCGCGCCCGGGGGCAACGCCAGCGCGGCCAGGTCCACCAGGCTTTGGGCCCGACCCTGGGCCAGCCGGGCCAAGGTGTCGGCCGTGGCCGGGTACACCAGCAGCAAGTCGTGCTGGTGGGCCAGGTCCACATGCAAAATATGGCCCTGGGGCCCCCACAGGTCATCGTCGGTATAGGCTGGCTGGCCCGTGAGCCCGCGGAAGGTGAGGGGGGTGACGAAGCGGGCCGCGGCCCGGGTGAGCAGGGTGGTGACCCGCGCGCCCTGCTGGGTGAGCTGCGAGGCCAGCGCGGCGGCCTTGAACGCGGCGATGGAGCCGGTGACCGCCAACAGAATGCGGCGGCCCAACAGGGGCTGAATCATGGCGCGACCTCCACGCCCAAAGCCCGCAGCCCGGCCTGCAGTTCGGGTTCCGTCATGCCGCCCACCCGAATGGCGCGAATGACACCGGCTTCGTCGAGGAAAAAGGTGGTGGGGAAGCCGGTGACCCGGTACTCCAGGGCCAGGGTGCCGGTGGCATCGCGCCACACCTGCAGCGCGGCGGTGTCTAAGCCCATCTCGTCCACGAAGCGTTGCACCCGGGTGGGGCCTTCGTCCACATTGAGGGCCACGAAGGTCACCCGGCCCTGCAAGCGGCGGGCATAATCGGCCAACATGGGCAGTTCTTCCACGCACGGGGGGCACCAGGTGGCCCAAAAGTTGAGCACGAGGGGCTGTCCTCGGGTTTGGCTCAGGGTGCGGGGCTGGCCGTGCAGGTCCACCGCGGTGAAATCGGGCGCGGGGCGGCCCTGCTGGGGCGCGGGGGCCAGGCGGGCCGCGGCCAGGGTGGCGGTGGGCCCTCGGGTGGGCAGGGGCGGCACGGTGATGGTGGGGGTGGGGCTGGGGGGAACCGGCGTGGGCCGCGCGCACGCGGCCAGCAGCCACGCCATGAGCCCCACCAGGGCAGTGAGGGGGCAGGAAGTTGGGCAGCGCACGGTGGGTTCCCTCGGGGTGGGTGGTGCCGCGCGACCCCTGCGGTCTCCGGGCCGCGCGGCCGGGAGTTCATTCCACAGAGACGATGAAAAAGTAATGCGGTTGGCCGCCGTCTTGCAGTTCCACTTCCGCGTCGGGGTAGCGTTGGCGCACCCGGTCGGCCAGGGCGTGGGCCTGGGCCATGTCCAAATCGGCCCCGCGGAAGAGGGTGATGACCTCGGCCTCGTCGGCTTCTGCGTGTTCCAGCAGCTCGAACAGGGCCTGTTCCAGCGTGTCGGCGGCCAGCACCAGTTTACCGTCCACAATACCGATGAACTGGCCCTGGCGCACGGTCACGCCGTCGAGGGTGACATCCCGGGTGGCGATGGTGATTTCGCCGCTGACCACATCTGCCATGGCCTGGGTCATGGCCTGGGCCACCTGGTCCAGGTCGCCGTCGGGGTCCCAGGCCAGCAGCGCGGCCAGGCCCTGGGGCACGGTGCGGGAAGGCACCACCCGCACTTCGCGCACGGTGAGGTCTTGCACTTGCTGCGCGGCCAGGAGGATGTTCTTGTTGTTGGGCAGCAGGATGATTTTGTCCGTGGGCAGGGGTTCCAGGGCCCGCAAGAAATCCTGCGTGCTGGGGTTAGAAGTCTGGCCGCCTTCGACGATGGCCGCGGCCCCCAGGCTGGCGAACACGCGCGCCAGCCCCGGGCCGGGTGCGACGGCCACCACGGCCACCTGGCCGGGTTCCACATTGGCCAGCTCATAGGCCGGGCCCGCGGGGGCGCCGGCAGCCTGTTCTTCCACCTGGGCCTGCAGGTTTTCCATGTGCACCTTGGTGATGGTGCCCAAGGTCATGATGTAGTCGATGGGCTCGTAGCGTTTGTCCAGCGGCACATGGATGTGCATCCGGTACAGGCCGTCGCCTTCGCCCACCTGGATGGAAGTGCCCATTTCTTCCAGGCGGTTGTAGAAGGCCTGCAGGTCCAGCTGGCCCTGGGGGATGAAATCGACCACGACTTCGAAGTCCTGGCCGGGCTCGACCATTTCCTCCGCGCCGGCGATGTTGAGGGCCGAGAGGGGCAGGGGCTGCAGCTCGGCCTGGTCCAGGGGCAGGCCGTCGATGGCGCGCAACATGCCTTCCAGCAGGAAGAAGAGGCCCTTGCCGCCCGAGTCGAC
>Ga0256833_1003603_pt1 | contig 10576 bp, 9 predicted proteins | sample 356284metaG_FD_190535 | JGI IMG/M metagenome (GOLD analysis project Ga0256833, IMG submission 190535) | Hydrothermal vent microbial communities from Mid Atlantic Ridge, Atlantic Ocean - 356-284 | ecosystem: Environmental > Aquatic > Marine > Hydrothermal vents | place: Atlantic Ocean: Mid...
TTCGAGAACTGGGATTGAAATGAAAATTTCAATCCCAGTTCTCGAACGGTCTCATGACTATGAGTCGGGGCGCATGTGGGGAAATAATATGACATCACGAATAGAAGGAGCATCAGTGAGTAACATCACCAGACGATCAATGCCAATGCCTTCACCTGCTGTGGGTGGCATTCCGTATTCAAGAGCACGAATATAATCGGCATCATAGTGCATGGCTTCATCATCACCTGCGTCTTTTTCGGCAACTTGCTTTTTGAATCGGTCTGCTTGGTCTTCGGCATCATTTAATTCAGAGAAACCATTGCCAATTTCACGTCCACCTATAAATAGCTCAAAACGGTCTGTGATAAAATCATTATCATCATTGCGGCGTGCCAGTGGGGATACTTCAGCAGGGTATTCTGTGATAAAGGTTGGATTTAGTAGCTTTTTCTCGACTAACTCATCAAAAATCTCCATTTGGATTTTGCCTAAACCCCAATAGTCCTCAACGTGAATAGCAAGCTTTTCAGCTAATGCCTTAGCACTGTCAAAGTCGCTGATCTGTTCTAGAGTAATACCGTCAGTGTATTTTAGAATGGAGTCTTTTACAGAGATACGCTCGAATGGTTTGCCAAAATCAAAAGTTTCACCCTGATAGGTGACTTCGGTTGTACCTAAAACATCAACTGCTAAACCTCTGAATAGCTCTTCGGTTAAATCCATTAGATCATTAAAATCAGCATAAGCCATATAGAATTCGATCATAGTAAATTCAGGATTATGGCGTGTTGATAATCCTTCATTTCTGAAATTTCGATTGATCTCAAAGACACGTTCAAAGCCACCGACTACTAATCGTTTTAAGTAAAGCTCAGGTGCGATACGCATAAACATATCAATATCTAGTGCATTGTGATGGGTTTCAAATGGACGTGCTGAAGCTCCACCTGGTATTACTTGTAACATGGGGGTTTCAACTTCCATGAAATCACGCGATTCAAAAAAATTGCGAATATAGCTTACAATTTTAGAGCGCATTTTAAAGGTTTTGCGGGACTCATCACTCATAATCAAGTCAAGATAGCGCTGTCGATAACGCAATTCTTGATCACTTAAGCCATGAAATTTTTCAGGTAGTGGACGTAATGATTTGGTTAAAAGCTGGATTTTATCTGCCTTGATCGAAAGCTCACCTTTATTGGTTTTAAATAAAACACCTTCAACACCCATGATATCGCCAATATCCCAGCCTTTGAATGAGTCGTAAAGTTCTTCGCCAAGCATATTTTTTTGCACATAAATCTGGATACGCCCAGACATATCTGAGATTGTGGAAAAACTCGCCTTACCCATTATACGTTTCAACATCATGCGACCAGCGACACTGACACGTATTTCATTCTCTTCAAACCAAGGCTTGTCCTTGTCAATATATTGCTGTTGTAAGTCTTCTGCGTAAAACTCACGTTTGAAAGTATTAGGAAAGGCAACGCCTGCTTCGCGTAATTCACCTAATTTTTTACGACGTAGCGTGATTAACTGGTTTTCATCTAACTCTGTTGTGGATGATGTTGAATTTTCTTCGCTCATTAACTTACTATCTCTTAGTGCATAGGGCTGATGAGTCCATTTGAAACAAAAATTCTGCGTTATAGTTTCGGATGCTATGAAATCATCAGTTTTATTTGTGGGATGCTGGGGATATTAGAGTTCAGAGATTGAATAAATTAAGGAATTTAACTCACCATTTTTATCCAGCTTTAATACTATCAAATCATTGCATAGAATGATTATGCTTTGCCTGAGAGTATTTAATGCTGAAATAAAAGTTCTGTGTTAAGTTCCATGTATTATTCCAATTCTTAGCCCTTAGCTGTGCAATCATACATTGAATCTGAAAAGATGATAATACCCATCCCCCCTGTTTTTTGCATATTTTCTTGCTTTCGTTATTCTCAAAAAGAAGTCGGATATATACCAACTTGGATACTTCCAAAGCAGTTTTGTAGTGATACCATGTGCAGTTCTGTAGCACTAGTACTCCATAAACCAATATTGATGGAGTACTAGAGATAATAACCCTTAAATAACTATGGGAAATTATTGGTAGTGGTTATCGTTAGTATTTTTATCTGTGAGAAGTTTGTTTGATTCAAGTTTATTTTCATATATTTGCATAAACATTAAAAATACTAATTGATATAAATAAAAAAACGCAGAATTTTGTTTGATAATAAACCATGCAAATGCTAATGTTTTGAATGAATTTTATTTCCAGTATTGATAATCATTATCATGTTTGGATATTTTTTGAGTCACTAACAGGTAGGAACTTTTACAATGATTACGACCAATCCTTTCGCGCAGTTGAATGCGCAATCCCCCGATATATTTACCCCAGGAGTAATGCAAACCTATATTGTATTGATGATTCTTTTTGTCATCGCTGGAACATTATTTGATGTATGGCATAAGAAAAGTGCAAAATACTTTTCCATAAATACTGAAAAGGGTAAGAAAAATGCTAAGCGTGAAGTAAATAGTGCTGAAAGAACAGGTATGCTGGTTAAAACTGTTACTAGTGAAGTACTAACATCATCAGAGTTTTCTAATCAAAAGCGTCGTTTATCTCACTTGTTAACCATGTATGGTTTCATTATCTTTGTTGCTACAACAGCTATAATGATTTTTGCTTATCCGACTGTTGCAGATGGTACGCCAGTAATTTTGCCTCTTTTATGGCACTTAGGTGCTTTGATGCTTTGCGTGGGTGGCTATTGGTTCTGGTTTGCTATTCGTGTTGATGTTGCTGCTGAAGGTAAGCCTTGGTATAAAATAGCACCTCGTGCTGATATGTTTATCCTTTCATTGCTAGCAACTTGTACCTTTGCTCTACTTTGGTCATTTACTAGCGGTATGGGTATATTCTTAATATTGTTTGTTGCTTCAGCTACATTCTTATTTAGTACTGTGATCTGGTCTAAATTCGCACACATGTTCTTCAAACCAGCTGCTGCTTTTGAAAAGAGAGTTATACAGGCTGACGGCAGTAATGAAGGACTTCCTGGTGACTTTGACTTGAGTAGCAAAGAAGTTCACGAAAAATTCCCTGATATTCCTACATACATGGGAGATACACCTCCTGATATGGGTCCAGGCATTAGGCGTGAACCTGCTCGCCATTATTAAGTAATAGCTAATAAGTAATAGCTAAAACTGTTTTTTAAAGAATTTATTTAAGAGGATTTATTATGCCTACGTTTGTAAAAATGACCCGCTGTGATGGTTGTGGCGAGTGTGTAGATATCTGTCCATCAGACATCATGCATATCGATAAAACTATTCGTCGTGCTTACAATATTGAACCCAATATGTGTTGGGAATGTTACTCCTGTGTTAAGGCTTGTCCGCATCATGCTATTGATGTGCGTGGTTATGCAGACTTTACTCCATTAGGAAGCTCCGTTCGTGTACACCGCGATGAAGAAAAAGGTGTTATTGCATGGAGAATTATTTTCCGTAATGGCAAGAAAGACATGGAATTACTTGCACCAATTACAACTAAGCCTTGGGGAACTGGAATTCCTGATCTTAATTCGGTTGCAGAGCCAAGTGATGAGATGCGTAATAGTAATCTGCTTTACAACGAACCAAAGTATATTCGTATGGATGAAGAAGGACTGCATACGCTTGAGACTAACAAATTAGTCATGAAAGAAGGAGTGTACCACTAATGGCTTATAAGACAATTGTAGAAGATAATATTGATGTGCTTGTTGCTGGTGCTGGTCTAGGTGGCACAGGTGCTGCTTTTGAAGCAAGATACTGGGGCAAGGATAAGAAAATTATTATTGCTGAAAAAGCAAATATTGATCGTTCAGGTGCGGTAGCACAGGGACTTTACGCGATCAACTGTTATATGGGAACGCGTTTTGGTGAGAATAACCCAGAAGATCATGTACGTTATGCGCGTATGGATCTCATGGGTATGGTTCGTGAAGATTTACTATTTGATATGGCTCGCCATGTTGATTCGGCTGTTCACCAGTTTGAAGAGTGGGGACTGCCAATCATGAAGAACCAAGAAACTGGTGCTTATCTTCGTGAAGGTCGTTGGCAGATTATGATTCATGGTGAATCTTATAAGCCTATAGTTGCTGAAGCGGCTAAAAAATCAGCTGATAAAGTATTTAATCGTATCTGTGTGACACATCTACTTATGGATGAATCACAAGAGAATCGTGTTGCTGGTGCAGTAGGTTTTAATGTGCGTACAGGTGACTATCACGTATTTAAATCAAAGACAGTTATTGTTGGTGCTGGTGGAGCATCGAATATCTATAAGCCACGTTCAGTTGGTGAAGGTGCTGGTCGTGTTTGGTATGCACCGTGGTCTTCTGGTTCTGCTTATGGTCTTATGATCGAAGCGGGCGCAAAGATGACTCAGATGGAAAACAAAATCGTTCTTGCTCGTTTTAAAGACGGTTATGGTCCAGTTGGTGCATACTTCCTACACCTTAAGACTTATACTCAAAACTGTGATGGTGAAGAGTATGAATCAAAATGGTTCCCAGAGTTATCTAAAATGGTTGGTAAAGAGTATTTAGATACTGAAAATCAGCATCTCTCTCACAAGCCAATTCCAACTTGTTTGCGTAATCACGCATTCATCAGTGAAGTTAATGCGGGTCGTGGTCCGATTCACATGGTTACTATGGAAGCCTTCCAAGATCCACATCTTGAAGAAATTGGATGGCATAACTTCTTGGGTATGACAGTTGGTCAAGCAGTACTTTGGGCGTCAAACGATGTTGATCCTAAACATGAAAACCCTGAATTAACTACGTCAGAGCCTTATGTAATGGGTTCTCATGCTACAGGTTGTGGTGCTTGGTGTTCTGGTCCTGAAGATATTTCTCCGAAAGAGTACTTCTGGGGTTATAACCGTATGACGACTGTACATGGTCTATTCGGTTGTGGTGATGCTGTTGGTGGTACTCCACATGCGTTCTCATCAGGTTCATTCACAGAAGGTCGTTTGGCTGCAAAAGCAGCTGTTCAATATATCAATGATGGCAAAGCAGATGGTATTACTGTAACAGAATCACAAATTGATAAACGTCGTGAAGAAATTTATAAGCCACTTGAGACTTATCGCGTTTACCGTAATCATATTACAGCTGGTTCAGTTAACCCATACTACATCAACCCAAGACAGGGCTTAGATCGTTTACAAAAGATAATGGATGAGTACTGTGGTGGTGTTACTGTTAGCTATATGACTAATTCAAAGTTGCTACATATTGGTCTTAAAAAGCTAGGAACTCTTGCAGAAGACTGGAAAAATAGTATTGCTGCAGAGGATATTCATGAGTTACTTCGTGCATGGGAACTTAAGCATCGTATATTGGCATCAGAGTCAGTAATGCAACATACTTTATTCCGTGATGAAACTCGTTGGCCTGGTTATTATTATCGTGGTGATTACATGAAGCTTGATGATAAGAACTGGCATGTATTGACTGTTTCTCATCGTGACCCAGCAACGGGTAAATACACAATGGAAAAAGCTCCACTTTATCATTTGATTGGTGAAGATGAAAAAAAATAAAGGCTAGTAATAACTCGTATTAATTAATTCATTAAAACTGATGAATTATTAATTTTGAGTACCTTTAGAGTTAAAAAGACCAGCAAATAATTGTTGGTCTTTTTTTATCTGGCTTAAATAGTTTTCAACGATCAGTACTCCAGCAAGTCAATATTGATGGAGTGCTGGATTATGCTACGCTAACTCAATCTACACTTTAATAGTGAGTTCACTTGAGTGGGACTTAAAAGACAAGTAAGATAGCGTTTTTTCAAGCTTCTTAATACTTTTCCCTCCTGAAAAGTAAACTAATACTGGAATTATTATGAATATTATCGACTTAAGCGATGAAGATATATTAAAAGTCGCCAATCCCTATTGGGATGATCTGGTTAAATACTCCAATAACAAAAATTATGGTGCATTTACTAGGCATTTTTCACATGATATGAAACTTGCAGCCAATGAAGTGGAAATTGGTAAACAATTTGCTAAAAGTGACTTAACAAAAAATCTTAAAAAAGATAGAGAGTACCTTGGCATGATTCGCCGTGGTGAGCATGTTACTGTTCTCTTTAAGCAGGAAAATGAGAAGAAGGCTGGAGAATGGTTAGGGCGACTAGTCTTAGGTTTTGAGCAAGATGAAATAAAAATATTTGGCGCTACTCTTTTTTAATTAGAATTTTTTCTACTAAACTATGACAGAAATAATACAAAGAGATAAGTTAGTTGAACTAACTTATAAAACAATCGATAAAAAATCAGGTGAAGTTCTGACATTTATTGAATACCCAATCGCCTATGTGCAGGGTGCAAGTTCAGTTTTATCATTTGAAGTAACTGATGAACTAGAAGGAAAAGCGGTAGGAGATGTTATTGAAGTACCTATTGATTGTAATCTTCTATATGGACCAAGAGATGAAAACTTAGTTTTTACTGATCGTATCGAAAACGTCCCTGAAGAATATCGAGAAATAGGCATGACGATTACGATGGAAAACGAAAAGGGAGAGCCTAAAAACTTCATTGTAACAAGAATGGATGATAAAACATTGACGGTAGACGGTAATAACCCTCTTTGTGGTCGAGAAGTTATTTTCAGACTCGAAGTACTTTCTGTGCGAGATGCGACTGATGAAGAAATAGCAATAGGTGGAAAAGTAGGAGATGACCCAAGTTTAGAAGAAATTCTGAATAATTAGGGTAGGGGGCTAGGAGACTGTGCGAGAACTAAGAATCGACTGCAAATCCCACAAGAATCATAATCTGAGCTTATCAAATTCGTTAAATAGAATAACTATTCGCCTCTTTTGATAAGCCCACCTTATAATATTTCTGGAATTTTCGTTTCAATCCTAGTTTTCGGACAGCCTCCTAGGACTCCAATAAGCCTAGTTTAATGGGTAGCGGGTTAAATCTGTAGGTCGGATTAGCAATAGCGTAATCCGACAGATTGCAGTAATTTGTTAGTTTTCACTGAGCAGTAACCCCAAGCTACATACAACCTAAAAATAAACAAATATACCCCACTATAAAACCCTCTTTTTCAGGTCTATAAAATGATTAACAATGTAATTACAAATTTTGAAACTAAATTATTTGAATCAAAACAATATCCAATGCCTACAGTGTGGTCTTCACCACAAGGTAATTTAGTTTATGCTCTTTTGGAGCTACAACCACCTAATATAGATCATATTAAAAAATCAATAATTGCTTATGAAGATGCCCTTAGCAACAGTAATAGAGAAGAAGCACCACACGACTGGGGGACAATTCAACACAATTTAGCGAATGCACTTCATGCTTTGGGGCAACAAGAAAAAAATGATGCTACTTTTATCCTGAATGAAGCAATGGAAGCCTATAGAAATGTATTATTGGTATGGAAGCGTCAAGAACTTCCACTGGCTTGGGCATCAATAATGAATAATATTGGCATGATATTTCAATTACAAGGTGAGCTATCGAGTGGCGCACATACTTTAATGAAATCAGTCTCGGCTTTTAATAATGCACTTACACAGAGAACTGCAGAGCATAGACCACAGGACTGGGCAATCACCCAAAATAATATTGGTGCCTCTCTGCAGATTTTGGCTGAAATTAAGCAAGATAGAGAAGTGTTAGAAGAATCAATAATGGCCTATGAGAATTCGCTTACAAAAATTGTACCAGAGCAAAGACCCTTAGGCTGGGTTACTGTCATGAGCAACCTTTCTGCTGCGCAACGAATTATGGCAAAACAGACAAAAGATATTGATGCGGCTGAAAAAGCAGTTGTTAATTCAAATCAAGTTATCGATTTTTTAGCAGATGTAACTAAAGCTGAATACCTTGCACTATGTAAAAAAGAAAAAGAAAAATCACAAGAATTGCTGGAAAATCTAGCAAAGAAATAAGTTATCAGGGGTGGAAGTATTAGCGTGGGTTTATGATTATGTTGCTTTAAATTCTTTTTAATTAAGCCTGAATCCATGAGGTCACTACGGTACAGGATGCAAGCTATTGATTCATCACGGGTTTGAAAATACCCGCTTAACCTAAGGGTGAAACTAAGATTTTTTTAAATTCCATGCTAAGCCAATATCTTAGATCCTGTTATCCAGATTGACCTCACAGATTCAGGTTAAGTAAATAGTCTATTAATTATATTTTTGCTTTTTAGGAATAACTCCACGCACTCCACCTCTTGGATCATCTACATCGCCTTTATAGCGTGGAATTATGTGAATATGGATATGTGGAACAGATTGTCCTGCAGTTTCACCTATATTTACGCCTATATTGTATGCATCAGGCATATATTTTTTATCGATAGCTTGTTTCATCTCATCAATTAACTCTAGTAAGGCTAATTTTTCTTCATGACTAGCATCAAAGTATTCAGCAATATGCCTCTTTGTTACTACTAATGCGTGACCAGGGCTTGCTGGATTTGTATCATAAATAGCAAAGGCTAAATTATTTTTTACAATTCTCTCATCGTCCCCATCACAAAAAGGGCAAAATTTTTTTTTTGGCATGTTTAGCAATCCTATTCCTGTTAACTAAATTAACTGATAGAAATTATCAATAATCAGTAGATTGGGACTAAAAATAGTTGGAGGGTTTAAAAAATTGATTATTTTGCAAAGGAATTAGCTGAATGCTAAAGCAAAATATTATAACAACGCGACCTTTGAAGGTCGCGTAGAGGGCTAACTTATGGGGCTTTAGGGGTAGTGTATTCTACCTCAGTTTGAAATGATTCCCAAATAAGATCATAGCCAACATAACCTGTTTTTGTCGGTTTTTTCTGGCGAGTAGTTAAAAGGGCAGTTTTTCCTTCAGGTACAACAGGTCTAGTTTTTGCTGGTTCGCTCATGATTCACCTTTAATAATTAATTTCCGTAGTAGCCATTGTAAAAAAAAATACAATTGAAAACCACTCAGATAAGTTATTTTTTCATTTTTTGCAATAAAAATAAAGCACTAATATCAGCTTTTATTAAATTTTTATAGGTATTGATTTAAAGATACTTATTCTTCAAGAGTACTTGGAAGGGAATGGACTCTCGTGGCATGAAACAACAACTCTCAAAAGAAGTATAATAATATCCTGAATCCGTGAGTCCAATGTGGCACAGTGAATAAGCTATTGATTCATCACGGGTATAAAAAATACCCACTTAACCTAAGGGTGAAGCTAAGATTTTTTAAATCCCGTGCTAAACCAATATATTATCCCCTGTTATCCGCATTGGACTCACGGATTCAGGAATATGGGTGACTACTTTATGACGTAGAATTTTTGCGTCTGACCCAATGATCTCAAGATTTAGCCGAGCTTTAGCTAAACTTAGAAGCTTCAGAAGAAGCATAGTTATTCTACGCACGATTGAGATCATGGGAGCAGGAGCAAAAATTCTACGTCATAATTGCTCAACTTATTTCATACACGTTGCAGAGTTTATTATTGTGTCATCCTAAAATCCTAAAACCAATTATCTGATTAGTCTGGTTAATTATTATAATAGGGGGTAGTATTCTTCTCGGCTGAGTGGCAGAGTGCTTATGCAACGACCTGCAACGTCGAACACCTTGGTTAGAATCCAAGCTCAGCCTCCAAATTATATAGCATAGCCCATACTTGTTTAGTATGGGCTTTTTTATTCTAAAAAAATGCAAATACTCTTTACAAAAAATAAAATTAGATGTTATGATTCCGCGCCTTGTGAGGCTGAGTTGCAGAGTGGTTATGCAACGGTTTGCAAAACCGTCTACCTCGGTTCGATTCCGGGCTCAGCCTCCATTATTTGTTGCTCATAGAGCACTAAAAAATAGCTAGATATAATTTTAAATGTCTACTTTTTAAATTGCTTCTAATTATAGAAAGACCATCTAAGTAGTATGCCCAGGTGGCGAAATTGGTAGACGCAAGGGACTTAAAATCCCTCGGTGGCAACACCGTGCCGGTTCGATTCCGGCCCTGGGCACCATATACAGATTTAAAGAAGTTCAATATGGTTCTTTAAATCGCATTACAAAGCCGATTAGTGGTCATTAACGTCCGTTAAGATTTATTTACTTTCAAACCATTTTGGGGTAAAAAAGGGTATAAATAACACCCTTAATATTTTTACCCCACGCTATGGCATTAACTGATTTAAAATCAAAAACGGCAAAACCTAAAGCTAAGCCTTATAAATTATTTGATGCTGAAGGTTTATACCTCTACGTTCCACCATCGGGACGTAAGGTTTGGCGATTCAAATATCGCTTTCATGGTAAAGAATGCCTTGTCACGATTGGCAAATTCCCCACCCTAAAACTAAAAGACGCAAGAAGATCCAGAAATGAATATCTGCTTATGTTGGATAATGGGGAGAACCCTGCTGAAGTTAAAAGGATAAAAAAGAACCCTGAGGGAATGAGCTTTAAAGAAGTAGCTCAAGAATGGGTTGATTTTAAATCTATTCCAAATACAAAGCGTTGTTGGAAGCCTTCGCATTCAAAAGCGGT
>Ga0256833_1003604_pt1 | contig 10575 bp, 4 predicted proteins | sample 356284metaG_FD_190535 | JGI IMG/M metagenome (GOLD analysis project Ga0256833, IMG submission 190535) | Hydrothermal vent microbial communities from Mid Atlantic Ridge, Atlantic Ocean - 356-284 | ecosystem: Environmental > Aquatic > Marine > Hydrothermal vents | place: Atlantic Ocean: Mid...
TTTCTCACCCAACATATTATAAACAGATACTTCCACATTTTGTGTTACAGGCAACGCAAAATTAATTACTGTTGTAGGATTAAAAGGATTCGGATAATTTTGCTGCAAAGCATATTCGCTTGGCATTTCCGTTTTTATATTATCATTTTTTATATTCCCTTTTTTACCAAGTGATGTTGCTCCACTAACCCAATCGGAATTTTCCATATTATACAAAGTTCCGTTTGCATTGCCTTTACTATCGGCTAAAGTTGTTCCGCTTCCTTCATTAAATTTCCAATAACCTACTAAACCCTGTTCGTTACCTGTTAACTCGGTATCTTTATTACCGCTTATTTCACTTGCAGTTCTTTCATCATTCCATATTCGTAACTCGTCCAAACAGCCTACAAAATTTAACGAACTTACATCTCCACCATACCATGAAGCTAAATACCAAGTATTTGTAGGCATAGTTATACTTGTTCCGCCTTCAATAGTTTGGGAAACTCCGTCAATGTATAATGCAGATAATGTTCCGTTGTTTGCTACATAAGCTATATGATGCCATTCATTAAGACTTATTCCATTTGAGGCGTAAGCATTCCAACTATCCGACCATGCTGGCATGTGTCCACTTGATTTTAGTGTTAAGCGTTTGCTATCACCACCCATATTTATCATTGCATCAGTATCATCGCTTGAGCCTTCGGCTTTAACCCAAAACTCTATTGTCATTACGCTTGATGTGGGGATGCTTGTTATTTCTACAAACTCATCCTTTGTCGCTTCGCCATTAAACTGTAAAGCATAGTTTGTTGAACCTCCGCCACCATTACCGTTTATAGTAATTATAACATCATCGTTAGAAGAAGCTCCATCGTTATCGGTTACAATTAAAGTAATGGTATGTGTTCCAACACTTAAGCTTACTGTAGGATTTACTCCCGTTGCAATTTGTGTTGCTCCTTCTTTCCAAACATAACTTGAAATTGTACCATCACTATCGGTAGAAGCACTACCATCAAGAGTAATATTTTCACTGCCATTGTTATCGTTATCAGTAACTGTTTGGTCTGAACCGGCATTTGCGACCGGTGGAGTATTAGCAGGAGGATTACCACCGTTAAGATTTGGACCTGTTACCCAATCGGAATTTTCCATATTATACAAAGTTCCGTTTGCATTGCCTTTACTATCGGCTAAGGTTGTTCCGCTTCCTTCATTAAATTTCCAATAACCTACTAAGCCTTGTTCGTTACCGGTTAACTCGGTATCTTTATTACTGCTTATTTCACTTGCAGTTCTTTCATCATTCCATATTCGTAACTCGTCCAAACAGCCTACAAAATTTAACGAACTTACATCACCGCCATACCACGAAGCTAAATACCAAGTATTTGTAGGCATACTTATACTTGTTCCGCCTTCAATGGTTTGGGAAACTCCGTCAATGTATAATGCAGATAATGTTCCGTTGTTTGCTACATAAGCTATATGATGCCATTCATTAAGACTTATTCCATTTGAGGCGTAAGCATTCCAACTATCCGTCCATGCAGGCATGTGACCGCTTGATTTTAGTGTTAAGCGTTTGCTATCACCACCCATATTTATCATTGCATCAGTATCATCGCTTGAGCCTTCGGCTTTAACCCAAAACTCTATTGTCATTACGCTTGATGCAGGGATGCTTGTTATTTCTACAAACTCATCTTTTGTCGCTTCGCCATTAAACTGCAAGGCATAGTTTGGAGCAGTAGCACTTTCATAAGCACCAATGTCAACACTTTCGCCTTGTACTCTGGGATTACCTTCGTAATCAGTATCGGATAAAGATATACCGTCTGATGTTCCTGCATTAATGCAAGGTGATGTTGAAGTAATATGATAATCGCTATTTGTTAAATCGAGAAACAGCGGATTATCCGATAACATATTATCACCCGCCGGTGTAGAAAAACCGTTATTATAAAAATCCGAATTTTTATAAACAATATTTAAGGATGCACCCCCAGATTTATAAGAATTAACATTAACCACAATACAATTTACCAAACTATCATTTGTGCTATTTTTTACAGCATTATAGAGATAACTACCTCCGTCAAAAACACAGTTTATAAAACTATTGTCTTTGGTTGTTTGCGGATAATTAGCATCACCAAACGTTATTTGACGTCCCGTTGTTTTACTAAAAATACAATTCTTAAAAGTATTATTGTAAGCAGTTGTAGGTTTGTTTTGGTCTTCGCCATTAGCCCAAAAACTTACGGCTGTGGCACATCCAACTGTTTTACAATTTTCAAAAGTATTATTGTTAGCTCCATCTCTGGCAAAAAATCCACTGGCGTCCGGTTCTGTACCCGCATCGGCGATACAATTAATAAAATTATTATTCACAGCACCACTTCGTCTAACAGCAAATGCATCTCCTCTAAAATTTTTTGTTGTGCAATTTTTTACTACATTATTTTTACAGGCTCCGTTGATATCGCCATTATTAAAATCATGTCCGCCTTTAATAGCTACTCCGTGCCCATGATGTGTACTTCCAACTTTTCTTTGTAAAAAACAATCTTTAACAATATTATCATTAGCCGGCATTGTTGTATTATCTTCCGAACCAATATGTATATAATAGTGTGTACCATACGGATCATCACTATAAACACTACAATTTTCTATTGTATTATTGCTTGAATAATTAATTGAAATTCCATATCCGTGTGCATTAACTATCTTACAATTTTTTACGGTATTGTTTCCAATGCCATAAGCCGAACCTCTAATTTTAATACCATCACCATCCGGTTGTGCTTCCAATGTAGAGTCACCAATAGCAAAAGCAATTATATTTTCGATATCACAATTGGTAGCATCATATAACAACAAGGCAGTTTGATAGTTTTTAATTTGAAAATTTTTGAAAGTTGTATAAGGTTTTAATTGAACTGATATTCCTTCCTTTCTATCTTTTCCGGCAAGTAACGGTAATTTTGTAGCATCAAGGTTAGATTGATTTTCATCGTACGTCCACCAATCAATATTACCGCCGTCTCCCGGCACTGATTTATAACCTTCAAACACTATTTGATTAGCTGCATCCCCATCATTAATAATTAAATTTTCATTTTTATAGGTTCCTGCTTTTACATAAACATAATCGCCAGGGTTTATAACTCTCATTGCCGCATATTTAATTGTTCTCCATGGAGTTGTTTCCGAAGTTCCTCGAAGAGGAGAATCATCACCAGCAGTAGAGACATAATAAGTTTTAACTCCATCATCTTTGCTATACCACTGCATTGTAACACCATCACTATTCCAAGCAGTGTTATCCATATTGTATAAAACTCCATTTCTATTATTAGGAGTTTGATCTGTCAAGGTATTGCCATTTTCATTTTCAAAAGTATAAAGTGCTTCCAAGTTAGGCTCTGTTCCATCAAGAATAGCATCTTTATTATCAGCAATTTCAATTTTAGTACGGGCAGTACTCCATACTCGAACTTCATCCATAAAACCTTTGAATGCTGTAGCACCATAACTGTTTCCATCTTCTTTAAAATGAGCTAACACTAAAGTCTTTTGTACACCGTAACCACCAACTTGCCCCCACATTACACGTACACCATTTTTATATATTTTAATTGAATCTTCCGATCTTACATAAGCAACATGAGTCCATTGATTTGCAGGAACTTGTCTGGCAGCATATCCGGCATCGGAAACATTTGTTATTGCCGTTGCATTTAAATATCCCCCATCCGACAAATAGAATTGGTCACCGTTTAATCCGTCCCACAATTCAAATAAATGTTGTTCGCCATTATTTGTTGTTGGTTTTACCCATCCTTCTATTGTATATATATTACCTATTTGAGAAAAGTTTACAGCCTTTACAATATCGTTAGTACCTGCGGAATTAAACTGCAAAGACTTACTTTGGGCAAAAAGATTTATTGAAAATAAAATAATAACAAATAACACCCTCTGTGTTTTGTGTACGAGCTGAATCATTACGAATTTCTCCTATAGTTTGTTTTTAATAATTAGTGTTTTGTATTATTTAGAGTGCATTAGAACTTCCTATTAAAATTAATTTACGGAAGGCTTGTAGATTTGCGTAATAATTATAGTAGATTTTTTTTTCTATTTTAGTAAGATACACCTTTTAACATAAAAAGCTCTACCTGCTGAAACTTTGTAAAAATATGTTCCCGAACTTACATTAGTTGCATGCCAAATTATGGAATGATTCCCACTTGATTGAAACTTGTCAAGTAAAACATTTACTAACTGACCAAGACTATTATAAACTAATATTTTTACATTTGTTGATTTGTCTAAATAGTAAGAAATATTAGTAGTAGGGTTAAAAGGATTCGGATAGTTTTGAAATACTGTAAAACTATTAGGAACAACAATATTTTCTTCAACATCCGTAATAGTCGGAACTTCATAAATTCCCATATCTATTATTGCTGTTCCGGTATCTTTTGAATCAAAAAAACGGGGATTGCCGTAATAATCTAACTCAGGCAAAGGATAAGCAGACATATCCGCAAGCCCAGCATCAATACATTGAGAGTTTTCTTTTAATCTGTAGTTGCCATTTTCTGCATCTTCAAATAAGGGATTAACTTTTAAAATATCTGTGTAAGTAGATTTGGTATCAAAAGGAATATTAAATCCCATATTCCAAAAGTCTGTATTTGTAAATTTAAAATGAATTTCACGGTAGTTTGTATATTTTGTGTACATATAGTTATCAATATTTGAAACTATACAATTAATCATTTCATTGTTTTCATTTTTTCGACCGGTGTTAAATAAATTTACCCCTTTGTAAAAAACACAATTAACAAAATTGTTATATTCGGCTTTTGATTCTTTATTTTGACCGGCGAAAGCTATACAAGCATGCTGTGTATTTTCAAAAATTGAATTTGTAAAGGTATTGTACATTCCAGCATTATTAATTCCATCTTCATCAGTATCATAAAATCCAACCGCCAGAAAACAACCGTCTGTTTTACAATAGTTAAATACATTATGGCTTGCTCCATCTCTGACAATAAAACCATCCCCGCTTTCACCACCAATTGCAGTACAATGATTGAAAGTATTGTTTTTTACTCCTCTATGCCTAACATAAAAGCCACCATTCTTTAAGTTCTTTGCAGTACAATTTTCAAACAAATTATTTTCACCGTTTCCTTTTATTCCGATTCCATGCCCGCCATGATCCAAATTACCGACCCTCTCTATATAACAATCCTTTAACACGTTGTTATCGCCATAAAGGACAATATAATAATCAGTTGCGGCATTAACATCTGCTTGTCCTGTATATCCTTCGTTACAATAAACCTTACATTTTTCTAAGCGATTACCATTCCCCAAAAGATTAATGCCTTCTGCACCGGAATTAACAACAACACAATTTTTTAATGTTGAATTATTTGAATGTGCCAAGCTAATGCCTTTGCCATTGTAACTACCTGTTACATCTCCAAAGTTTTTCGCAATAATATTTTCGGCTATATTATTGTTTACTTCGTAATAACCAATTCCTACATTATAATTAGTTATTTGGAAATTACGGATAACTACATAATTGACCGAATAGATTTGAAATGCTGTTCCACTTGCTCTGTTCCCCCCATCAAGTAAGGGCATTTGGGTAGCACTTAGTTCATTGCCATATTGCCACCAATCAGTGTTAGTAATATCACCAGGAGCATTTTTGTATCCTTCAATGGTAATAGGGTTACCGCTTGTGCCACTTGCATTAAACACAACTCTTTCGCCATCATAAAGTCCGGCTTTAACGTAAACTATATCACCTGGGGTTGTTGCTTTTTCTACAGCATATTTAATTGTTTTCCAAGCAGTTGATTCGGATAATCCGTTGTTGGAATTGTTTCCATTTGTGGTTACATAATAAGTTGTTGCATTTACTGAAAATGCAACAAAAAAAATCAATGAAAATATTTTTATAAAAGTATTGAACATTTTTTCCCTTTTCATATAGAAGTTTTTAATATTTTAGTTATTTATTCTTAAAAAAAACAATTTATTTTTTAATAATTAATTCTATTTAGTGTGGTAAAGAAACAATACCAAACCCCTTAGCATTACTTTGCGGGCCTACAAAAAATTGTTTGGTTAGTTTTTTGTAAAGCAAATTAAATTCAGGTTTAACGGAAAAAGTTGAGATTGGTAATTGTTTCGGTTCTCCGTTAAAAAAATTAGGATTACCATAAAAATTTCTTTTATCTTTATGTAAAGAATTTTTACATTTATAAATAATATTCTTTTCGTAAATATCATCACTTCTTAAATTCCCTGAAATATCTTTGGCTAAATGGTAAAATGTATTATTGTGAATATTCAATTTTGTAGCTATTGCCAAATTATCGGCAATACCAATTCCTGCTGATTTTTCTTTATCCACACTAAAAGCAACAATGTTATTATATATTTCTATCTTACCTTTTGCTTCATCAAAAATATTAATTCCGGAAGTTAATCCTGTTTTATCAAATCCCTCAAAATAATTATTTCGTATTATTGCGTTGATAACATTATCAGCTCTAATAGGACTTTTTACACGAAATCCCTTTGCTCCTCTTACAATATTGTATTCCGCTAATAAATTTTTGCAACTCGGATTCTTATTTTCTTCGTTGTTATCAACTATTTTATTTTGTCCAAAGTAGATTGCAGTATATAATGCTCCTTCAAAAATATTTCTACGTGCTATACAATCTTTATCCCCTTCCTTAAACGACAATGCTTGGTTTGCAGCACCAAAGAAGTAACAGTCTTCAACAATAGAACCTGTTGAACTATAAAAATTACAGCCATAATCTTGCACAGCATTAGGATAACTTTCTCCATCTTCTTTTTCCATTACAAAATCCGAAATAAAAGTACAATTTGTTATAAGTACACTATCAACTCTAAATACTTGAATTCCATCTTTACCGTTTTGTTCAAATGTACAATTCTTTATTGTTACGTTATGGGGTTTATTTTTTATTACGGTTTCTTTTAACAAGCCATCATTCCATATTCCAACATCAATACCAATTAGATAATTAGTTATATGAAGTCCGTCAATAACAACATACGAAACATTTCCTATAATAATTGCCGAACCGTTTGTTCCATCTTCAAGACTATCAGGTCCATCAACTTCCCCTTCTTTACGCGGACCATTAAGAGTTACAGCTCCTTTCTTTTCTGCCATTATTACTAAAGGCAATTCTTTTGTACCGTTTTTATTTATTTCTATTGCATATTCATATCCATAATTACCAGGTTTTATTATTAGTGTATCTCCGGCAGTTAATACGGATGTACCTTTTTTTATGGTTCTGAATGGAGAATTTATTTTTCCGTTATTTGCATCGTTTCCTTGTAAAGAAACATAGTATTTGGAATCATTTTCTTTTTTGTTACTACACGAAATAAGCATCAAAGTAATAACAGATAAAAAAATAATAAAAGCGTACTTTAATAAATGTTTCATGCAATTTTTTCCTTGCTTTATCATATAATGATTTAATGTTTTCTAAAATTTAACTCCAAATCCTTTAGCTTTACTATTATGTTTTAGGTAAAAAGGTTTTGTAAGTTTTTTATAATAAGAACTAAATTTTTTCTTTTCAGGTATTACTGAAATTAATAATTGAGCAGGAATACCATTTACAAATTCAGGATTTTCTATAAAATTATTTTTCAAAGATACTTTGGAATGCTTGCACTTATAAGCTATGTTTTTTTCAAACGAAAAATTTTGTTCCGTATTATCACCTCTGTATCTGTCTAATTCCAAATCTCTTACAACATTATAAATTGTATTGTTATGAATTAAAACATTTACTTCGGAAGAGCCTCCAAGCTCTAATGAGATTCCAGCGGAATGTTCATTCTTTTTACCGAATGCCAAGATGTTATTATATATCTCAATTTTTCCCAGAGCTTCATTCCAAACATTAATACCGCCCGTATTGTTTGTTTCATCAAAACCTTCAAAATAATTATTTCGTATAATAGCATTTTTACAGTTATCCACCCTCAAAGGACTTTTTACACGGAACCCTTTGGCGGGGCGTACAATATTATATTCTGCAGTTATATTTTCGCAAACGGGATTAGCATTATTATTCGTAGCATCTGCTCTTCTATTCTGCCCTAAATAAATTGCCGTATATTGTGCACCTTCAAAAATATTTCGTCTTGCAATACAGTTTTTATTTCCCTCTTTAAATGAAAGTGATTGATGATGCGCTCCAAAGAAATAGCAACCTTCAACTATTGAATATTTTGTATTGAAAAAATTACAACCATAATCTTGTACTGCTATTATATAATCCTTTTTTTGAATTTTATCGGAAATGAACTGACATTCCGAAATAATTGTGCTATCAACTCGGGAAGTTTGTACACCTACTTCACCATTATTGTTGAACACGCATCTTTTTACAATTATGCTATGAGGACGGTCTTTTTCATTTTGAACTTTCCCCATTAAGTTTACTCCAACCGAATAATCGGTAATATAAAAGCCATCAATAATAACATAAGAAGCATTTATAACATTAAAAACAATCCCTCCTTTTTCGGAATAATCTTCTTCTCCTTTCTTTCTTAATCCTTTTAATATAACACTGCCCTGTTGTTCTGCCATTATAACTATTGGGAAATTTTTACTTCCACTTTTTGAAATATTTATATCGTATTCGTGTCCGTAATTTCCGGCACTAACAATTAAGGTATCGCCCAAAGATAAAACCGAAACTCCTTTTTTTATTGTTCTAAAAGGAGCTTTCATGCTACCAATATTAGTATCATTTCCGTTTAATGCTACAAAATATTTATGAATGCTTTCATCTTTTTTTGTATTGCATCCAACTGAAAATGTGATTAAAACTATTAATAAATATATTTTTTTAATAATTGATAAAGTTTGGGTTTTCATTTTGTTCCTTTAGTTAAATTCAACTCCATATCCTTTTGCAGGACTATCAGGCTTAAGCCTAAATGGTTCAGTAAGTTTTTTATAGTAAGCATCAAAATTGTGTTGAACAGGTTTTGTTACAATAGCTTGTTGAATAGGGTCTCCGTTAATAAATTGTGGGTAACATCTATAATTATCTTTATTATATTCAAAATCAGTATTGCTTTCATAAAACGGAGTTTTCCACGCAAGATTTTTTTTGAAGTGCCAAATTATATCAGCCTCGTGCCGAAGATTAATAAAATCAGCGGTAACTTTATAAAACGTATTATGATGAATTTCTACATCGGTTTTATTTTCAAATCCCCAATCTTGAAAAACCCCACCGGACATTAGATTATCAACAGCAAAAGCTACAATATTATTACTTATTTCAATATTACCGCGGGCTTCGTTAAAGATATTTATTCCGCATGTTTTATTTGCGTCATCAAATCCTTCTATGTAATTGTAACTAACTTTCGCTCCGTCAGTATTATCAATAACTATTGGGGTTTTAGTTCTAATCTTTCGTTTTGGTTCCGCTTGGTTAATTCCATTGGATGAACGAATAATATTATATTCTGCAACAAGATTTTTACATGTAGGATTTTTATTATTTTCTGTTTCGTTTTGCAAACGGTTTTGTCCTAAAAATATTGCAAAATGTCCTACGCCTTCAAAGATATTTCTACGTGCTATACAATCTTTATCCCCTTCCTTAAACGCAAGTGCTTGATTATGCTCACCATAGAAATAACAATCTTCAACCACACCACCATTGCAATAATAAAAATTAGTTCCATAATCTTGGATTGCATTCCAACCACGTCGGTCTGGCATTTCGTCTGTCTTAAAGGTACAATTACTAATTAATACATTATTAACATGATAGTTTTGAATTCCGACCGAAGCGTTATTATGAAAAACACATTTTTTAATTTGAATATTTTCTGGTTTATTCTTGGAATTGCTTCCCCATATTCCATTAGTTATACCAACGGAATAATTACTAATATTAAAGCCATCAATGATAATATTGGAAACATTATTAATAACAAAACATGACCCTGTACCACCGTCTTCATATTGATAGGTACTGTATTCATCGGGCTTTCGCGGACCGTTTAATATTACGGTTCCTCTAGTCTCTGCCATTATCATAATAGGTTTTTCGTGAGTCCCGCTATTGCTTATCCTTATATTATATTCATACCCATAATTCCCTTCATGAACAATTAAAGTATCTCCGGCAACTAGTAGTGAAACACTTTTTTTAATTGTTCTAAAAGGTTTCGTTTTACTTCCGTTATTTGAATCATTTCCTTTTAGTGAAACATGATATGTTTCGGAAAAGATTGAGAATGGGATTAGAAATATTATAACAATTAGATATTTAATATATTTTTTCATTTTTATACTTACTAATTAAGTGCAACAAACGTTTAATATCTTGCTACTGATTAAATTGAACCCCAAAACCTTTTGCATGACTATCATGCTTAAGCCTAAATGGTTCCGTAAGTTTTTTATAGTACGTATCAAAATTGTGTTGAACAGGTTTTGTTACAATAGCTTGTTGA
>Ga0256833_1003605_pt1 | contig 10573 bp, 9 predicted proteins | sample 356284metaG_FD_190535 | JGI IMG/M metagenome (GOLD analysis project Ga0256833, IMG submission 190535) | Hydrothermal vent microbial communities from Mid Atlantic Ridge, Atlantic Ocean - 356-284 | ecosystem: Environmental > Aquatic > Marine > Hydrothermal vents | place: Atlantic Ocean: Mid...
TGCCCCTCGGTGGGGCGGACTTCCACCTCAGGGTCGAGCAGGCCGGTGGGGCGGATGATCTGCTCGACCACCTGGGCGGCCTTTTCCATTTCGTAGGGGCCGGGGGTGGCGCTGGTGTAGATGGTGTAGCCCATGCGCTGCTCGAACTCGGCAAAGGTCAGCGGGCGGTTGTCCAAGGCGCTGGGCAGGCGGAAACCGTATTCCACTAAGGTTTGCTTGCGGCTGCGGTCGCCGTGGTACATGCCGCGGATTTGGGGGATGGTCATGTGCGATTCGTCGATGATGAGCAGGTATTCCGAGGGGAGGTAGTCCATCAGCGTCCACGGCGGCGAGCCGGGCGGGCGCTGCTCCAGGTGGCGGGAATAGTTTTCGATGCCGGAGCAGTAGCCCATCTCGCGCAGCATTTCCAGGTCGTAGCGGGTGCGCTGCTCCAGGCGCTGGGCTTCCACCAGTTTGCCCTGGGCTTTGAGTTCGGCCAGGCGGGTTTCCAGTTCGGCTTCGATGTCGGCTAAGGCTTTTTGCAGTTTTTCCTCTTCGGTGAGGTAGTGCCTGGCGGGGAAGATTTCCACGGCGGGCAGGAAGGCGCGCCGATGCCCCCAGAGGTCGTATTCGGCGATGCGCTCCACCTCGTCGCCGAAGAAGTCGATGCGGTAAATGGTGTCGTCGGCGTAGGCGGGGGCGACTTCGAGGGTGTCGCCGCGCACGCGGAAGGTGCCGGGGCGCAGGTCGGTGTCGTTGCGCTGGTATTGGCTTTCCACCAGTTGGCGCAGCAGGGCATTGCGGCGGTAGATGCTGCCGCTTTCCAGGCGGATGACGCCACGCCCGTAGGCCTCGGGGTTGCCTAAGCCGTAGATGGCCGACACCGAAGCCACGATGATGACGTCGGGGCGGGTCATCAGCGCGGTGGTGGCGGCCAGGCGCAGGCGCTCGATTTCTTCGTTGATGTCGGCGTCTTTCTCGATGTAGAGGTCTTGCTGGGGAACGTAGGCTTCCGGCTGATAGTAGTCGTAGTAGGAGACGAAGTATTCGACCGCGTTTTCGGGGAAGAAGGATTTGAACTCGGCGTAGAGTTGGGCGGCCAAGGTCTTGTTGTGGGCGAGGACCAAGGCTGGCAGTTGCACCTCGGCGATGACCGAGGCCATGGTGAAGGTTTTGCCCGTTCCGGTCGCGCCGAGGAGCACCTGATGGCGATAGCCGCGCCGCACGCCTTCCACCAGGCGGCGGATGGCTTCCGGCTGGTCGCCGGTGGGCTGGTAGGGGGCGTGGAGGTGGAAGCGGGCGGAGGGGGGCATCTCAGGGCAGGAAAGCGTTCCAGGTGATGTAGGTGATGATCAGATGCGGCGTGCCGCTGCCGTCGACATACGCGCCGTCGATGTGCATGATGCCCAATCGGCGTTGGTCGGTGATGTAGCAATAGGTGCGCCCTACCGGTTGGTAAGGGTTGGCGAATAGAATGGCGTTGTTCTGGTGGGGATAGGAGGCGTGGTAGCAATCGGCAAAGTCGGGCGGCCAGAAGTAGAACTGGTGGAAATTGACCTTTTCCGTATTGTGCATGATCTGGTAGCCGACGCTGGTGGGTAGGTAGATGATGTCCGGCGCGCCGTAGTCGAAGTTGGCCGTGTGGCCTGTGGAGATGTCGATGGTGCCCTGGCGCAGCACGGGCGGGCCGGGCGTGGCGGTGGGCGTCGCGGTGGCGGTCGGCGTGGGTGTGGCGGTGGGGGTATAGGTCGGTGTGGGTGTGGCCGTGGGGGTGAAGGTGGCGGTGGGTGAGGGGGTGATGGTGGGCGTGGCGGTGGCAGTGGCTGTTGCCGTTGCCGTAGGGGTGGGTGTGGGAGGTGGTGCCAGTACGGCACAGCCGCTCAATGCGGCTGCGACAAAAAGGGCAAAGAGCAACCCACGGTGGGCAATGGGCGTGTGATGCATGGATAAAACCTCCGACGGCTAATGGCAGGCGGTGATGTCGTTGTAAACGGGGCGGTTGGTGAGCACGACTTTCACTTCGGGGCGGGAAACCAGTTGCTGGAGGGTGGTGGGGTTGTCTACGGTGAAGAGGTGGATGCGCGCCCCGCGCAGCATCCAGCGTACCAGCGGTGTGTAGAAGCGGTAGTCCATGGATATGGCCGAAAAGCCGTAGCGGATGTAGTTCTGTTTGATGCGTACCAATGCCCACCACAAGGCCCACGGCGTTTTGGGGAAGGCGGTTTCGTCGATGTTGAAGATCCAGTAACTGGTGTGGATGCCCGCGGCGGCGAAGTAGCGTAGGTTGGAGGGGCGGTCGGACTCGACGATGGCGCGCTGGCGCAGCCCAAAACGGTCGAGTAAGGCGCGCATATCCTGGGCGGCTTGTTGCGCCTGCGCCGGTGTCAGACGGTGGATGGTCTTGGTGTCCAGCCAGAAATAGCCGCGTTGCCCGACGCGAGCGAAGATGTCGGCCAGGAGGACGCGTTTGCCGGGCGGCGGGACGGGTTCGTCGTAGCGCCCGATGAAGAATTCGCGACGTGCGACGTCGTACCGGATGTCCATCTCGATGCCGGGTGCGCCCTGGTCGAAGGCGCGCTCGGCCAGGGGTATAGCGTTGCGGCGATGCGCCCACACTTTGTGGCAGTCGGTGTAGAACACGGGGTGAGGACGGTGAAAGCGCGCCGAAAGCCAGGCGTTGTAGCCGCCGAAGACTACCACGAGCAGAAGCAGCCCGCCTCCCACGGCGCGGGTCGCCGGGTGGCGGAGGAGGCGACGGCGGTTTTGAGGCCGGCGGAGAGGAAGCGCGACGGTCAGCACCCATACCAGCAAAAAAGCGCCCCATACGCCCCAGGCGAGGGCGCGCTCGGCGATGTGTTGGTAAAAGGTGACCGGCAGGGCGTGGCGGCTGGCCATGATGCGGTCGAGGAGAGGGGAGGGGGTTTCGTATAGCCACAAGATAACCAAGCGGGCAAATACCCTCTCCAGCGGATACAGCACCACAACCGCGGCGAGCAACCCCATCCCCCAGCGCCAAAGGAGGGAAGGGCGCTCGCGTTGCAGCGTCCACCCTGCCAGCGCGAGGGCGGCAAGACTCAGCGCAAACCAGGTAAGCCGGGAGAAAGTCATCGCGGCCTCGCTTAGTGGGTTTCGGGAGCGCCTTGGGCAGGCAATTGCAGGTAATCGTACACTCGCCCCGGCCCCAGAGCGAACACTTTGGTGCTGAAAGAGAGGCCGGGAGCGGCTTCCAGCCCCAGCAGATAGCGGATTTGAATGTCCAGCGCCTCGCTGTTGACCAGTTGGTCGCCTGCCTCGTGGGCAATGGCAGCAAGTTTGGGGTCGTCAGGTGAAGTGCTCCAGAAAACCCACGGAATGCGGTATTCTTCCTGAAAGGGATGGGCGTGGGCGTGGCCGCCTCGTTCGGGTGTCAGCCATTCGGCGTGGTCGGAAATGTAAATGAAGAGCATGTTCTGGCTGTGGCTCCGGAAGGTCTCGAAAATGCGCTGCAGGACGTGGTCGGTATAGTGGATGGTGTTGAGATAGGCCTCGATCTGGTCCTTGGGGTGGGGGATGAGCGCCTGGTCGGCAGGGTAGCGCTTTTGGTATTCGAAATGGGAGCCAATGAGATGGAAAAAGTAGGCTTGTTTTTTGCCCGCTACCAGGTCGTTGGGGGAGAACATTTGAAAGAGCACCTCGTCGGGGGCGCTGCCTCTCAGGTGCAGGTACTCTTCAGAAAAGCGCACCACGTCGGCCTCGCTGGCGATGGAAGAGACGGTGGAGGTGTAGGGGCTGTAGCGCAACTGATTGGAGAGCCACACCGTTTGGTAGCCACAACGTTTGAGGTCGGAGACGATGCTGGGGCTGGTGTAGAACTTGTCGTAATCGGCTACGGTGGCAGGCGTCATGATGAGGGGCACGGCGGTCATGGTTTGGTTGGCAGGGGATATGCCGCGCAGGAGCACCTTGTGGGGCAGATTGTCCAGAAACGGCGTGGTAGGCCGGTCGAAGCCGTAGGCGCTCATCAGATCTCGGCGGGCGGATTCGCCGAGGACGAAGACGATTTTGTCATAGGGGGCAGTGCAGTGTAAGGGGGGCGCTTGAGCCATGAAGGCTTCTACCCGCTCTTTGCGCCCCAAGATGGGGTTGACGCGGGTGTACACCTTGTAGATGGTGATGCCTAAGGCGGTGGCAGGGTAGGTTTGGAGGGCGCTCCAGCCTGCGGCGGTAACCACGGCAGCGGCGGCCACGCCGAGCGCCAGTTGCCGCCAGGGATGGGCGGGCTTTTTGCCACGGTGGTAGAAATACCAGTACAGGCCGCCCAGGGCGAGTACGCCGAGGAGGTAGGCGGCGAGCAGCCAGGTGAACTTGGCGTGGAGGACGAATTGGTTGAAGAACTCGCGGCTTTCCTCTGGGGAAGAGTCGAGGGCGGTTTCCACCCGCACAGGCAGGTCGCCGATCTGCCAAAAATGGGCGGTGTGGGCGTAAGCCACGTTGAGCACCGCCAGTGGCAACGCCCCCACAAAATACACTGTGGGGTGTGCCCACCCCAAGGCCAGCAGTGCCACGGTGAGCACCAAGGCGCCAGGTAACATGGCGGTTTGGTAGGAATGGGCCTCCCGGAGGAGGCCGTAGATGAGCAAGGGGAATACCGTCCATACCGCGGCGAAAAAGAGCCAAGTGGGCGCGGCGGTAAGACATGGACAACGGGTGAGCCAACGACGGGACATGTGGCATCCTTTATGCACCGGCCATTGGTGGGGCGCGGTAGGGAGCGAGATGGACTGCGTGCAAGTATACCACTCCGGTGTGAAAGAATTTTTAATACAAGAGGCTAATAATTGCCTTGGTGTCATGTGCCCATGTGCTATAATGAACCCAACCTGGAGGAAGCAAGGGGCACGTTTATGGAAGTTGAGATTGCACTCTATGGCAAAATTGCTCGCGCGGGAGGGGGAAAACACGTCGCAGTGCTCACGCGCTCGTTGCCGACAGGGAGCCGAATACGGGATGTGTTGGCGGCGCTTGGGCTGCAACCAGAGGAGGTAGGATTGATCTTCGTGAACTCGGTGCTATCCGATTTGCCGGGATTACACATTGCTCTGGATGATGAATTGCATGCGGGTGATCACTTGGGGTTGTTTGCTGCCGATTATATCTGGCCTTATCAATATCGCGATGGCACGGTGGTGTCGCCAAGACTGCGAGAGGCCATTGCAACCGGCGATTATCTCCACCATCATCCCCGTGGGCGGTGGAGCGAGACGTAAAACCATTGTGTTCGCATCGTTTTTTCACTCTTTGAAGAAAGGAGCACCCTATGGCACGCAAAATTCTGCGCATCAACATGACCGACCTGACGGCCACCTACGAGGACATCCCCGAGAAGTGGGCCAAGTGGGCCGGGCGGGGGCTGACCTCGGCCATTGTGTTCGACGAGGTGGACCCCACCTGCCATCCCCTGGGGCCGAACAACAAACTGGTCATCGCCCCCGGCTGGGTCTCGGGCACGCCTGCTGCGCCCAGCAGTGGCCGCACCTCCTTTGGTGGCAAGAGCCCGCTGACCGGCACCATCAAGGAATCCAATTCGGGCGGCCTTTCCAGCCAGAAGATCGCCAAACTGGGCATCGCGGCTATCATCCTCGAGGGCCAGCCGAAGGATGGCAAGTGGTATTATCTCTTCATCAACAAAGATGGGGTGAAATTTGAGGATGCCACCGACCTGCTGGGCAAGGGGATGGAAGAAGTCGACCGCATCATGTGGGAGCGCTATGAGCACAAACCGGCGGTCATTGGCATTGGACCGGTAGGCGAGCGGCTGGCGGCCAACGCGGGCATCTCGGTCAACGATCCGGAGAACAACCCTGGCCGTTACGCTGGCCGCGGCGGCCTGGGTGCGGTGATGGGCGCCCGCCATGTCAAGGCCATTGTGGTCGACGACAAGGGCGGCCCCGGCGTGGAAATTAAGAACATGGACCTGTTCAAGAAGGGGCGCAAGAAACTCACCAACGCCATTATGACCCATGACCTCACCAAGAAGGGCGGCGGCCTTAATGCCTACGGTACCGACGTGTTGATGAACATCATCAACGAAGCCGGTGGCCTGCCCACCCGCAACTTCTCCAGCGGGCAGTTCGAGGGCGCGGCCAAGATCTCCGGTGAGATGATCGCCGAGATGGTGGAAAAACGCAAAGCCGGTATGACCGGCCATGCCTGCCACCCCGGTTGTATCATCCAGTGCTCCAACATCTACCCCGGCCCCGACGGCAGGATTATTGCCTCGCCCATCGAGTACGAAACCGCCTTTGCCCTCGGCGCCAACTGCGGCATCGACGACCTGGATTTCGTCGCCAAGATGACCAAGGCCTGCAACGACCTCGGGCTGGACACCATCGAGATGGGCAACACGATCGCCGTTGCAATGGAAGGCGGACTGCTCGAATTTGGCGACAAAGAGGGCGCGCTGGCGCTGTTCGACGAGATCGCCAAAGGCACCCCGCTGGGGCGGGTGCTTTCCAACGGCGTGGAAGCCACGGCCAAGGTCTTCGGCGTGCACCGCACGCCCACCGTGAAGGGGCAGTCCATGCCTGCTTACGAACCGCGTGCCATCAAGGGCATCGGCTTCACCTACGCCACCAGCACGATGGGCGCCGACCATACCTCCGGCTACACCATCGCCCCGGAGATCGCTGGCGTGGGCGGCAAGGTGGACCCCTTGACCTACGAAGGCAAAGCCGAACTTTCGCTCGCTTTCCAGGCTACGACTGCTTTCATCGACAGCACCGGCTACTGCCTCTTCATCGCTTTCCCCATCCTGGACATCCAGGAAGGCTTCGAAGGCATGGTCGAGAGTGTGGCCGGCGTGATGGGTTGGGATATTTCCGCCAACGATGTGGTGGAAATCGGCAAGGAAATTTTGAAGATGGAGCGCCTGTTCAACGAGCGCGCCGGCTTCACCAACCTCGACGACCGCCTGCCCGAATTCATGCGCTACGAACCGCTCCCGCCGCACAATGTGGTCTGGGACGTGCCCGACGAAGAACTGGACAAGGTGTACGCCTGGGTGCACGAGTCGTAGGGGTTTTGGCTGAATCCCTTTTGACCGAGCAGGGGCACGGCGCCGATGCCGTGTCCCTGCTTTGCCGATGGTTGATACGGTGAGGTGACGATGCAGGTTGAAGTCCGAGTTTTTGCTACCTTGCGGCGCTATCTGCCCGAACTGGGCATTGGTGAGGCGAAAAAAGTCGAAGTGCCTGCGGGGACAACCTTTGCCGAATTGCGGGACTTATTGGGCCTGCCGGCCGACGAAGTAAAAATCATCATGCGCAACGGCTTGCAGGTCGAGCCGGAGGACGTCGTGCAGGATGGTGACCGCATTGCCTACATTCCCGCGACCGGCGGAGGGTGAGATGCCGACGTTTGTGCATCCCCTGTGGGGCTACGCGCTCGAGTACCCCGAAGGCTGGGCGCACCGCGACGATGGGGAGGTGGTGGCGTTTGCCGCCCGACCGGAGGCCCTGGAACCCGATTACGACGGCGAGGGGATGGGCTACCTGTTGGTGCGTCCTGAACTCAACCCCTTTCTGCGCCCCATCGAACCGCTATGGAACCAGTACATCACGAAAATTGCCATCATGCGGGGCGCGAAGAAGTTGGGAGCCTCGCCGCTCAAAGTAGGCACGTTGCAAGGCTACGAGGCGGAGTTGCTCTTGCCGGCGAAACTCAATCGGCGTTTGTGGATTGGGTTGCTGGCCGCGGGCGGGGTGATCTTGCATTTGATGGTGACCCATCGCAAAGACGAACGGGCGGCTTTCCAGCAACCGGCCTCGGCTATGGTGTCCAGTTTGCGCTTCGTGGAAAGTGTGCCGGGGGTGGCGCTTAGCCCGCGGGGGCTGCCGTTGCCGCCGGGATACCGCGCCGTGACGCCTTTGGAAGTGGTGGAAGGGGTCGACGACCCCGCGGCCTGGGAGGCTTTTCGTGGCGACGCACCCATCGGTGGGGTGCAGGTGTTTTACTTGCGGGAGGCTCCGCGGCACGGCTGGCAGGTGAGCGAGTATTACCCTTACCCCAACCCCAAAGCGCCTGCGCCGCTGGCCCGCTTTCGCCTGGAGCGCGAGGGGCAGGTCGCCGCGGTGGGGCTTGTGCCCCGCGAGGCAGGCCGCCGGAGCGATATTGCCGTGCGCTACGGCACGGCCGCGTAGGCAAAAGGGTGCCGAGGTTGGTGTTTCGCATAGCCAATTCAAGACGCACTTTCGCATAGCCATTTTAGCATATCCATCCCCCAACCACCACAACCACCATGACCAATTGGACTGCCAACCTTCTTTTTTTGCTCCAGCGCTTTTCGTGGGCCAGTGCGATTGACATTTTGCTGGTCACGATGATGTTTTTCGCCGTGCTGCGCTGGCTGCGCGACACGCAAGCCATGGCGTTGGTGCGGGGGTTGGTGGCGCTGATCATTTTGGTGGTACTGCTCACCAGTTTGATCAATTTGCCAGCCTTTACGTGGCTGTTGCGCGCCATCCTCCCGGCGCTCATCCTGGCCATCCCGGTGATCTTTGCCCCCGAGATCCGGCAGGCTTTGGAGCGCCTGGGGCAGGCGGAGGTTTGGTTCCCGCGGAGCAAAGCCGTGGCGACGGCCAGCGTGAGCCCCAAGGTGGTCGAGGCCGTCAAACGGCTGGCGCGCCGCCGTCATGGGGCGCTGATCGTCTTTCAACGCATCACGCCCCTCAACGAAGCCATTGCCACGGGGGTGCTGCTGGATGCCTACGTCAGCCCGGAGTTGCTGCTCCAGATTTTCTACCCCAATACGCCCTTGCACGATGGGGCGGTCATCATCGTGGGGAACCGCATTGCCGCCGCGGCGTGCGTCTTGCCGCTGTCTTCCAGCGGCATTCTGGCGCACTCGCCGGAGCGCCAAATGGGGCTTCGTCATCGCGCTGCGCTGGGCATTGCCGAAGTGAGCGACGCGGTGGCCGTCGTCGTTTCCGAGGAGACCGGTTCGATTTCATTGGCGCATGGGGGTAAAATGTTCCACCGCATCTCCGCCGAGCGGCTTCAGCGGCTCCTTGCCACCTACTTCCCCGAGGAGGTGCCCTCGCGTTCGGTGTGGCAAACGTTGTGGGATTTCCTGCGGCGTTTGATGGCCTCGCCTCAGCAGCAGGAGGAGGACGAGCGATGAGCCTCTGGCGCTGGCTGAAACGCAACTTCAGCACCCTGCTGCTTTCTTTTGTTCTCGCTGTTACCGTTTGGGTCTCGGCGGTTCTGTCGGAAGATCCCAACGAGGTGCGGGTGTACCCTCACATGGTGGCGGTTCAGGCGGTGGGGTTGCCTGATGAGATGATGGTCGTGAAAGGTTTGCCTGCCTCGGTACGGGTGACCCTGCGCGCCCCGCGAAGTGTGTGGGCGCAGATCGAGGGCGACCCCAACAGCGTGCGAGCAATCGTTGACCTGAGCCAACTGAAGCCCGGGCTTTATGACGCCCCGGTGCAGGTCGACGTGGCCTATCAGCCGGTGCAGGTGGTGTCGGTGGTGCCTTCTCGGCTGAATATTACCGTTGATCGCCGCGCCAGCAAAGAGGTGGCCGTGACCGTCAACCTACGGGGCGAGGTAGCGGTAGGTTATTATGCCTCCGCGCCAGTGGTGTCGCCTCAGCGCGTCACGGTCTCCGGCCCTGCAACCGCGGTGGACAAGGTGGCTGCCGTGCAAGCAGAGGTTTACATCGGTGGTGAACGGGAAACCATCAAGCGCGACGTCCTGCTCAAAGCGGTGGATACCGATGGTAAAATCGTGGCTGGCGTCAGCATACAGCCCAACCATGTCGCGGTGACTGTGCGGGTGCGGCAGTTGGGCGGCTATCGTGATGTGGCCGTCAAGGTGCGGTTGGTGGGTCAGGTGGCCAGCGGCTATCGCATCACCAACGTTACGGTCTCGCCGCCGGTGGTGACGGTGTTTTCCAAGAACCCGCAGAAAGTGCGCGACCTGCCGGGTTTTGTAGAGACCGAGCCCCTGGACATTTCCGGCGCGACGGACGACATCGACGCGCGCCTCAAACTGGTGCTCCCTCAGGGCATCAGCCTGGTGGGGGAGGATACCGTGCTGGTGCAGGTCGGGGTAGCGGCGATCGAAACCAGTGTGACCATGTCATTGCCGGTAGAGGTCACCGGCCTGGGCGCCGATCTCCAGGTCAAAGAGATCTCGCCCAAACTGGTGGACGTCATCCTCTCGGGGCCGTTGCCGGTTTTGGATGGCTTGCAGCCTTCTGCGGTGCGCGTTACGGTGGATGTTAGCGGCCTCACCGTGGGCACGTACCAGCTCAAGCCCTCTGTCGAGGTGCTCAAGGAGCAGGTCAAGGTCGAATCTTTCCTGCCGGTGACCGTTGAAGTCACGTTGCAACCCGCCCGATAGGAAGCGCAAACGATGCCGAAAGCAGCACGGCCTGTAGTGGCCCTGGTAGGCCGCCCCAACGTGGGCAAAAGCACCCTCTTCAACCGCCTGGCGGGCGAGCGGTTGGCGGTGGTGGACGAGATCCCCGGCACCACGCGCGACCGCCTGGTGGCCGAAACCGAATGGAATGGGGTGGTTTTCGATGTGGTCGATACCGGCGGCATCGACCCCA
>Ga0256833_1003606_pt1 | contig 10570 bp, 8 predicted proteins | sample 356284metaG_FD_190535 | JGI IMG/M metagenome (GOLD analysis project Ga0256833, IMG submission 190535) | Hydrothermal vent microbial communities from Mid Atlantic Ridge, Atlantic Ocean - 356-284 | ecosystem: Environmental > Aquatic > Marine > Hydrothermal vents | place: Atlantic Ocean: Mid...
TATTTTTTCTAAATACAACCTTAACGTAACCTCACACAGCAGACAGTTTTACGTTCCATTCACTTCAAATTTTACGAAAAATCCTCGTATGCCGAAAAGGCTAAATTCATTAGCTTGTGAATTTAATCCCCTAATGCTTAAAAACACACTCAACTTATTATAAATCAAAACATTACTTTTGTTTTAAAAAAATATTTAGGACGGAATTGGTTTACAAATAAAAAACCTGATTTTTGTTAGAACAAAATACAAACAATTTATTACATTTGCATACAATGGATAATTAAGATTTAAAAAATAAAAAATACATTATGAATTTACACGAATATCAAGGTAAAGAAATATTAAGCAAATCCGGCGTAAGAGTTCAACGCGGATATGTTGCTGACACTCCCGAAAAAGCTGTTGAAGCTGCAAAAAAACTTACCGAAGAAACAGGAACTCAATGGTATGTGGTCAAAGCACAAGTTCATGCAGGTGGACGAGGAAAAGGCGGTGGAGTAAAATTGGCTAAAAATCTAGATGAAGTCAAAGAATTGGCTTCCAAAATTATCGGGATGCAATTGATAACACCACAAACGCCGCCCGAAGGAAAAAAAGTAAATCAAGTATTGATTGCTGAAGATGTTTACTATCCCGGAGAAACCAAACCCGAAGAATACTATATGAGTGTAATGCTCAATCGAGGAAAAGGAAAAAATATGATTATGTATTCTCCCGAAGGTGGAATGAACATTGAAGAAGTTGCAGAAAAAACGCCCGATAAAATTTTTATAGAAGAAATTGATCCTGCTCACGGGCTACAAGATTTTCAAGCCCGACGGATAGCTTTTAATTTGGGATTAAGCGGACAAGCTTTTAAAGAAATGGTAAAATTTGTAAAAGCTCTTTACGATGCTTACACAAAAAACGATGCGTCTTTATTTGAAATCAATCCCGTTTTAAAAACTTCCGACAATAAAATTCTGGCAGTGGATTCCAAAGTGGTAATTGACGATAATGCCTTGTTCCGACACAAAGATATAGCTGAAATGCGCGATACACGTGAAGAAAATCCTGTGGAAGTGGAAGCCAAAGAAGCAGGATTGAGTTATGTGGCTTTGGACGGAAATGTCGGTTGTATGGTAAATGGCGCCGGATTGGCTATGGCAACAATGGATTTGATTAAACAAGCCGGAGGTGATCCTGCCAATTTCCTCGATGTGGGAGGAACTGCCGATGCCGAACGTGTGGAAAAAGGTTTCCGTATTATTTTGAAAGACCCGAAAGTTAAAGCTATTTTAGTCAATATTTTCGGTGGAATTGTTCGTGCGGACCGCGTAGCCCAAGGGATTGTCGATGCCTACAACAATATGAAAGGTGAAATACACGTCCCGATTATTGTCCGTCTGCAAGGAACCAATGCCGATAAAGCCAAAGAACTTATAGAAAAAAGTGGCATTCCCGTTCATTTTGTTACCGAATTTCAAGAAGCTGCCGATAAAGTTCAAGAAGTATTGGCTTAAAAATTTATAAAATCTTTTTAGATAAAGCTACTCATCATTGGGTAGCTTTTTTTGTAATTTTTATTACATAAAGTCAATTATTAAAAATATTATAATTTACTATTAAATTTTTTGAAAATATTATAAATTTTTACTTGCTTTTAATTTACAGACTTTCTAACTTTGCAATATAAATTTATTTAGAATGATTCTAAAAAAAATATGGAATTTTTATTACGAAGGTTTTCGTGATATGAGCACACGAGGAAAAAAGTTATGGTTAATTATTTTAATCAAACTCTTTGTTATGTTTGCCATTTTAAAACTTTTCTTTTTTCCCGATATTTTAAAAGAAAATTTTCATACGGACAAAGAAAGAATTCAATATATAGAAAAGCAATTGATAATTACTAATGATAAAAAATAAATTATGGAACACATTGATTGGAGTTTAGTTAATTGGTCCAGAGCACAATTTGCCCTAACGGCCTTGTATCACTGGATATTTGTCCCGCTAACTTTGGGATTATCCTTTATGTTAGCCATTATGGAGACCATTTATTATAAAACAGGGGATGATAAATGGCTGAAAATTGAAAAATTCTGGTTAAAACTTTTTGGAATTAACTTTGCAATTGGTGTGGCTACCGGAATAATTTTGGAATTTGAATTTGGCACCAACTGGTCAAATTATTCTTGGTTTGTCGGAGATATTTTTGGTGCCCCTTTGGCAATTGAAGGAATAATGGCATTTTTTATGGAATCAGTCTTTATAGCCATTATGTTCTTTGGTTGGAACAAAGTCAGCAAAAAAGCTCACCTAATTTCCACTTGGTTAGTAGCCATCGGGAGTAACCTTTCGGCGCTATGGATTTTGGTTGCCAACGGTTGGATGCAAAATCCAATTGGCATGAAATTTAATCCCGACACTATGCGAAATGAAATGGTAGATTTTTGGCAAGTATTATTTAATCCGGTTGCGGTCAATAAATTTATTCATACCATTACATCCGCCTATACTTTTTCGGCATTATTTGTAATTGCGGTCAGTGCTTGGTTGATAATTAAAGGAAAAGATAAAGTTTATGCCAAATATAGTATGCTTTTGGCTTCCGTATTTGGTTTTTTGGCAATATTAGCCACTATTATAACAGGAGATGGTTCGGCCAAACAAGTAGCTAGATATCAACCGATGAAATTAGCCGCTATGGAAGGTTTATATAAAGGTACGAGAGGAGCTCCATTAATCGCGATTGGAAAACCTTCTCATAAAAAAGATAAAGATTTTATCAATGCCATTGGAGACGATTTGGCCGGAAGAAATCAAACGGATGTTGAAATTGAAGGTTTGGAAATTCCTTACGGGCTTTCAATATTAGCCTTTAATGACCCTAACGCCTTTGTTCCGGGAATTAAAGATTTGGTGGAAGGAAATCCAAAAGAAGGTATCCCTTCTTATAAAGAACGAATTGCCAGTGGAAAAATAGCTATTGAAGCATTGGCTGCATACAAAAAAGCTAAAAAAGCCGGCAACGAAGAAGAAGCAGCCAAAAAACTGAAAATTATGGAAGAACATTTCAAAGATTTTGGATACGGGTATTTTTATGGACAAGATATAAATGAGCTTATTCCTCCGGTAACCATAACTTTTCTATCTTTTCACACTATGGTTATTTTAGGAACTTGGTTTTTGGTATTTTTCTGGTTGGTTTACAGAAGTATAATGAAAAACAATATCGAAAAGAAAAAATGGCTATTAATTTTGGGTGTTTTGGGATTACCCTTCGGTTTTATGGCACAAGAATTGGGTTGGATAACAGCCGAAGCCGGTCGTATGCCTTGGGTTATTCAAGATCTGATGCCTACAATGGTTGCTGTTTCTCATATTGAAACAACAGGTGTAATGATAACCTTTGCGTTATTCTTTATAGTTTTTACGGCTTTACTGATCGCCGAAATAAAAATAATGACCACTACAATCAAAAACGGATTTTCCAATTAAAATATAACGACTATGTTTGAAAAATTATCATACGAAAACTTACAACATTACTGGTGGTTTATCATCGCTTTTTTAGGTGGTGCACTAGTATTTCTATTATTTGTTCAAGGAGGACAAACTCTATTGAATAAATTGGCTAAAACCGAAGATGAAAAAACCGTAATTATAAATTTATTCGGTCATAAATGGGAAATAACCTTTACAACCTTGGTTACTTTTGGGGGAGCATTTTTTGCTTCTTTTCCTCTATTCTACTCCACCAGTTTCGGAGGAGCTTATTGGGTTTGGATGATTATTTTATTTGCTTTCATTATCCAAGCAGTATCTTATGAATATAGAAAAAAGAAAAATAATTTTTTAGGAAGCAAAACTTATGAAACTTTTTTGTTTATTAATGGAATAATAGCTCCTGTTTTTCTTGGCGTAGCCGTTTCCACTTTCTTTACGGGTAGTCCTTTTTCCATTGATAAAGCAAGAATCGCCAACTTAAACAATAATGTCAAAGCGGTTATTTCCCAATGGGAAAGTCCTTGGCATGGTTTGGAAGCTATTTGGACGACAGAAAATTTGGCTTTCCTTCAAAATTTAGCATTGGGATTAGCTGTTTTTTTTCTAGTTCGTGTAATTGCATTGCTTTATACAAAAAAAATGGTGGATGACCAGAATATTTTGGAGCGAGCCAACAAATGTTTGAAAAGAAATAGTGTATTATTTTTGATATTTTTCTTATTCTGGATAATTCGATTAATGTTTATCGATGGGTTTGCCGTTAATCCGGATACCCGGGAAGTATTCTTTCAACCTCACAAATATTTCAACAACTTAATTGAAAGTCCAATACTACTAATCTTTTTACTGATAGGAATCATTTTAGTACTATGGGGAATTTTTAACGGAATTTTCAAGAACGATGAAAAAGCTTTTTGGAAAACCGGTATAGGGACAATGATAACCGTTATGGGCTTATTTTTCCTTGCTGCGTTTAATAATACATCCTACTATCCATCCACTTATGATTTGCAAAGCTCATTAACCATTGCCAATAGTTCTTCCAGCAGATTTACATTGGTTGTGATGTCTTATGTTTCTCTAATGGTTCCTTTTGTAGTAGGATATATTATATGGGCATGGAAATCAATGGATAGTCATAAATTATCCAAAGAAGAAGTAAAAAACGAAGAAATAAAATATTAAAAAATTATAATCATGACATACGCTTTAATACATTTTATCAGTTGGCCAATATTGATTTATTTGGCTTATAAATTAAGTTTTTGGACTGTTAAGAAATACGAGAAGAAAAACTTTTCGTCATAAACTAATTGAGATTATATAAAAATTTCCCGCCGGCTTCGCCGGCGGGAAATTTTTATAAGTAAATAAACTTTTAATTCTATTTTGTTTGAGCCAATAAAAACTCTTTATTTAAAATAGCAATATTTGTAAGAGAAATTCCCTTAGGACATTCCACTTCACAAGCACCTGTATTGGTACAGCTTCCAAAACCTTCGGCATCCATAGCGGCAATCATATTTTGAACTCTATCTGCTGCTTCAACCCTTCCTTGAGGCAATTTGGCAAATTGAGCCACTTTTGCAGAAACAAAAAGCATTGCCGAAGAATTTTTACAAGTGGCAACACAAGCACCGCAGCCGATACAAGTAGCTGCATCAAATGCATCATCGGCATCTTTTTTAGGAATAGGAATATTATTGGCATCAACCGTTCTACCTGAGGTATTTACGGAAATGTACCCTCCAGCTTGCTGAATACGATCTAAAGCACTTCTGTCCACCACCAAGTCTTTGATCACAGGAAACGCATTGGCTCTCCAAGGTTCGATATAAATTGTATCTCCATCTTTGAATTTTCGCATATGTAATTGGCAAGTAGTTGTCAATCTGTCGGGTCCATGTGCTTCACCATTGATATACAAGGAACACATTCCGCAAATTCCTTCCCGACAATCGTGGTCAAAAGCTACCGGTTCTTCTCCTTTTGCGATCAATTGTTCGTTGAGCATATCCAACATTTCCAAAAAAGACATGTCGGAATCAACGCCATCTATTTTATAATCGACCATACGACCCTTGTCGTTAGGTCCATTTTGTCGCCAGATTTTTAAATTTAATTTCATAGTTTTCTTATTTATAACTTCTGGTTGTAGGGGTAACAAATTCAAATTTCAAAGGTTCTTTATGTAAGATAGACTCACTGGGGAATACCGGTTTTGAATAACGTTCATAAGGTTTTGCAGGATATTCCCAAGCGGCTACATAGGCATAATGCTCGTCGTCACGTAAAGCCTCTCCGTCTGGTGTTTGATATTCTTCTCTAAAATGTCCTCCACAAGATTCATTTCTATTGAGTGCATCCAATGCCAATAATTCTCCAAGTTCCAAGAAATCCGCAACATAACCGGCTTTCTCCAATTCTTGATTAAATTCATTGGCTTTTCCGGGAACTTTAATTTCTTTCCAGAATTGATGTCTGAGTTCTTGAATTTCTTTAATTGCTTCTTGCAATCCTTCTGCATTTCTACTCATTCCTACTTTATCCCACATAATTTTTCCTAATTTTTTATGGAAATAATCTACGGAATGTTTCCCATTATTATTTAAGAAAAAGTCAATTTCTTTCTTAACTTTCTCTTCCGCTTCACTAAATTCGGGTGTATCTGTTGGAATTTTGCCTTCGCGAATATAATCTGCCAAATAATCTCCTATGGTATAAGGTAAAATAAAATATCCATCTGCAAGACCTTGCATCAATGCAGAAGCTCCCAAACGATTGGCTCCATGATCTGAGAAATTGGCTTCTCCAATAACAAAAAGTCCTTTTAAATTGGATTGTAAATCATAATCTACCCATAATCCTCCCATGGTATAATGATTAGCCGGATAAATCATCATAGGTGTTTCATAAGGGTTTTGATCAACAATTTTTTCATACATTTGGAAAAGATTACCATATTTTTGTTCAATTACCTTTTTCCCTAACTCTTTAATTTCTTCTTTTGAAGGGTTATTTAAACCTTTAAGATGTGCTTGTTCTTTACCATATCTTTCAATAGCCGTAGCAAAATCCAAGAATACGGCTTCACCTGTTTTATTTACTCCAAAACCGGCATCACAACGTTCCTTGGCAGCTCTGGAAGCCACATCACGCGGAACCAAATTTCCAAAAGCAGGATATCTTCTTTCCAAATAATAATCTCTATCTTCTTCGGGGATATCATTGGGTTTTAATCGTCCTTCACGTAATGCTTTGGCATCTTCTAGTTTCTTCGGTACCCAAATACGACCGTCATTACGTAAAGATTCGGACATCAAAGTAAGTTTGGATTGATGTTCGGAACTTCTGGGGATACAAGTGGGATGAATTTGGACAAAAGCCGGATTGGCAAAATATGCTCCTTTGCGATGTGCACGCCAAGCGGCAGTTGCATTGGAACCCATAGCATTGGTTGATAAGAAATAAACATTACTATATCCTCCTGTTCCCAAAACAACGGCATGTGCTGAATGACGCTCTATTTCACCTGTTACCAAATTACGCGTAATAATTCCTCTGGCATGACCGTCTACAACTACCAAATCCAACATCTCATGACGATTATACATCGTAACTTTTCCACGGGCTATTTGTCTGTTTAAAGCCGAATATGCTCCTAAAAGTAATTGTTGCCCGGTTTGTCCTTTGGCATAAAATGTTCTTGATACCAGAACTCCACCAAAAGAACGATTATCCAATAATCCGCCATAATCACGAGCAAAAGGAACCCCTTGCATCACGGCTTGATCTATAATATTACCCGACACTTCCGCCAATCGATATGTATTGGCTTCACGCCCACGATAATCGCCACCTTTGATGGTATCATAGAATAATCTCCAATCACTATCTCCGTCATTTTGATAGTTTTTGGAAGCATTAATTCCTCCTTGTGCTGCAATAGAATGTGCGCGACGAGGTGAATCCTGAAAAGCAAAAGCTTTTACATTATATCCTAATTCTGCCAATGAAGCGGCAGCAGACGCACCGGCAAGACCTGTACCCACGACAATAATATCCAATTTTCTTTTATTGGCAGGACTTACCAAACGAATTTTGTCTTTATATATAGTCCATTTGTCAGGCAAATTTCCTTCGGGAATATGAGCTTGTAATGGACTTCCTTCTTTAACATTTATTGTTGTCATATTCAATATTTTTTAATTAAAATAAAAATAAATAGCAATAGCAGAAAAACCAACTGCCAAGATAATGGATATAATATTTCCACAAATTACCAATGGTCTATTACACTTTTCCCTTGGAACCCCAAAGGTTTGAAAAGCTGATTGAAAACCATGGCTTAAATGTAAACCTAAAGCTACAAAAGCCAATACATAGATAAAGGTATAAACCGGGTTTTTGAATAGTGAAATAACCAATTCATAATGATCTGATATATTTTGGGTTTTAAAGGGTAAAAAATAATTATAAAGATGCAGTAATAAAAAACCAAAAATCATAAGCCCGGTCCAAATCATGTTCCTTGATACCCAAGATGAATTAGCCCCCGGATTATTTTTTACATATTTTACTGAACGTTTACTCCGGTTGGTAAGCTCCAAATAAATTGCCATATAAATATGGAAAGCAAATACCAAAAATAAAATCGGTTGCATTAATTGAATAAACGGATTGGTTGCCATAAATTCAACTGCCGCATCAAATGCTTCTTTACCCGGGTAAATCAGGGTTAAGTTGATAGCCAGATGGACAAATAAAAAAAAGACTAAAAAAAGTCCTGCTAGTGCCAACCCCATCTTTTTTTCTACTGAAGATTTTAATATGCTCATAATTATTTTTTTAAATTTAAAACAAATATACAATTTTAAAATTTCCAAAAATTGACAATTATCAATTTGTGAAGTTTTTTAAAAAAACAGCCTCAAAAAATTTTGAGGCTGTTTTTATTTTTTATCAATTAGCAGTTTTCTTTATTGAACACAATTCAAAATCTTAAATTCGGTTCTTCTATTTAGTTGATGTTCTGCTTCAGAACATTTTACTCCGTCAACACAACCATTTACAGGATAAATCTCGCCAAACCATTTCGGCACCAAGCGATCTTTATTTATCCCGTGATTAATCAAGTATTTAACTACCGAATTTGTTCTGTTTTTAGATAATTGAACATTATACTGCTTAGTAGCTCTACTATCAGTATGTGAACCTATTTCCAATACCATATCAGGATATTTATTTAATAACTCAACTATCTTATCCAATTCCACTTTATCTTTATATCGTATATAGAATTTGTCCAAATCATAATAGATCGGCTTGATGTGGATACTACACATATCTTTGGCTTTCTTATATTCATCATAACCTACTTTTAACAAAGCAAAATCTTTGACAATATTCGGGGTATCTACCATAGATGCATCTACATCATCCATAGCCTTGATATATCCGTCTTGTAAAGCTACTAATTTATATTTGCCGTCACAATCTATCGGAAATTCATATTTGCCATCCAATTTCGTCTCTTGATAATCTATTTGTTTTCCATTGTTATCAAATAAATAAACCCGTGAAAAACTTAATATTTCACCATTTTCTTTATCCTTAACTACTCCACTGATATAACAGTCTTGAACTTTATTCTTAAAGGTATTCAAATTAGAAAAACTATAAATATCATCATCTCCTTTACCTCCTACTCTATTGGAAGACAAAAAGCCGGTACCATCTTCTTTGTATACAAAACCAAAATCGTCTGCATTACTATTAATAGGCGCACCCATATTCAAGGGCTCAGTAAAACTTCCGTCTCTTCTTACTTTGGTAACAAAAATATCCAAACCACCTAAACCGGGTAAACCATCCGATGAATAAAACAAATAGTTCCCTTTAGCATCATAAAATGGAAACATCTCATTACCTTCGGTGTTTACTTCAGGACCTAAATTCTCGGCTGGTCCCCAACTGCCGTCTCCGTTACGCTTACTGCGATAAATATCCACGCCGCCAAATCCTCCGGGTCTATCCGATGCAAAATACATCACTTGTCCGTCAGGACTTAAACTGGCTTGCCCCGTAGAATAATCCAAACTGTTTAAGGTTTCTATAGACTTAGGATCCGACCAATAAGTACCATCATAATTAGAATCATACAACATCAATTTATTATCTTCCAAATTCTTCTGATCATAAACATTCCTTGTAACTACCATATAATCTCCCTTCTCATTGAATGTAGCCGGTCCATCATGATATTTTTTGTTTACAGTAGGAATAAACTTACGCGGATTGGACAACTTATTGTTGCCATCCAAATCAGCTATATATAAATCCAAATAGGGTTGACGGTTACCATTCCAATTTCTATGACTTATTAATTTCTTATCTCTACTCGATGTAAACACAACTGCATCTTTACCATAGTAAACCGCTGAAAAATCTTGATAGGCAGTGTTAATATCGGAATTACTTAATTTAATTTTTGAATCCGGTTTAACCAATTCTTTATAGTAATCCGGATCTTCCATAAAACGCTTAGCTCTACTATCTTCAGGGTTCAATTTATAATACTTCTGCATCCAGTCTGCTGCCATATCATACTTCTTATTCATCAATAAGACTTTGGCATAATTATAAACATCCTCCGGTATATATTTACCCGTATTCATTAAGGTTTGATAAGTTTTTTCTGCCTTATCCAACTCACCTAACATTACATAGCTTTTAGCCAAATTTCGGTAAATATTCGGTGTTTTTTCCGGTAAACTCTCATATAATGATGCTGCTTTATCATAAGCAAATTCATAATAGTATTTATCTGCTTTCTTTTGCTTTGAACTTTGTGCGTTTAAGCTTATTACTGATAACAGCAAACTCAATATTAATATTTCTTTTATTTTTAGTCTCATAGTCGCTTTTTATTTGGGTTAAAAAAATCTCGGAGAACGGATACGCTTATTGTCAACATAAAACAAATCATAACCTAACATCAATTCGTGCGTGCCACTATTAAATTCTCGTAATTCGGTAGTGGTAAAATCATAAGCATAGCCTATTCTAAATTGAG
>Ga0256833_1003607_pt1 | contig 10570 bp, 8 predicted proteins | sample 356284metaG_FD_190535 | JGI IMG/M metagenome (GOLD analysis project Ga0256833, IMG submission 190535) | Hydrothermal vent microbial communities from Mid Atlantic Ridge, Atlantic Ocean - 356-284 | ecosystem: Environmental > Aquatic > Marine > Hydrothermal vents | place: Atlantic Ocean: Mid...
CCTCTCCTGTCGCCCTATTCCTAAAGCCACTCGCGTTTGTGGACGGGAATTATAGAAAAATCACGCCCCTTTGTCAAGGACTTTTCGGCTAAATTGTTGAATTTGTTCCCTTTCTTGACATTTTTACGGTTTACATGTAAATTTAAGCATTAATAAAGTATATGAACAAATCCTGTTTCAGACTCAATGGCTATACTAATATGCTCATCTTCTCTAAAAAGAGTAATTCTGCACTGCTCTCGTACCAGCATGCTTTTTCCTTTTTTTGTATACATACCGTCAAAAAGTTTTTGGTTATCGTATATAGGTCTACCGTAGTAATCAAAAGCTAAGCGTAATCGGCTAGCAGGCAATTTGCAGCCTCCGGAAAATGTTACATTATCGATGCCGTATTCATGACCAATGTTGAGTTCATTACTGGCTCTGTCTCCATCATATTGCGTAATAAGGTTACCTGAATACCCTCCGGTCAATAGTTTACTGCTGTCTAAAGGATTAACAGCCACCTCTGAAAGGTCAGGATTACCGGTATGTCCGGCACCGTCTGAAAATATTGTGTACGCCCAATGCCTGTCGGCTCCCTTTGCTTTCGTAAAAAAAATCTGCCATCGCGCTTTGTACCATTGCGCATCATTGGGATTAAACTTATTATCAACCATTGCAAGGTGTTGCGTATAACGCAGATGTGAAGCTACCTGATGTGCAGCCTCAGCTAACAGGTCTCTTTGAAACAGTGGCGCCACTCCTGTAGAGAGTACTCCAATAATCACAATCACAATTACTAGTTCCAGCATACTAAAAGCAATACGCATGATCTAATACATCCTAATGTTTTTTGTTTAGAATAATACCAAAATGTTTCGATTTTTGAACTTATGGAGGATGAAGAGTGTATAAAATTTGTGATAATAACTACCTAAAACCGAATGGTTCTAGGTAGTCCGATGTTTTAAAGTTTTTCTGCTTCTTGTACATCATATAAAATATCGTCCATTGGATGACGATACATCGGCATAGCCAAACGCTTTTCATCAAGAACATGACCGATAAAACCGATAGAACGCCCGACGATAAAGAAAGCATTCAGTGTACCGGACTCGATAAACTCATTGATCTCGTCTTCAGAGTAGCCCAGAGCGCGCCACATATCGACCATCAAAATACCAATAGTACCATCAACATTAAGAATAAGATTCTCTTTTTTAGATGTTGTCAACTGCTCAACTGTCAACGCATAATCCAGCAGTGGCGTTGCCGGAAAATACTCTTTTGCAAATTTTTTCAGTCCTTCAACTCTTAGATCAGGATTCTTCAGTGATTTGATACGGTGGCCAATACCCGGAATCGGCACCCCTTCTTTTTTCATATAATTTAAAAACGCTTTGGGATCAAGATTATTGTCATCGGCGTATTTGAAATATTTTGCCGCACCGTCAATGGCTCCTCCAAAACGTGGGCCAATAGTCAATAAACCGGTTACCAACGACTCAACAACCGATTTTCCCGCACGTGCTGTCACTTTGGCATTATGAGCACCCGATACTGCCGGTCCGTGATCTGCCACAGTTTTTAAAACGGTTTCGATAAACTGTGTTGCCCATTGCGGATACTGTTTTTTAAACCATAAAAGAGAGATAACATCGCCAATACCTTTACCGGTGTCAGGTGTTGCAACCGAACTAATCGGGAAACCGGCATACGTTGCCTCATCACCTCTGTCATCGGAAATAGTACAGATAAACTGCTTGGAACGTCTAACTTTCGGTAGAACATTCAATGGCGGCTCTGCAATGTCTTTAATAATTCCTTCAGCATGCAACTCTTTATATACACCGTTAATGACTTCTGGGAGATCATTAAATGATGTCGGTACATGAATACCGGCTTCCGCCATAGCTTTGTTCTTGTACTCGGCTGTCTCTGTTTCCGCATTGGCAGATGCTCCAGCATGTCCAAACTGAACACCGGAGTCATAGTACTTGGCAATAGTACCGATACACCATGCAATAATCGGTTTTTTGATTTTTCCGGACTTCACAGCCTCAATGACTTTATACTCTTCTGTACCGCCGACTTCTCCAAGAAGAATCATATACTTCACATTTGGATTGTTTTCCATACGAAGCAAATTATCAATAAATACCGAACCTACGAAGCGGTCACCGCCAATAGCGACCCCTTCGGCAATGCCATCGGCATTAATAGAAATAATATTGGAAAGCTCATTAAACAATCCCCCTGAACGTGTAACCAAACCACACGAGCCCGGGCGATGCAACTTAGAGTTAATAATATTATCGATCGTACCACCGATGTTGGCAATTTTAAAAGCACCCGGAACAATGGCACCAACCGTTGCCGGACCGATAACCGTAACATTTTTTTCACGTGCAAAAGCATTCATTCCACGTGCCAATCGTTCGGGAATCCCCTCGGCTGTTATCATAATTGAACTAAATCCGCCAATGTTTAGTGCTTCCATAGTAACATCGTATGCCGTTCGAAATGATGCAAAATTCAGCAGTACATCAGCTTGCGGTTGTGCCGCTTTTGCTTCAGCGGTACTTTTATACAGCGGTACCATAATCTCATCGGCACCCCAAAAAAACTTTTCGAATTTATTGCCGCTGGTCGGAGCTACAATTGCTGCTACTGACGGTGCCTCTCGTTTAATCGTATAATCATAATCGAGCATGCGCTGAATAGCGGTTTTGTTGTTATTCCAAAAAATTGCTTGCGTGTTTTTATTAAATAATGACATTCGTTATCTCCCTACTTCTCTTCTAGTGCCATACGTACAATATCTGTAACGTGTGTTTCCGGCCCATATACCTCAATGTAAAGTCCCAATCTGTCTGCTGCTTCTTTGATGTCTTTAAGACCTTTTTCATAGTTTGGCCCGCCACGTCTAACATAAATTTTAACTCCAACTTCTTTCATTTTGTCGGCATAGTTTTCAAATGCCTGAATAATGCCGGTAAAAGTTTTAGCAACGTCAGTAAAGTTGGCAATAGCTCCACCGATAATCATGATTTTATCACGTCCTTGAGGGTCTTTTTCCCGTGTCATAAGATCCAAAATTGTTTCGGCATAAAATTTGGTTTCACCCGTTGTCGGGCCTCCGGAATATTCACCGTAATTCGCCAGGTCTTCTATTCCGGCAAAATCAGCGATTGTATCAGCATAAACAACTGAGGCACCACCACCGGCAACCATAGTCCAGATACGCGCTTCCGGTTTTAACAGCGTCAACTTGAGAGAAGCACCGGTTTTGGCATCAGCCGCTTCGATTGCTTCAACCTCAGGAGATTTTGATTCCATTCCAAATGCTGTTGGATACTCAACGTCACCCCACTCATCTACCATCATAAATCCGGCGGTATCATCAAGTTTGGCTACCATATCTAAAAGCTCTACTTTATTGCCCTGAAGAACAAAAGGATTGATCTCAAGGTATGCAAAATTCAGATCTCTGTACGCTTTAAAAAATCCTACGGCAAACTTTGCAAATGCTTCTTTGTCTTTTTGAGCCACATCAGCAGGAATGTTAGCTCTGATTTTCGCCTCAATCTCTTCTTCGGTATCGGTGATTTTAAAGGTGACTTCCGTAACTTTTTCGTCCCACCCTTCTTCTACTTCCATACCACCTTCGGCTGACATGTAGAGTACATCATCATCACCGACGCAGGTAGCAGAAATATAATACTCTTCGTCTTGGGTATGCGGTGTAAATGGCTCTACAATAAAATGTGTTAGCATATCAACAGAAGCTTCACCGGTCGGAGTATCACCGTCGAATGAAAAATATACTTTCTGCTTAGAACTTGACTTTGCATCAATCCAAGAGGCAGCTTTCTCTAACGAGACATCTCCAGGCTTGGTATCTCGAAAGAGAACCAAATCATTTTTACCGCGTTTACCAAAAAGCATATCCGGTTTTGCTACCAAAGGCTTTTCACTTAACCACTTGTGAGTCTTAGCAGCTTCTTTAAGTTCTGATCCGTTTTGAACCAATACTGTTTCATATGCATACGTAAAGTCTGGAAAATATTTATTCCAATGCTTAGCCAAAATTGACTTTGCGTCAAATTCTCTTATCGCTTTTTGAGCCATTGCAATCCCTTCTTAATCATAAGTTGATTGGGATTATATCACGCGATAACTTTATTGTATGCGCAATTGACAACTTGCGCTTCGCCCAATCGACTATGTGTGTTGTTTTGTAACATAAGCCTTGTAGATTGTTCGGTTTCTGTAACGTATGGTTACATTTTGCTCAATATTTTGAAAAGGTTTTTCATTGGTTAATAAAAGATTTTCACATTTCTTAATTCCGTAAAAACGCAGTCGTGCCTGCATTTTTTCATTTTCAGCGGTAATACATGTAATGTTTAAGTCCTTCAATTTTTGCGCCAACTCTTTAGCAATATGCATCTTGTAAGCAAAATGTTTTTTTGGTTTTTCTACATATGCGTATATCTCTTTATTAAAAAAAACAACTAACGTATTGAGTAAAAGTAATATAAAAGAGATGGCAAAAATCATTCGATAACGTCCCCGAAACTCTCGTAACCGTACTCGATAAGAGTGAAAAAAAGTCTGTGCCGCCAATGGTAAAATCACCATCAAATAGGGTGCAAAAATCTGCACTTCTATACGTTGTCGGAAGGAGAGTAACAGTGAAATAATCAAAGCCGTAAAGGCAAGGTACCAACTCATATCACGCTGGTCATTTATATAGGCTCGGTACATTATATAGAACAGATAGATAAAAACAATTGGAGAGAAGATAGCAGCATATACGCCTAGTGTATCTAAAAAATGACCGCTAGGTACTCCTGATACTTCTAACGGATGGATTACAAATGCCGCTATTAACAGCAGTGTTAATACGCCCACCTTTTTATAAGATTTAGTAGCATACTCAAAAAATATGAGCCCTAAATATAAAAAGATAATTGACTGATCACTAAATAGCAATAAGGGTAATACAAGATATTCATACCGGCGGTGAAAATGGTAAATATACATGTAAAAAAAGAGTAAAAAAATGACCATTCCGGTAGGATCAACAACCAAAGCTGCACTGCTGACACCCGGAAGCAGCATATAAATCAGTACCAACCACAATCGATCTCGATCATATTTCAAATACTTTTTTGAGATCTTAAACAGTAACAGCACCGAAAGAAGATGCATCAGTATCATCGGTATACGCAACGCAACATCATTGACACCAAAAATGTCCAGTGATGCCGTAACAAGATAATGCAACACAGAGTGTTTTTCATATAATATTTGGGTTTCATAGTAACTAATAGAAAGGTCTATAAGTTCACTGTATAATATGAAGGCATCAATCCCCAACAATAATGCGAGGATCCATCGAGTATTCATAGTTGAAGAAAATTATCTAAAATCTCATGTCCAAATTCGCTCATAATCGATTCTGGATGGAATTGAACACCAAAGATGGGTCGGTCTTTAATTTGAAATGCCATCATCTCCTGATCATCTTGTGAAAATGCCATAGGAATAATAACATCCGGTAACGTCTCTTTCTCTACTATCAAGGAGTGGTAGCGTGTTGCTCTAAAGAGTTCCGGCATTTTACGAAACAGTTTACACTCTCCTTCACGCTGTATCATTGACGTTTTCCCATGCATCATCTGTTTAGCACGTACTACTTTAGCACCGAAACTCTGCGCAATACTCTGATGCCCCAAGCAGATGCCCAAAATCGGCAACGTATCTTTAAAATGGCGAATTACATCCAAGCTGATTCCGGCTTCATTGGGAGTAGCAGGTCCGGGAGAGATAATTATTTTTTCAGGTTTTAAGGCAATAATCTCTTCAAGACTCAGTTCATCGTTTCGAATAACGTTTAAATCTGCCCCTAATTCCAAACAGTATTGCACAATATTATAGGTAAAACTATCATAATTATCTATCATTAATACCATTAGTTACCATCTCCTTACAAAGCCCTATTTTACGGAGTTTGTTAATATTTATAGATTCTTATTTTCATTTTTTTGTAACCTACTTGTAACCCTAGAGCAAATTTCAGTCATATTTCAACTGACATTTTTTTCTAAATTATGCTCGTATTATATCCAAAGCTAGTATATTTATTTTGAATTAAACCTTCTTAAGCTATTTTGGTTGATGTGTCTATAGTAAATACAGTTTTGATGTGGCTACACTTATCCATACTAATCATCAAGAAGCAACCATTCCAATATATTGACACTTTTAATTGCTTTATCATCAATCATCTCCGTAGAACTTTCATCCATAGTTAGCAGCAATAAGTGTATATTTTCTGAATGTTGTAATTCATCAGATGCTTTCACCAAAGCTCTGAGTTCTCTTTTCCTAGTCTTCTCATCCTGAAGCGTTTGACTCACCTGCACCAGATGGGTAATCTTTTCATACTCTTTAATGAGAAAATCTACTTCGTATCCCTGTGCTGTTTTAAAATAATAAATTTCACTATGTCTTCGGTTAAGTTCAAGGTAAACGATGTTTTCCAGCATATCGCCTATACGCTTGCCTACTTCAAATGAAACTCTCTTGGAGAGTCCTGTATCTATAGAGTAGATTTTTTTTGGGTTTACATGCTGCTTTTGTAAAGACCAGTCGAAGAGCGGTACAGATTGCACCATGTAGGTATTTTCAAGATACTCCATATATCTACTGGCAAGGTCATGCGAAACACCTAATCTGTTCTTCACTTTGGTAATAGAAACGGCATTTGAAATAGATGACAACAAGAAGATCGAGAGCTGTTCCAGAATTCTAAAGTTATCCAGTTTATATCTAGCAACAATGTCTCTCAGCAGTATGGAATCAAAATAACTTTTCAACTCAGCCTCTTTTAGTGCAATATCCTCGGTCAATACCACTTTGGGAAATCCGCCATAGAGCATATAGTGTTCAAAATGGCGTTCGATCTCTATCTGCCTGCTTATGAGGTCGTAGGGTTTTTCGACATGCACTTCCTTAAACTGCAAATACTCCTGAAAACTCAATGGTGACACCTGTATATCCAAGTACCTTCCGCTCAATGCACTGCCGATCTCCTTACTTAGAAGTTTGGAGTTTGAACCGGTAGCAAAGAGATATGATGTTTGCAACTCATATTCTTTCAGTAGCCATTTTTCAAAACCATCTATGTTTTGTACTTCATCTAAAAATATATAAGGCTTCTCTTTGGGATCCATATAGTAAAGATAGGCTTGCTTGATCTCCTCAAGAAGCTCAAGAGACAGAGAGCTTGCAAAGCGTGGATCTTCTAAGTTGACAAACAGAATATTCTCTTTTGGAACACCTTCTTCAATAAGGTTTTGAATATGGTTTAAGAGAATCGTTGACTTACCGCTTCGTCGTACCCCTTTAAGAAAAACGATCTCATTGGTACTGGATTTATGCACTACTTCATCTTCATAGGTTTTACGTGAAAAGTTTTTTCTAAAAGGTTTAGACCAAAAGTTCCAATCTTCTAAAATTGCTATTATCTCTTTCTTGTCCATAATCGCTCTTTTTTAAATAAATTCAAACAATTGTATCATAAAATAGGTAGATATATTAGACAATTTTGTATTTATTAGCTATTATTATGATAGTTTCTGAGTATATTTATGCACAAAATACTACTCCTTAAGATAGGTATCACCAGCCTACTGTACATCTATACACATTATTTTTATTAGGCTGATTTTTGTAACCTATTTGTAACCCAAAATGACTTTTATAGACAATTATTGAAAATAGGCTAATTAATGATTATCTATCATTAAAATCATTGTGTGCTTCCTTCATTATTGGCAGGATTATAATCTATCTAATATGAAAGTCTCTTTAGGTGAGATCATGAGGTAAAAAGCCAGCAAATGACTGGCTCTTTAAAGGGTGCTCAGTGTTTAGTCGTTGCCTTCTTTGTTGTTGTAGATTTAGATGCAGTACGGCTTTTTTTGGTTTTATGCGATTTGGTACTTTTGTTACTATGCGTACTTTTTTTCTTCGTACTGCTACTCTTTTTCTTTACCGATTTTTTCTTCCCTTTTTTAATATTTGCAATTAGGGAATCGCCAATACCTTTAACATTTTTCAAGTCATCAATCGACTTGAACTTTCCATATTTTTTTCTATACTTAATGATAGCTTCAGCTTTTTTTTCACCAATACCGCTAATACTCATCAGCTCTTCTTTGCTTGCTTTATTGACATTCATTGCCGCCATTAAGCTTCCCATAAGTAGAAGCATTACCATTAATTGTTTTAACATTACAAACCTTTACTATGAAATTACGTTGGAATTATAACATAAAAATTATCGAATTAACGCCAGCAACTCTTGCGTTTTTTCTTCCATCAACGTATGATCACCCTGTGATTCGACATTCAAGCGCAACAACGGCTCCGTATTGGAACTACGTAAATTAAATCGCCATGTTTCAAATTCCATACTTAGCCCATCGGTATAGTCAATGCTTAGACTCTTGCTTTCATAATGTTTTTTAATGGTCTCTATGACTAAAGGGGCATCTGCTACAGTACTGTTGATTTCACCGCTGGAAGGATATTTTTCAATACGAGCATTAACCAGTTCCGACATTGTTTTACCTGACTGCGACAGCAGTTCGGTAACCAGAAGCCATGGAATCATCCCACTGTCACAATAGGCAAAATCTTTAAAGTAATGGTGTGCACTCATCTCGCCTCCGTAAATAGCATCCTCATTACGCATACGCTCTTTAATAAATGCATGCCCCGATTTGCTCTGCACCACTTCACCGCCGACACTTCTGACAATATCAATGGTATTGTATGTTAAACGCGGATCATGAATAATTTTTTGAGCAGGCTGTTTTTCCAACAGGGATTGTGCCAACAGACCGACAATATAGTAACCTTCAATAAAACTACCCGTTTCATCAAAAAAGAAACAGCGGTCAAAATCACCATCCCATGCCAAACCGACATCTGCACCACTGGCAATGACCGCCTCCGAAGTAGCCGAACGGTTTTCCGGTAAAATAGGGTTTGGAATACCGTTAGGAAAGGTGCCGTCAGGTTCATGATGTACTTTAATAAACTCAAACGGCAGATATTTTTGCAGTAAATCAACAATCATACCGGCACCGCCGTTACCTGCATTCACAACAACTTTCAGAGGTTTGAGCCGCGCTGTATCAACATAGCTTAAAAGATGTTCGATATATTCTTTACGGTGATCAAAGTATTCTACCTTGCCTTTGGATGCTACTTCGGAAAAATCATTCTGTTGCGCAACCGCTTTAATCTCCAGCAAACCGGTATCACTGCTGATAGGTTTTGATCCTTCACGCACAAATTTCATGCCGTTAAAATCCATAGGATTATGGCTTGCCGTAACTACAATCCCCCCGTCAAATTGAAATGCAAATGTCGCAAAATAGATCTCTTCGGTACCGCACATTCCAATATTATATACATCGACACCGGCATCGGTAAGTCCCGATGTCAATGCATCACAGAGTTCTTGACTGGAGAGTCGAATATCATAACCTACCACCACTTTTTTTGGCCGAATGACTTCAGCATAGGCTCGACCAATCCGATAGGCGATATCTTCATTTAACTCATCAGGAATACGACCTCTGACATCATACGCTTTAAAACACTTAATTTGATTTTCCATTACCTTCCTTGTTTACCATGTTTTTAATTCATTATAGAGACTGTCGCGCTCTACGGGAATAAATCCGCTGTTTTTAATGAGCCGAACAAACTCATTTAAATTGAGACCCTGAGCACTGGCTGCTCCGGCTGCTGAATTAATCGACTCTTTTTCAATCGTTCCATCCAAATCATTGGCACCGAACTCTTGCGCAACCAGTGCCAAATTGACGGTTGAAGTCACCCAGTAGGCTTTAATATTGGCAATATTGTCTAATACGATACGGCTGATCGCCATCGTTTTTAAAATTTCGTGCGCCGTCATAAACTCTTTAACATTCAGATAGTTATTTTCACTCTGATAGACCAATGGGATAAATGCGTTAAATCCTCCTGTTTTATCTTGTAAGTCACGAATTCGCATCATGTGGTCAATTCTATCTCGACGTTTTTCAACATGACCAAACAGCATTGTCACATTTGACATTTTACCACGTTCATGCCATTTTTGATGAATCTCCAGCCATTGTGACGAGCTTACTTTCCCTTTACAGATGTAGTTACGGACCTGCTCGTCAAAAATTTCCGCACCGCCGCCAGGCATGGAGTCAACCCCGTTTTCTATCATAAGATCCAAAAGTTCATCATAAGTTTTATCATACTCTTCACATAAAAAATGTACTTCTGCTGCCGTTAATGCTTTTACATGTAATTGAGGATATGCCGTTTTTATCTTTTTAAAAATCTCTAAATACCACTGCAGACCGGTTTGAGGGTTATGTGCCGAGACAATATGAACTTCCTTAATACCTCGCTGCACAATATCATTGACAATATGCATAATCTCGTCATGCGTCATCGTATATTGATGAGGATTTTTTCGACTGGCGGAGTAAGCACAAAATTT
>Ga0256833_1003608_pt1 | contig 10570 bp, 9 predicted proteins | sample 356284metaG_FD_190535 | JGI IMG/M metagenome (GOLD analysis project Ga0256833, IMG submission 190535) | Hydrothermal vent microbial communities from Mid Atlantic Ridge, Atlantic Ocean - 356-284 | ecosystem: Environmental > Aquatic > Marine > Hydrothermal vents | place: Atlantic Ocean: Mid...
CTTGTTGCGTAGCAGGATCTCCGAAAGTGGGGTATGGCGCTCATCGGACATGGCCAGCAGAAGATGCTCTGTGGATATGTACTCGTCCCTCAAACGCTGGGCTTCCGACTCGGCGAGATCGATGATACGCTTGAGCCTCTGGGTGATGAAAACCTGCCCCGTGGAGCTCGCTATCGCCGCCGGGAAAGGAGCTCTCTGCCTCCGCTCCAGCAGCGCCCTGACCTGATCACGCAAAGCAGGGACGTCCACACCGGCATCTTTCAGCAATGCAGGAGCCACCCCATCCGGCTGTTCCAGCATAGCAAGGAGCATATGTTCCACGTCGACCTGGCTATGCTGATATTTCTGCAGGATCTCGTAAGCCCTGATGGCCGCCTCTTTTGCACGCTCGGTAAAACGCTCGAACTGCATCATGGTATTTTCAGCACCACCTCCAGAAGAATTCAATACCTCAACAAAGCGCCGATATTCCCGTATTCGGAGAGAGGAGATTCGTGCATGACGACCACGATCCTCGCCCCTTGCTCCAAGGCTTTCTTCACGACCGGATGGGCGCCTTCCGGTTCGACTATCATCTTTCCTTTACACATCGGGCATTCTTCGAGCTCTTGCGCAACCATGTAGCCACATTTTTCGCACTGCCATACAGGCTCTTTGAAATCCTCGGATATCAAGAGGGTATAAACGCGGCTCTCCTGAAGGGCGCCCAGCGTATCCGAAAGCCCCACGACCCCAGCTCCTCCGCTTTCCGCCCTGTCTATCACCTCCCTGACCAATTCCTCCTTCTCCCTCTCGCTCGCCTCCAGAGCGACTCTGAGGGCTTCCTCCTGGACTTCGTTCAAAGGAGCCTCGATGGGCTTGTGCATTTCCCCTGCTATTATCTCCTTGATGCTCTTGGGAAGCAAGCCCTTGAGAAGGCTTATGTTCTCCTCCGTCCCGCTAAGCACGAGCCTCTTGAAAGCCCCTTCTCGGTAATACCGGTCGACCATCTCTGCCGTCGCTTTCATGTTCTGGAGCGCAAGAGCTTCCATGTGTCTCTGGTATCTCGGAGCCGACCAGCCCCCTTGTTTATGCTTCTTCACCTCCTGACCGATGATCCCATCGGCAGCCTCGAGGTCTCCGAGGTAGAAGACGAGCAACCTGGCGCTTTCGCTATCGAAATTTAAAACTCCGAGCCTGTCGTAAATATCCATGAGGTCGGTCAAAGGCCTCACATACGGGGTCCGTTCTACGAATATCAAATCGTCCACGGGTACTTGCAAAGAAATCGCCCTCCACAACCCTCTGTCCTGACACGAAAAACACGCCACTCCTCTGGCGTTCCACTCGAATTCATAAAAGATGTACTGCTCTATCCTCTCACGGTCTTTCTTTGGGACTTCGTTTTCCTTGCTATCCAGCAATCTTCTGAGCATAAGCTTGTACTCATCGGTGGTTCTTTGGGTGGGGTCGACGTTCAAATAGAGGCTTACAACAGGAGATCCATCACCGTCGAAATCGACCAATTCTTTCAAGATTTCTTCCAGTTCCATAGTCCTTCCCCCTTTCCTTGAGATGAGTCAACGCCTTGTCCACGAGAGAGGTGTCCACGTCGTTGGAAGTTCGTATTCAACTAACATACTCGATACAGGGGGCGACCTCTCATCGATATGATAGCACCATCCTAAGCGGCTTGTCAAGACACTACGCCGCTATGCTTTACCTACGATATGCAACCAGGGTGAGCCTCAAGCCATACAATGGCGATTGCGCCCGGATCGAAGGGAAAACATGTTCAACGCAAGAAACACCTCTGCCCGCTCCCTGGGGTCCGAAAGATCGACCCCAAGGAGCTCTTCCAGACGCTTCAGTCTGTAGTTCAAAGTGCTCCTGTGTATGTAAAGATCTCTGGATGTCTTCAAGGCGTTCCCGCCGTTGTCAAGGTAAACCCGTAATGTTTCGACCAAGCTTCCGCCTTTCCTTGCGTCGAGCTGCACCAGATCGGACACCTTCTGGAAGTACTCGTTTCCATAGATCTCTTCTTCCGGCACATGATACAGCCAATGCCACATGCCCAAAGCGGGAAACTCCACGACGCGGTCTTTCCACCCGAGCGATTCGGACACAGAGAGTGCCTCACAGGCCTCCCTGTAACTCCTCGAAACCTCATAAGGGGTCTCTGCAACGCTCCCGATCCCTATCCTCTCCACGGCCTTCACATCTCCGGCAATCAACATGGCAAGGCCATCGGCTTTGTGGGAAAGCGAAGGCACTTCGGCTATTCCCACAAGCCGACCGCTGGATTCTCCCACCAGAAAAGGGTATCCCCAGAGGCTTTTGATTCTCTCCACTTTTCTGATGAGACTCATCGAAAGGCCTGAGCGATTCCCCCTCGCGAGCTCCATCACCATGACCTGGTGAGGCATGGTGAGATCCAGGCCGAACCTGGAAGCGTGATACATCGCCGATTCAGCGTCTTCCCTGCTCAAAGGATGGATGAGCTTCCCGAGGAAATCTCCCCTGAGCTTGTTCTCCACTTCCCAAACTGCTTTTTCCCGAAGCATTATCAACGCCGCTACGGTGGCAGCCTGCTCGACAGCAAGAAGATCGAAATCCTGATGCTTTCCTCCCCGCTCGGGAGGCATGGCTGTGTCAGCCCAGATGTACCCCATCGTCTCCGTGCCGGCGGAGATCGGCACCAAAGTGCCCGTATCCGGGATCAGTTCGCCGCCGCGGCGCTCCCACCTTCCGCTCATGCCGGATATCTCCAGTTTCTGCTTCGGGGTGAGCTCGGGAGCAGCCGCAAGCACTTCGAGCCTTGCGGAGAAAATGACCACCTGCCTGCCGGACAGGAGCATGGAAAGCTCCCGCGCCAGGTCCTCGAAACGTCCCTCCCGCAACACCACCTGGGTGAAAGATCTGTGTATGTTGACGCTGTATTCGAGAAGGGCATACTGCTCCGCCACTATTCTTTCCAGGATGGCTTTCGTGACATCAACGTACTGAATATCCCATGGCACCTCTATCAGCGGAAAGTCGAGCCTATCCGCATCCCGGCGCATATTCTCCGGAATGTGCTCCAGGAACTTGCCAGTGCAGACAACAAGCCCGGCCAATCCTTTACCGGCCAGGTCCTCAACGATACGTTCCTGCAATTCCGGGTTGTCGTGCAAACTGAGAGCCGTGGTCAGCAATAGTTCTCCGCCGATGACGGATTCGTTCACTTGCGGTACATCCACTATGTGAACCCACCGAATGCGCCTGGAAAGCCCTCGAGCACCGGCAACCACCTTCGCATCCCTGAACACGGGCAATTCGAGAGCATCAGCCACCGTGAACATTGTACGTCATTCCTCCGCTCGTTTTGTACAGATTATACCAAAACCCTCGCGACTATTCACCCTTGTGCATCAACAACGCCGATCTCGCAGATTTCAGCAGATCATGCAGATCATCCTGATTCGATCTTCTCATACGCCAAGATCAGTGTGTCATTTACAAAGCACGAAGCAAAACAGCCATTGGATAGAACAAACAGGCAAGAGCAACTGAACGCTGCTCCTGCCTGTTCGAAAGCGTACTTAACGATACCGGTTCCCAAGCTGACGCCCGGTCAGACGCCCTGGCTTTACTTCACTTCTTCGAAGCTCTCCACGCACACATAAAAACTGGGAAAAGGATAACTCTCCGGCATGATAGGCTGAAGCTTCATTCTGTAGTGAATTCCGGGTTTTATCGCACCGAGGTTCCCTCCCTTCACTCCGACCACTATGTAGAAAGGTCCAGATCTGGACATCCCTTTGTAGTCTATTATCCCGGGGAGAGTCCCGCGCACCCAGGCTTCCTCCAGAACCACCGGCTTCGGTTCGGGCGGCAATGGCCCCCTGTAGGAACCTATCGTAACGCCGGGAATGCGCCGAAACGCGCTGCCGATTTTGTAATCCTCCGGCTTCATCTGCTCGTATTTCTGCTTCTCGTCCTTGAGATACTTCAGCGCCTTTTGGTACATCTCTTTGTTCGAACCGTTGGCGTTCTTGAGCCACATGTTGTACTTTGCCATTTCCATATCTATGGCCCTGATCGTGGCTTCGAGGCAAACCTGGTGCCAATCCATGTTCCCTGACGCACTGGCCGGAGTCGACCGAGGAACCACCGTTGCCGTAGCCGTTGCCGCATCACTACCGGCAATCGACGCAGTCGCAGACGATGTAGATTTGCCCGGGTAACACCCGGAAAGCATGAACATCATTGCCAAGACAAGCACCGGAAAAATCAGTTTCTCCAATCGCATTCCACCACTCACCATTTGGGGCCTCCTTACACGAAGATTTCACGTATCCGCTGAGAACGAGAGACGCCCTCAGATTCTTCCCTTATGCCCAAACGATCCTTGTTTATGCAAACAAACGGTAAAACCACCTTCATTCTTCCTGCCACCCCCACACGAGCTCCACATCTCCTATCCTCACGATGTCGCCATCCTTGACACCAGCATCTTCCAAAGCTTGCGAAATCCCCATCGCTTCCAGGATCCTCTGAAACCGGATCACCGCTTCGTAATAATCCCAGTTGGTCATGGCAGCAACACGTTCTATCCTCTTGCCGCTGACCCTCCAGGCCTCATCCTCCTCACGAGTGATGCGGAATGCGTTTTCGTCTTCCTCAGCGGAAAAGACGGCCTCTTCCTCCACTTCTGGCTCCTCAGGCAGCGAATCGAGCACTTCGATCACCTTACGCATTAGCCGCTCCACCCCTTCGCCGGTCAAAGCCGAGATGGGAAAGATTTCCTCCACCCCTTTGCTCCTCAGCTGTTCACGCACTTCCGGGAATGCATCCCTAACCTCCGGCAGATCGATCTTGTTGAAAGCCACTACCTGAGGCTTATCCGACAAAGCCGGGTTGAACAGCTCCAGCTCCTGATTTATCGCTTCCCAATCCCCAACGGGATCCGGGCTCAACCCGTTCAAGAGATGTATCAAGACCTTCGTCCGCTCTATGTGCCTCAAGAACTTGTCCCCTAACCCAGTCCCTTTGTGGGCACCTTCGAGCAGTCCTGGGATGTCGGCCAGCACGAAGTCACGATCGTCCAGAAGTACGACTCCAAGCTGCGGGATCACCGTGGTGAAAGGATAATCGGCTATCTTCGGCTTCGCAGCGGTCACTTTGGACAAAAGCGTGGACTTTCCGGCGTTCGGCACCCCCACAATCCCTACGTCGGCTATCAGTTTCAGTTCCAGGATAAGCCATCGTTCTTCCCCCGGCTCCCCTTTCTCAGCGAACCTGGGCGTTTGTTTCGTAGGGCTTTTGAAGGCAGCGTTCCCTCTTCCTCCTCTTCCGCCCTTTGCTGCAAGGAACCTTTGCCCCGGCCGTGTCAAATCGGCCAGGAGCTTGCCGGTTTCCGCGTCGTACACCAGAGTTCCGGGTGGTACTCTGACTTCGAGGTCCTTGCCGCTGGCACCGGTTTTGTTCTTTCCTCCGCCGTGGCCGCCCCGCTGAGCCTTGAAATGCACTTTGTACCTGAACGGCAACAGCGTGTTCAGAGAAGGGTCGACCACCAGGTACACGTCGCCACCTTTTCCACCGCTTCCGCCGCTCGGGCCGCCGTAAGGCACGAATTTTTCCCTGCGGAACGCCACGGCGCCGTTGCCACCGTCGCCACCCTTTACGTAGATCTTCGCCCTATCGTAGAACGTTGGCTCTTCTCCCATCAATCCATCTCCAACGAAAGCAAAGGATGGAAAGCCCTGATCTTGCTTATCAGTCCGGAAACGTCCGGCTCCACAGGGGTCCAGAGACCAAGGGTATCTATCACCTCGTCCCTTTCGAGCAGTGCAAGCATCGTATTCGCCACCCCCTGGGCGAGGGCGTCCAGGTGATAACCCCCCTCCAGGGTCATTGCTATCCTCCCATCCGCAAATCTGTTCGCGATCTTCACCGTCTCCCTGGCGATGAAGGCAAATCCGCTTTGAGAAAGCGTAAGCTCGGCAAGTGGATCAGCCCAGTGAGCATCATATCCAGCGGAAACCAGAACGAGCTCGGGGCCGAAACGTTCGGCCGCAGGCCACAGCACTTTCTCCCAGACATATCTAAAGGCTTTGTCCCCTGCGCCTGCCGGCAGAGGGACGTTCAACGTGTATCCCTCGCCACGACCAGTCCCAATTTCCCTGTAATCTCCGGTCCCCGGGTAGTGCTTTTCCTGATGGGTCGAAAAATACAGAATTCTGTTGTCCCCATAGAACGCCTCCTGCGTCCCGTTTCCATGATGCACGTCCCAATCCACGATCAAAACCCTATGAACCCCGAATTCTTCGATTGCCGTACTGGCTGCGATCGCCACGTTGTTGAAAATGCAAAACCCCATCCCTCCGTTCCGCCTCGCATGATGCCCCGGGGGGCGAACCAGGGCAAACCCCCGTTTCACATCGCCTCTTGCGATGGATTCGACCAGATCTACCAGCCCTCCGGCAGCCGTCATGGCAGCGTGATAGCTTCCGTCCACGACGTAGGTATCCGGATCGAGATTTCCACCACCCTCAGCCTCCAGGCGAGCCACGAGAGCGGCATATTCGGCAGAATGCACCCTCAACAGCCGATCAGGGCGAACCGGACGGGCGTCCTCCCGTCGAAGCTCCCCCATCAATCCAATCTCCGAGAGGTACTCGATGACGAAATTTACCCTCTCAGGCCTTTCGGGATGATTTTCGACAAAATGCGCTTCCTGCTCTTCGTTCAAAACTATGATCGGCTCTTTCACTATCACTCCGTCTCCTGCGCTCTGGACGAACTCTTGATGTGGATCACTTCCATGCCGAGAGAGTAATAGGCATCGGCGGCTTTCTGAAGTTCGGAAGCGGCAGTTTCATCAAATGAAAGAACTTCGACCCTGACCCCTCTGGCACGTAAGAAATTCACGAGGTCGACGAAATCCCCATCGCCGCTAACCAAAACCACCGTGTCCAGCCTGCTCGAGATGGCAATGCTATCGGTGGCAATCCCCATATCCCAATCGGCCTTCATGGAACCGTCCGGGAGCACCCTGGCATGTTTTGCCCGAACTTCGTACCCGATTCTCTTCAAGACCTCTATGAATCCAGTCTGGTCCACATCGTCCACGAGAACGGTGTAAACGATGGCCCGGACGAGTGTCCGCCCCTTGAGGGCTCCCTCCATCAGCGCCTCGTAATCGACCCAGGCATCACGGCCGTATATGCTCTTGGCAGAATGAAAGAGGTTCTGACCATCGACAAAGATTCCCACCCTTTGAGCTGCCGGAAGGCCGCCACTTTCGCTATCTCTAACTCCCAAATCGAATCTCCTTTTCCGCTACTCCACTGAATTCTTCGGTTTTCTTACTATAAAGAGCAATCAAGACAAGGGGAAAATACTATTTTTGTCGGAAATGCAATGAATCCAGGTGGATTTCTCTGCACTTCACACGTCAACCATACTTCAAAATATCATCCTCTAAAATGCTTTGCAAATTATAGCATCCGCAGCGATAAAAGCAAATTCGAAACACTTTTGATTAATATTTCACAAACCAAAGCAAGGTCAAGCCATTCCCTACGCTCTCACCAGGAGAGCCGCCTGAGTCCCATTCCCGGTTCTGGTCTTTTAAAAATAGACGCCACGCGGTTCTTGAGGGTTCCCTCGGCCAGGAGCTACTGCTGGTTGTCGAGCCCCCTGGCTCTACATCTCCAATCGCTCACATCGAACATAACGCTTTCGAAAAGTCACGAGCCCGACCGCAATGGGAAGAATACACGTGGAACGTGGAGGGCGACAGGGACTTACCGGGGTTCTATCACCTTCTGTTATACACCTGCAGGTACTTTTCCCAGGATTCCTGACGTGAGCCGTCCCCGAGGATGACGATCGCCACGTACCTGGGCTCGAAAGGCTTCCTGAGGAGCTTCATACCTGCTTCCTTCGGTGTGCGGTTGCCTTTATGCTGATTGCACCTGCGGCATGCAACGACCACATTGCTCCATTCCGTCTTCCCTCCGCGGCTTCTGGGTATCACGTGGTCTATGGTAAGCTCCGATTTCGGGAGGCGCTTGCCGCAGTACTGGCAGGTGTAGTTGTCCCTTGCCAGCACCATCTTCCTCGTCAAAGGGAGATGAAGCCTGGAGGGTATCCTAACGTAGTAGACGAGGCGTATCACAGAGGGCTTGGGAAGAGTAAGGCTGCCGGAGCGCAGTTCATCCCCATCGGCTTCCACTATTTCCGCTTTTTCCTTGAGCAGAAGCACAATCGCTCGACGGAGGGAAACCACTCGGAGAGGTTCGTAGCTGGCGTTGAGCAGAAGCACTCCGTTACCCATTGCCATCACCGTATGTAGAAAGAAGCCCGACCTTTTGCAAAGCCGGGCGAGAAGGGGTGACCAGTGGGACTTGAACCCACAACCTTCTGGGCCACAACCAGATGCTCTGCCAATTGAGCTATGGTCACCATGCCGAAAACCTCATCCAACGACAACTCCTGTAACCGGACTCGGGGACCAGGATTCGAACCTGGATAAAGGGATCCAAAGTCCCTTGTCCTGCCGTTAGACGATCCCCGATCGGTCTTAGTGCCGAGGCCCAGATTTGAACTGGGGACACCTTGATTTTCAGTCAAGTGCTCTACCAGGCTGAGCTACCTCGGCAAGAAGCCGATGTCGAATCGGACACCGGCCTTAGAGCGGGCGATGGGATTCGAACCCACGGCCTTCTCCTTGGCAAGGAGACGTTCTACCGCTGAACTACGCCCGCACGTGTTCCGATGGACCCGGTCGGATTCGAACCGACGGTCTCCTCCGTGCAAAGGAGGCGCCTTCCCACTAGGCCACGGGCCCACGCGTCTGGAAGATACCTCGTCGGTCCGCAGGTGCCGACGAGAGGACTCGAACCTCCACGCCCTTGCGGGCAGCAGATCCTAAGTCTGCCGCGTCTACCAATTCCGCCACGTCGGCAGGAATCGGAACCTCATGGTGCCTGTCGCTGGTACTCCCGATTCTGTTTCAAGACCGTCATCTGTCTCAGCAGCATTGGCTGCTGGCGGCTCCTGACTTGCCGGGTGTTACCCGACTTCGCCGTCGCCGCTGCGGCGAGATCCAACCCGGGTACGAACCCAAGCCGGACCCACCCGCCTTGCTCCCGGTTGCACGCTCGCCCAGCCGGCCCCGTTACCGGGAACCGCTGGTGGGCTCTTACCCCACCGTTTCACCCATCACCGGAAGGCATCCTCCCGGCTGGTCTGCTCTCTGTTGCGGTTGTAGTCACCTGCGAGTTGCCTCACAGGCGCCCTCACTTACTGTTTCGTGAGGCAACCTTGCCCCAAAGAACAGGGCTGGGAGTCGGGAAGTTCCTCTGCACGGGGTTCCCCGCACAGCGACGGTCCCACGACAGGCTCAAGTTTTTAAAGATCTCTGCATCCAAGCGCTTCGCATTATAGCAGAAAGTTTCTCCGCTTGTCAATTCGAAGCAGTCGCCATGAGCGGTTGCACGCCCATAAGGATGAAAATAGGACGCTGATGAACGCAGATACACGCAGAATTGAATCGGCGAATCGAGCTGCGGCTGTAGGTCGGGCTGGCAGCCCGACCAGGATGGACTAACAGTCCGTCCTACAGGTCTGTACGAGCCCACTCCCCTGTATGGGACGCTGATGAACGCTGTACGAGGCATTTCAACGCCAAGACGCAAGGAAAGCATAAGACACAAAGAACTTCAAAAACTTTGTGCCTTTGCCTCTTTGTCTCCTCGCGTCCTTGCGTTCTGAACCTGCGAGCTAATAGCCCGCCCCACAGCGCTCTATTTACGGAACAGCCGCATCGTTCTACCCTACCCAAAACCGGAACCGAAAAGTATGGTATAATCGAAAAGGCAAAGGCAAATCTTTTTACCATCAACGTAAACCCTAACAGGAGGGATCTCGATGAGAAGCGTGCGGTATTTGCTCCTCCTTCTCACGATATTCATGGTCGGGTGCTCCGGGAACGCCACAAAAGCCGGTACGCATGGTAGTTCATTGCCTACGGCGACGACAACAGCGACAAATAGGCGCATTCCGTTCAGACTCGAATCTCCGGCATTCGGCAATGGAGATTCCATACCGGCAAAGTTTGCATCATGTGGTCACCCGAACGTCTCTCCTCCAATGAAATGGAGCAAAGCACCCGAAGGCACAACAAGCTTTGCGTTGTGTGCCATGGACGAAGTCTACAAAGTCTGGGAGAACGTTCCCAAAGGCGCCTCATTCGTACATTGGGCAATTTTCAACATCCCTGCCAGCCGCACAAATTTGGAGGAGAACATCCCCAAAACCGCTCATCTGCCGGATGGCATCCTGCAAGGGAAAAACTGGGAACACAAGTGGGGATACTCAGGGCCATGCCCACCTCCAGGGCAGAAACACGTTTACTCGTTCACCATCTACGCTCTCGACGAAAAGCTCGAAATCCCACCGGAAGAGGGAAGAGATCTATGCTTCGCCCTCGGCGGCCTGAGGCCGGTCAAGCCGCTTCCCGGAGAAACGGAAAAGATTCGAAATCTTGCTTCGACCATTGAAGGACATGTGCTCGCATCCGCCGCCCTGAGAGGAGTGTATG
>Ga0256833_1003609_pt1 | contig 10570 bp, 15 predicted proteins | sample 356284metaG_FD_190535 | JGI IMG/M metagenome (GOLD analysis project Ga0256833, IMG submission 190535) | Hydrothermal vent microbial communities from Mid Atlantic Ridge, Atlantic Ocean - 356-284 | ecosystem: Environmental > Aquatic > Marine > Hydrothermal vents | place: Atlantic Ocean: Mid...
CGAATAGTGGAGAAGGAGAAACCCATAGATATAGGCTATATTGATCTATTCGGATACGATGTTATTGGAAACCCCGTAATCATAGAGCTGAAAAGAGTGCCCGCCTCTAAGGAGGCGGTAAGACAACTCTACAGTTATATTGTTCAATACGAGAAAAAATATGGTATCAGGCCGAGAGGCATACTTGTTGCACCGGCATTCTATAAGTCAGCAATAGACGTTGCTGAAAAGATGGGTATAGAGTGGAAAGAGATCAATATACAAAAGCTTTGGCGGATGAAGAAAAAGAGCCGTGAGAAGGAGATGAACACACTTGACCGGTTCCTTAAGCGTTGATGAACTATATAATGTAACATCACGCTCTTATGACATGCTCTATCGGGATGAACAGTATCAAAAGTATAGCATGATATTTGGGGTACTTGGCCTAAGTAGTCTCGATATGGTAGCCGATATAGGATGTGGGACGGGTCTCCTAATAGATTATCTCCAAGAAAAGAATGTACGCTATAACAAATATGTGTGTATGGATATTAGTGAAGGCATGATAGGACGAGCACGAGACAAGCACCACGATGATCCCAGGATAGTCTTCATATTAGCAGACGCTGAACAAATGCCTTTCCGAGATGCGATTTTCACCGAGATCTTCATGATAACTGTTTGGAATAATATCAATAATAAAGAAAAAGCAGTAAAAGAAACATTTAGGATTATTGCTGAGAAAGGATTAGCTGTTATAACTATCCTCAAAAAAGTCAAGGATACTACTCCTGATCAGATAGATAAGAAATTCAAAGCGGTAGCAAAACACATCGATATAATATATATTTATCGTGGAGCGAGGAGTTAATCAGACAATTCTTAAATATACCTAACTATATCATGGTAAAGCAGACCGGGAAAACCACTGAAGAGGATGAACCCTATGGTAGCCGCTAGAACAACCAGACCCTCAACGCCGCTCAAATACCTTAGGAGTGCTGTGAACCAGACCGTACTAATCAAGCTGAAGGATGGCTATGAATACATAGGCACACTGGAGCTCGTAGATCACACTATGAATGTTGTACTAAGTGATTGCGAGGAGTATGATGATCAGGGCAACAAGGTCGCCCGTTATGGAAAGGTTCTGATACGTGGTAGCCACATACTATTCGTAAGCATAAACTATGGACAGATAGCACCCGAAATAGCTTTGGGCTAGGTGTCAAGCTTTGGCCTATACGTTAAAAGCGCAAGACATAATGGTTCCCGAGCTTAGATATGTCGACAAGAACACTACGATTAAAGAGGCGGCGCAACGCATCATAAATGAAGGAATAGGTTCGCTCATTGTAACAGATCAGGGAAGTCCTGTCGGGATCGTTACGAAGAGAGACGTAATATGGGCGGTACTTTTCGAGAAGAGAGATGCCGAGAGAGAAACAGTAGATAAGATAATGTCTTCTCCATTGATAACTGTCAATGCCGATGATGAAATAGAAGTAATATTGGAGACTATGCTTAGGAACAATCTGACACATTTACCGGTACGAATGGGGAATAAATTGGTCGGTATCATAACAGATAATGATCTGGTAATGCTACTACGTGATCTCCTAGATATCATCAAAAAGAAGTTATCATCAGAAGAAGAGAAATAATCGTCTTATATGTTTTGACAATGTAATGCATTATTTCGCAGGTCTAGAATTATTGGTAACTGTTTGTTCTTAGGATAACTAGTTAATCCTCTATAAACAAAGTATTAACTAAGAGGTGAGAATTTGCCCAGAAGAGGAATAGGGCCATCAAGGGGCGTACCCCGTAAACCTGAGAGGCACAAATGGCTTCGAAGCAATGGGAAACCGAACTTCGAAGATCGGATATACAAGACCACTGAGGAAATGGAGATATTAGCCAAGAGACCTGTAGAGACAATATCTTCGCAGTCACCGATCCTCGAAGCAGTCGAGAAAATGTCTAGGGGCTACAGAAGCCTCGTAGTAGAACAATCTGGATACCTTCGAGGTTTACTCCTTCTATCACATATAATCAATTATTTAGGGGGCGGCGATTACTACAATATAGTTAAGGAGAGATATAATTATAATATATATCAAGCGCTTAACAAAGAGAAAGTCGAAACACTCATGATTAAAGACCCTATCGTAGCTTATATCGATGAGAAAATCCCCGATGTGCTAGAGAAAATGGTTCTCAATGAAATAGGTATCATACCAGTTGTACTCCGGGATGGAAGAGTATACGGTATCGTTACGGAACACGACCTACTAAAGTACTTCATAAGCGGAGTCAAGATAGGTGTCATGGCATCCGAGGTCATGTCATCCCCTGTCATAACGATAGAGTCCGGCTCGCCATTAATAGATGCAATGAAGAAAATGATCAAGTATGGCTTCAGACGTATCCCTGTCGTGGGAGGTAATATCGTCCTAGGCATAATCACAGCCATGGATGTAGTAAAGTACTTTGGAACACATGAGGCATTCAAGCGTGCATCCTCAGGTAACATTGAGGAAGCATTATCAATACCTGTTGATGACCTGATGGTCAGAGAACTAGTAACTGCCAGACCAGACGAGGATCTAGGTGATGTTGCCCAGAAAATGGCTGAGAGAGATGTGGGCTCAGCTCTCGTGGTTAACAATAAAATGGAGCTCATAGGCATAATAACAGAACGAGACATACTCTACGCTGTAACAGCTAAACACTAGTTTGGCTAGGTGATCCATCTATGACTAGAACAGTTAATGACCTAATACGTGAAGACGTACCACGTACAGATAAGAACGACACGCTCTATCATGCATTCAAACTAATTGAGAAAAGCGGCATCGATAAAGTCATTGTACTAGAGAAGAGGATGCTATTACCTGGCAAAGAGGTAAAATCGATTGCTGGGGTTATGACCAGTAGGGACATTATACTCAAACTAGCAACTCAGAGGCTAAGCAGAACTACGCCTAGCAGGTTACATGTTGCCAGCTTTATGAGTTCACCCGCCATAACAATTGAGCTAGATAAATCCATTGTGGAAGCCGCGAAGCTTATGGTTAGCAAGAGAATAGGTATCCTGCCAGTCGTGAATGGGGAAGATATTGTTGGTGCCATACTGAAAACAGACATAGTCAGGCTTGCCGAGCAAGACGATACCGAGGTAAGAACAATAATGGATGCATCACCAGTACTTGCCAGAACAACTGATAGAGTAGTGAAGGTCAGGCAGGACATGTTAGACACAGACACCAGCTTTGTACCAGTCATTGACGAGAACGATGAACTAGTGGGATACGTGTCAATATATGAGCTAGCATGCGTCTTCATGAAATTTGAAGACATTGTTCCCTCGAAATATAAGAAAGAGAGAATAACACACCTTATCGTCGAGGATATAATGAGGTTCAGACCGCCAAAGCTTAGACTAACTGATACAGTATCGCAGGCTGTTGCAGAAATAATGAAGAAAGGTAGCAGAGGAGCCGTAATCATAGACGAGATTGGTAAAGTTGCTGGCGTTGTCACAATTGATATACTGCTGAAACACCTGGTAACCAATAAACGTGAGCTCCTAAGCTGATCAGACCCGAATATGCTTCTTTTCTATAAAACATAATAGCTCCGAGGTAATATTTTGGTAGAAACCCGATTCATCGTTGATTCTATGCTCGGAAATGTTGCACGATGGCTACGCATGCTTGGCTATGACACCTTATATAACAGAGCGTACAAGGACTGGAAAATACTGTATCTCGCTGAGAAAGAAAATAGGATAATAATCACTAGGGACAGAGGACTACATCACCGGGCCATGAATAGAGGATTGCAAAGCCTATACCTCTACATGGATGATATGGCTGAAAGACTAGCTTATATTGCGTACCGCACAGGTATTAGGCTCTATATCGATCTAGACAAATCCCGGTGCCCAGTATGCAATGGAGAGCTAAAGAAAGTGAACAGGGAGGCTGTCAAAGATCGTGTCCCTATGAAAGTCTATGAACTACATTATGATTTCTGGGAATGTACTATGTGTGGGAAAATATATTGGGTTGGCGGACACTGGAAAGGAATAGAGGAAACACTAAGGAAAGCTAGGCAGGTTCTTGAGAAAATGAAAACCGGTGGAGTTTTCCGTTTCATGGAGGGAACGATATGACCGCCCCCGTGCATCCATGTGAGCTAAGCCTCGAAGAAGGAATATACGCGGTAAAGCTCGCGAGAAAAGCGATTAAAGAAAAGATTGTCAACGATATAATAATAACTTTACCTCCCGATGCACCATCAATTTTCAGGAGACCTGGAATGGTTTTCACAACGATAGAAACGTATCTCGGAGAGAGCAGGACAGAACTCCGAGGATGTATAGGTTTCTTAGCACCAATATATTCGCTAGGCGAGGCTATCATTAGATCAGCTGTTGAAGCCGCTATTAATGATCCACGTTTTCCCTCGATGACAAGCGAAGAACTAGATCATGTAGTTATAGAGGTCACAGTGTTATCCAAACCTGTTCCTTTCGACGTTAAGGATCGCAGAGAACTTCCTAAACATATAATCATTGGTAAGTATGGTCTTATGGTGGAAAAAACATGGTTTAGAGGCACACTCCTCCCTATGGTCCCTGTGGAGTATTGCTGGGACGAGGAAACCTTCCTTGCCGAGACATGTATAAAGGCTAGCTTGGAACCTGATTGCTGGCTGGACAACTCGACAATGGTATATTATTACGAAGGAAGAGCGTTCAAGGAGCTAAAGCCCAATGGCGAAATTATTGAGAGAGATTTAAACCGCGAATATTTAGAGCTATGTAAAAAACATTTAAGCACTAGAAGATAATAGGCAGGCCGAACCCTTATGGAGAATCCTATACCTTATGCCCGATAATTTTTCAAGTAATACTCTTACGAACTCACAATAGGTATCGCTTGGACAACCACATGTTATCTCAACGAACTGTGTTCCCTTGTCGTACCATTTCCTGATAACTTTGCCAAGCCCAAGAACTCTTATTATATCAATTAGTAGATCTCTGTCCTTAACGTTCATTTCCAAGCGGTTCCTGATTAAATCAACGAGTGCATTGATAATAGCTTCTGCATATACAGGGTCTATTCTGCATAACGTCTTGAGAGGGATTAATGACATAGTCTCTCTACTCATCTCTATGGGAAAAAGCCAGGGATTTACGATATAACCGCGGCTTGAAGGTTCGGCAGCTTTGAGCACATCTATGTATAGAAGATCATTAAGAGACACAAGTTTATCTGTCAGAGCCCATATGTTGTCCCTGTTTTTAGATGATAAAATGCATGTGAGGTAAGGACTTGATTTAAAACGTATGTAACAATCGATTAATTTTATGTTTTCAGTATCATTGATCATCTGTATTGCATTAAGTAAAGTCTCGATCTTTCCCACTAAGCGGATACAGAATAAATTTTCATTACTCATTAGTAGAGGTGAGGGTTTTTCAAAATATGTTGGCTTATAAACTGTTTTCCCGGGAAAACCTCTAAGTCTTCTCTCCAAAAGTAGTGATTCAACATAGTCTTTAAAGCGATGCGTAAATATGCCTTCTTCACCCATACTGGGGCACCTTGTCTCTGCATTGTACAGTTATAACATAAGTTATGTTTAAGTATAATCTTGTTCTTAATGTGCAGAGGCTATTATAATCCGTTCACCTCATATTATCACCATGATGCTATATGATACTATATACTGGGGTGAGTTTAAATTGAAGCTCTCGATCAATGCATTGCTTACTTTTCCAGTAGAGAGAACAATCACCGAGATCACCGAATTCATACGAAGATATGTTGAAGCTGCTGGCGCTAATGGTGTGGTTGTAGGTGTTAGCGGAGGCATAGACTCCTCAGTAGCTTTAGCATTAGCGGTCAAAGCCCTTGGAAAGGAGCGCGTGACCGCCCTAATTCTTCCTGATAGGAGGACCACACCCAAACAAGATGTGGACGACGCACTGACTCTGGTAAAGCTTTTCGATGTAAGATACCATTTGATCTATATTGATGATATTATTGATGTATTCTCCAAAATAACGTTCTTCGACCCCAACAACAATATAGCTACTGGGAATCTCAGAGCAAGAGTGAGGATGAATATTCTTTACTATTTTGCCAACAGATTCAATAATCTCGTTTTGGGAACAGGTGATAGGACCGAGATATTGATCGGCTATTTCACCAAGTATGGAGATGGTGCAGTAGATCTACTACCTCTTGCGTGTCTATACAAGACCCAAATTAGACGTATAGCGCACTGGTTGGGCGTGCCTGAGCGGATAATAAAGAAGCCTAGTAGCCCGAGGCTCTGGCCTGGCCATTTAGCCGAGAAAGAACTTGGCATGAAATACGAAGATATAGATCTAATTCTCTATGGATTATTCGATCTAGGATTAACAGAAGAACAATTATCGGAACTTGCGGGTATATGTCCGGAACTCATTGAGCGCGTGATAACTTTTCACAGGAGGAGTAGACATAAGCGGGGATTTCCACCGTATCCTAGGTTATCGTGGGTCAAGGAACCATTGAAGGAGCTCTGAGATGTGAGACTTTTTCATAATTATAAACCCGTTATTTTGATTTTCACAGCATCCTTGTCCTGATAGATATCTAGTTTTGCTCTCCCGACATACACCCATGCCGCTGGAAATGGCCACGTAATAAAGTTTATAGTTGATTTAGCATTCACTATTATTACTGCCTTCTCTGATCTTATGTCTAAATCATCATCTATGAATATTTGTACACTGTCCTTATCTCCCCATATTCTTAATTTTAAAGGAATTAATACGGCTTTTATCCTCTCTTTCTCCCTATTTATCTTCTTAAAGGTATCGTTGATTATTTTCTCATCTACATAACTCTTATCATAAACTACTATGGCTCCATTCTCTTCACGAATTTCTGGTAACCGGTCGAACCAGGCATTTAGACCTATAATCTCACGGTAGATCTCTATAGACGCTCTGTCACAGCCCTTTAGGTATGCATGACTAGTATGATAATCGCGCCCAGCTACGCTAATTCTCCCCTTCTCAACCTTAACATTTATACTAGCTTCCTCAATCTTCTTCGGCAGGAATTTGTTTTTCACTCTTGCCACCGAATAGATTTGTAGTGGTTGCCCGTGCTTTATATTTTCAATATTTCGGAAACCATGAGAACTTGCACGGGCTCCTCCTCATCCCTTCTTGGGGCTACATCTGTCTGGGGGGCGTTCAGGGCTTCCACGGAACCACGGGCTCCGCATCCCGAGTGAGTGATCTTGGTCCTTTTAGAGCTGGGTTCCATGAAGCAACAATGTCCCTGGTAACGGCATGTCCATCAGGTATCCTAGCCCATCTATAGTTGATAAACATTGGCTTACCTCCTATAGGTGATGCCCTGGAGGCGTTCTTCGGATTAACAAGTACTACTGGTATTCTGTCTATTAAAGCCTTGTAGTATATGTATGATTGTATTCTACGGTGCGTCCAAAGAGATAGCTTCTTATCGAATACCTTTCTCTCATCAGCTTTGTTCCTAAGCTTACCTAAATCCTCTAGGATAACTAATGCATTGTATTTCTTGGGCTATCTCTACTATGATCCTAGCTATATAGTGGCATGAATCAAGTAATATATTCTTCGCCCTCCTTCCATGTCACCTTATTGCTTCTCTTATTATTCTAACGCATCTCCATAATTTTTGAAAACCTCATAATGCTCAAATGAACGAATAGTCTAGCCTTAATACTCTCTTCTACATTTCACTAGATAAGGGGAGCACTATGAGAATTCTAGCACTCACCGATATACATGGCAGGATTTCCAAAACTAAAAAGATTCTTGCCTCTATTGGACAAGTAGATGCAATAATAGTGGCTGGAGACATAACTCATTTTGAGCCTTGGGGAAAAGCAGCTGAAATACTTGAGATACTACGGGAGTCTTCTAAAGGTATGGTACTTTTTATACCTGGCAATTGCGACGATCCGGAGCTTTTAAATTATGAGGACGAAGATAATGGTGTTATAAACATTCATGGTAAATCCTATGGCATAAACAACTATATTGTGTTCGGTATAGGTGGAAGTAACCCGACACCCTTCGGTACACCTATTGAGTTTTCTGAAGAAAAAATCTCGGAGATACTCGACAAGTTTGAAGAAGATACAAGCCGACGTAACATCATTGTGGTCACCCATGCACCGATCTATGGTATCAACGATAAAATTATGGGTGTACATGTTGGCTCCAAAGCACTTCACGATTTCTTAGAAAAATATTCAGATAAAATACGTCTGTGGATTACTGGTCATCTACATGAGTATAGGTATGCTATAAACTATAATGATACGATCATAATTAATCCGGGACCTGCTATGCGTGGATACTATGGATTAATCGAAATAAGCCATGAAAAAGTAAAAACATATCTAGGTAGTATATGAGTAACAACTTGCTTTAATCAAAGAGCTCTGGATAATCATTTATGAAAGAATACAGATCCTTGGCTACATATGTTGGCGTATAAGGCGATGATTCAAGGTCTTCTGGCTTCGAAGTGCCGGTCAGCACTAACAACGTATCTACACCAGCACGAACGCCTAAGGCAATATCTGTGTCCAGACTATCACCTATAACTAGGACTTCTTCTTTATTTGTAGATTTAATCGCGAGATCAAGTATCCAAGTGTTTGGTTTGCCAGCGTTAAAATCTGGTTTTCTACCAGTAGTTCTTACTATCATCTCGACTATTGATCCGGCACCAGGATCAAGCCCATCTTCTATGGGTAGTGTCGAGTCAGTGTTTGTAACAACAAATACTGCTCCTCTGCTAATCATTCTTGAGGCTACTCTAACTTTACTATACGTTACGTGTCTATCCAGACCCGCAATGACGTGATCGGCTATCATATCCTGTGATACGGGGATCAAACCGTTGACTACTGCTTCATAATAAAGCCCTGCCTCGCCTATGATGAACACGAACCTGCCACCTTGTTCTTTAATCCATCTGGTTGCGGCATAGGCGGAAGTAATAATGTCGTCTACACTGGCTTGCAGACCTAATTTTCTAAGAATTTCCGCGTATTCTGGCCGTGACTTGGTCGCATTATTCGTTAGATACTTTATCTTAATACCTCTGGCGATCAGTTGATTCAACGCCACTATGTTCTGTTTTAATGGTTTACCTCCTCTCCACACTACTCCATCGAGATCAGTTACGACAAGACTGTATTTTTTCATAGAATACTCGCCTCTATTTTCCCGAGAATCTTCTTCGCTAGAACTTCAATGTTTTCTCCAAAAGCATATAGTCCTCTCGGATCATATTCGAGCATTCTACACTCCATTGTCGACACTTTATCTGCTTTCATGATCTTTGCATAGGGTGCTTTACCTGTCAGAGAAATGCATAAAATATAGTCTTCGTCGGCATACCGTGCTATGCACATAATGTATTTGCCCTGGTCTTCGCACAAGATTTTGTCAAAATATTTTGATAAAACAGTCCTGATACTCATAAGGATCACTCATCTTTAGAAAAACATCAGACTAGATAGAGTTTTTTCCTCACTTCATCAGGTACGTCGTCTTCTCTTAAGATGTAGTGTGATAGTGGGGCTTCCTTGGTTTTAGGTCCAACGACTATATATCTCGTCGGATCATTTATGTCGAATGATTCCTCTTTCTTACCCTTCTTTTTGAGCCTTATGTTTAGTACTCTTACCTTGACGTACCATCCATCTTTTCTCTGTATGTAAATATATTTGCCGTGTTTGCCCCCCATTCATAATCACCCATTCTTCCTGATTGGAGAAAAGTATTCATAGGCGAATATAAGGATTTATTCTCCTATTTCTTCCAGGTATAGAATCTCCCTATCAAGTAGTTTAGAATAAATCCTGCGAGTATTCCAAAAGCAGCACTAACAAGCACCTCGAAGTGGAGTAGACCTGTGAGTAGGCCTATGGTTGCAGACTGGGCTAATAGGCTCCCAAGACTGGCTAGATGATACTTAAGCCACCGCTTTATCCTCGACAATAGGTCTCTCTCTAGTTCTAAGTCTCTGAAAGTCCATAGTTCGTGCAGGATAAAGTTCCAGGATAAGCTTATCTCGAAGCCCGTATATGCCATGAGAAATAGGCCTAGGGGGGATGTGAGGAGTGTTGGATAATGTGTACTTAGAAATTGTATTGTGCCGAGATTAACTATTGCGCCTGAGAAGCCTACGAGGCCGAATTTGATAATGCGTAGGGGCTCATGTAGAGCTATTAGGAGTGTCTTCGGCAGTCTGCCATATATCGTTAGGACGTAGTCATATAGTGGTACATCGTATAGTACCTCAACTATCCTTGTAGCCCTTTCTAAAAGATCATCGAGACTGGTTATATTATTGATTTTCTGAACAAGATCCCTCCTAATGATCACTGCAAGACTTGACTGAAGCTTGTCATTCTTTAAAGGAATAGGGGATTTAGACAATGTAAGTAAGAGGCGTGAAAATGGAGACTTGGGCTTTCCTATCACTATGACCATGTCATTATCCTTAAA
>Ga0256833_1003610_pt1 | contig 10570 bp, 9 predicted proteins | sample 356284metaG_FD_190535 | JGI IMG/M metagenome (GOLD analysis project Ga0256833, IMG submission 190535) | Hydrothermal vent microbial communities from Mid Atlantic Ridge, Atlantic Ocean - 356-284 | ecosystem: Environmental > Aquatic > Marine > Hydrothermal vents | place: Atlantic Ocean: Mid...
GTATAGTAGAGCGCTTACATAGTGGTGAAGATTTATTTAAAGATATACCTCGTCCGGCTTTTGTGGGATTTTATGCTCTGAGTGCTTCCGAACGTGAGATAATGAAATTTTTGAAGCAAAATCATAATGCTTTGTTTTATTGGGATATGGATAAGGCTTATTATGAAGACCCATTGCACGAGGCAGGACTGTTTTTGAGAAAAAATATCAAGAATTTTCCTAACGGGCTGGATTATGAGAATTTTGATAATTTGTTGAGAGATAAAAAATTAAAGGTTATATCAGCTCCGCAAAATGTAGCTCAGGCCAAAGCTATTCCATGGGTATTTAAGGATATGGGAATAAACCGGGAGAATAAGGAGAAGCTTGCTTCTACTGTCATTGTCCTGCTGGATGAGAGTATGCTATTCCCTGTGTTATATTCTTTACCGGATTATGCCGACGAAATAAATATTACATTGCAGTTTCCGTTTTATCTTACCTCGCTATATTCCTTTTTTGATAAATGGATTTATCTTATTCGTCAGCTTATTGTGTCCTCAAAGGTATATTACAAGGATTTTCTGCAGCTGATAAAAACAGAGATTGCCCGGAAATACTTTCCTGATTTTGTTAATGGTTTTGCTAATGTACTGGAACACAGGCAGATTTTGTCAATACAGGTTCAGGATTTAAAAGATATTCCGCAGGCTGATATGTTGTTTGTCTTTGAGAAGAAAAATGCGGGGTTTTTATTGGAACACGTCAGGAAGTTAATTTTCTGGATGTTGAAGAAAGCTGACGATTTTGACCGGGAGTATTTGTATTATGTTTATAATCAACTTGGTGAGTTAATCAGCGATATGGAGGAATTTGACGAGAATATTGATGTTTTGATGGCTTTGCATTTGTTATCGCAGATATTGTATTCGGTGCGTGTGCCTTTCCAGGGCGAGAGTGTGGAGGCATTGCAGATAATGACCATTATGGAGACACGAAACCTGGATTTTGAAAATGTGATAATCCTGGGAATGAATGAAGGAGTATTTCCTAAAATGAGCCGTAGCCATTCATTCTTTTCCGAGTTTATCCGAAGGGCTTATGGCCTGCCTGTGATGTCCTACAGGGATGCTTTGTATAGCTATATATTTTACCGTCTTATCCAGCGCGCCTCTAACGTTTATCTGATATATAATTCCGTGCCTTCGCAAGGTGTTGAAGGCCCGAGCCGTTATCTGTTGCAGCTGGAAAAAGAAACTAATTTGATTTCGCAACACATAGTTTTTACTGATGAGATTACTATTCCTGCTGTAGAGGAGACTTTTCCTTTGCCTGAACATGATTACCGCCCTGATTATATCTCGGTTTCTGCAATTAATGATTATATAGAGTGTCCGCGTAGATTTTTTTATAAACATATTGTGAAATTGCCCGAACCTCAGCAGATGGATTTGCTGGAGTTTGACCATGCTCTGTTGGGATCCATGGTGCATAATGTATTGGAGAAAATTTATTCTACTATTGCCCGCAGAAATAATCACATTATTGATGCGGAAAATCTTAAAGCTGAATTAGGGAAAATTGACCAATACATCAAGGCTTTTATTGAACAAAATGAGGATGTTGCTGGGATGGATTTCTTTTCTGGCGTGAACAAGATAAAGCTTCAGGTGGTAAAAGATTATGTCCGTAAGGTGATAGAGTTTGATATAAACGCTTATGTGCCTTTTGAAATAATTTCTTTGGAAAAAGATAAATTATCTGACCGGAATTCTGGTTATTCTGTTAAATTCCCTGTTACAGAGGATTTTAGTCTTTCTCTATATGGAATTTTGGACCGCGTGGACAAAAAACTAATTGATAATGTGGAAGTGATTAGAATATGTGATTATAAGACTGGTAGAAAGGAAACAAGGTTTGGTTCGGTAGAGGAATTGTTTGGCGAAAAGCCTAATAGCCCTGTTTTTCAGCTACTTTTTTACAAATATATGGTTAAAGACCTCAAGGAATTTAGTGATAAGATTGTAGTCCCTTATCTTTATTCCATACCACGACTGCTGGAGAGAGGTTATACTGGCTATCTTACAACAGGACGGAATAATATATATGACCACGGAAATATTGCTGAACTGGATGAGGTTATTATGCCTGATTTTGAAGTCAGGCTCAAGGATTTGTTAAGAAAAATAATTTTTGAGGATAAAGAGTTTGCTAAGACCGATGATGCCACACGTTGCACTTATTGTCCTTATAAGGAATTATGCGGGATATAATCCGGTAAACGTTTTAATTTTTGTTGGCAGGATAATTTTTTCTTTTGCTATGAAATGATAACTTTACTTTGGTTTTATGTTGCAAAAAAAACTTTTAATGTGATGACCCACAGAAGTTTGGTTTCCATTAACGATTTGACGGCTGATGAAATCATGGAATTGATGGAACTCAGCCGTTTTTTTGAGCAAAATCCACAGCCTCATCTCCTTGACGGTAAGGTTATTGCCACACTTTTTTATGAGCCCTCCACGCGTACCCGTCTTAGTTTTGAGACTGCTGTGCAGCGCCTGGGCGGACGAATTGTTGGCTTTGCTGATGCCTCGGTTTCCAGTGTGCGTAAGGGTGAAAGCCTAAAGGATACAATCCTTACAGTGGCTAATTATAGCGATTTGATTGTTATGCGTCACCCTCTGGAAGGAAGCGCACGTTTTGCCTCTGAGGTCTCGCCTGTTCCTATTGTTAATGCTGGAGATGGTGCTAATCAGCATCCTACACAAACTTTGCTTGACCTTTACTCAATAATTAAAACACAGGGACGGCTTGATAAACTCAATATTTTCCTTGTGGGAGACCTCAAATACGGACGTACCGTGCATTCCCTGGTAATGGCTTTGTCCCACTTTTCTCCGAGGTTTGTATTTATTTCGCATCCGGATTTGAGAATGCCCGTGGAATATAAAATGTTTTTGAAAGAAAAAGGAATTGAATTTGAAGAACAAGAGGATTTTGAAAACCTGACTGAGGCTGACGTCCTGTATGTTACACGTGTGCAAAAAGAGCGTTTTTCCGACCCTATTGAATACACAAAGGATAACCTGAAAATTATGCATCCCCTCCCGCGTGTGGACGAAATAGCTGTGGAGGTGGACGCCAGCCCAAAGGCATATTATTTTCAGCAAGCGCGTAATGGCGTTTTTGCCCGTCAGGCTATTATTGCCAAAATTTTAGGTTTAAAATGATTGTGCCATGAAAAAAATTATTTTTTTATTGATGATTTTGCCTTTAGTTTTTACTGGATGTAAGAAAAAAAAAGCTTCCAGTGATGATACTGCAACTAAAAAGTATATCAACACTATTGCAGAGAAAGCTATAAAAAATGATACACTCCGTCCATCAGAGGATTTTTCCAAAGAGGTAGAGATAGATTCTCCTTCGGTGGTATTTTTTATGCCCGAATACAAGGAACGGCAGAATATTATGCATTTCTATGGAGATGACCCCTATAGCAAGATGCAATTGCAGCAAATGTTCCGTAATTTTTTCCGTTTATACCGCGCTGTACGTCCGGAGTTGAAAAAAGATAGTATAAATTGTTTTTTTACTTATCACTGGAAATTTAAGATAAAGACTGATACCGGGTATATTTATTTTGACCGTAAGGAACAGAATCAAATATTTGGTTTTATCCTTGCCGACGGGCACAGCCAGCCGCAGATTTTTTACGGATTGTATCGTATCGGAGAAATGGAGAGCCTTATAAGCAACTATTTCAAAATCAAGGACTTCAAGGTAAAACAGTATTTTTCCATAGATCAATCTCCGCCTATTGAGGGTTCACCATGATGCTTTAATTTAGTTTTTTCATATACAAGTGTCCACCATGCCCCCAGATAACTGCTTGTTATGCCTATTACAGAACCGGCAAGGACATCTATCAAAAAGTGCTGGGATAGATATATGCGTGAGTAAGCTATTATTACAGCCAGCAGAAAATAGACAAATTTTACCCAGTCTTTGCGGGCGAGGAAGGCCAGAAAAAAGAAAATAGCAAAGGCTGTAGCAGTGTGTCCCGAAGGAAATGAATGTAAATAATGCATCTTTACCCCTTCTACCAGATGCAGCGGATAATCCGGAAAATATAAAGCAAAATATTTGGCCGGACGGTAAGCTTTTACAGTGTGTTTGAGCAGCTGCACCAGGAAATTAAATATCAACGCCGACATTAACAATCCTCCTGCCTTGTCCTTTTCTATTATAGCCACCACTATCATGATTATCACCAGAAACCATCCGCTGCCCAGAAAAGTTATATACTTGAAAAAAAAGTCTGCCAGGGTACAGTTTAGCTGATTTAATGTGCTGTGTATCTGGAATTTTGTGAATACTGCGGTGACTATCCCACCTATTAGTAAAATTATCAGGTACGGAATGAGAAAAACTTTTGTGCGGTGGTATATTTCTTTTATCGCATCCATTTTCGTAAATTTGATTACACGGCAAAAATAGAAAAATGGTTGTTAAATTTTCTGATTTTAATGAAAATTTCCGTTCCCGACTGTATGATCATATAAAGGAGGTGGAGAAAGTCTCCAGTGCCGAGGTAGTGGTCATTGTGAGGGCTTCCTCTGATAATTACAGGGATGTGGCTCTCTGGAGTGGTTTTGTATTGCAAATTCTGGTGGCTGCTTTTATGCTTTTTTCTCCCATTGTGTTTAGTCCATACACTATTTGTGCATCTACACTTCTGGCTTTCTTGCTGGGGTATTTGCTTGTCCAGGTTATTTATCCTCTCAAGCGCATACTTGTTTCCACTGGCCGTAAGCAGCGGGCTGTGGAAATATATGCCAGAGCCATTTTCCAGAAAGGGAAAATCCATTATACTCGTGAACATACTGGTTTGTTGATTTTTGTTTCCATTTTTGAACGCATGGTTTACCTTGTGCCGGATGTGGGATTGCAGCATGCTATCCCACAGCATGTCTGGAAGCAAATACAGGATAGTTTTTCTGAAATTTTTAATGGGGATAATTTCGTTACCGAGGCTCTTTTGTCCAGGATAAATGAGCTTAAACGGATTTTGAAAGACTATCTACCAGTCAGAAGTGATGACATTAACGAAATACCGGATGATTTGAAAGTTGATTTGTAAAATTCTAATATCTGGGAAATGAAAAGAAAACATCTAAAATATTTTTTGCTTACCGCTTTTGTGATGACCATAAGTTTTCTGGTGATAGCACGTCCGGGCGGTGGACACAGTTTTTCTTCTGGCCGTAGTTTTGGCGGAGGTTATGGCGGATATGGCGGAGGTGGAGGTGATATATTGTGGATTTTGTATCTCTTACCTCCGGAAATTAGCATACCTCTTGTAATTATAATTGTGCTTTTTGTTATGTTCCGGCGACAGAGCCGTAGCGAGGATTTTACTATGGTCTCGGCACCTACGGCTTATAATGTGGTTAATAATAATATCAGCATTGCCCGGCAGATAGCTGCAATTAAAGCCCTGGATCATAATTTTTCAAGGGTACTGTTCCTGGATTTTGTCGCTTCGCTTTACACTAAGTTTTATGTATATCAGTCGGACAAAAAACGATTGTCTGCTTTGAATCCGTTTTTTGATGCATCGCTGCTAAGCCGCTTTATTCAGGATAAAGTGCCCCTGAAAGTCTCTGAAATAGTTATTGGCGGTATGCGTATAGAAAAAGTGGCTATTACCGGGGAGGTGATTAAAATTTTTGTCAGGATTAAATCCAATATGACCATAGAAGCTAATGGACAGGCCATGCGTTATATCGTGGATGATCGCTGGACACTGGCCAGGGATAAAAATGTCCTCTCCCCAGAACCGGAAAAAATGCATGTTGTCTCCTGTCCGGCTTGTGGGGCACCTGCTGATTTCAATGACGCAGGATATTGTAACAGTTGTGGAACCCTTATCCGCCCGGGGAAAATGCAATGGTATGTTGTGGACAGAAAAGTTTTTGATTTTTCCGTGTTTCATACTACTGCTTTGCTTACTTATGTCCAGGAACAGGGCACTGACCTGCCTACTGTGTACGACCCTTATCTGCGTCAGCGTATAGACCAGTTCTGCGAAATTCATGGTGTACAATGGCCAGACTACCAGCAGAAGTTTATTTCAGCGGTGGTGCAGCCTACTTTTGAGGAAATTTACAAAGCATGGTCAACTCTGCAATGGAACAAAGTGCGGCATATTCTCTCAGACCGCTTGTGGGAATCTTATAACTTCTGGATACAGGCCTATAAACAGCATGGATGGCGTAATATGCTGGATGTCTCTCTGCAGAAGGTAGAAGTGGTGCGTGTAGAATTGGACAGGTTTTACGAGGCTGTCACTGTCAGGATTTTTGCCTCTGGCCTTGATTATGTTGCCGACAGTAACGGAAAAGTTTTGGCGGGTAGCAAACGGATACCAAGACGTTTTTCAGAATATTGGACTTTTATCCGGCGCACTGGTGTGGAGAGGGATGATATAAGTCTGCATCGTTGTCCTGCCTGCGGAGCTCCTGCCGATAAAATTGGCCAGTCCGGAATATGTGAATATTGCGGAAACAAAATCACCTGGGGCGATTTTTCCTGGATATTGGCTATTATTACTCAGGATGAGGAATATGGCTATTAAACAGGCCTGCGCCAGGTTTTTATGGGTTGCTTTTTTGTTTGTGGTAAAAAAATAGCCCGCAGATACATCCGCGGGCTAAAAAAGAAACAAACCCCAAAAACCTGGCGCCATGAAAGCCATAATGTTCAAAGCACCATAATACAAAAATAATAGTATTGGACAATTTTTTCCAAGCCAGAAATGTTAAAATTTACAATTTTCCGCCTGTAATCATCAGGTTAAGTATAGCCTGGCGGTCTTCTTCAGAGAGCGGAAATACCCGTCCGCTGACATTGACCTTGTTCATTAGTTGAAGTATTGGTATGCGGTCGTCGCGGGATATACCCACGTCACCCAGTCTTGTTGGCAGGCCTATGAGCTTGAAAAAGTCTTCAAACTTCAGAATTGTGTCCTCAGCTGTGATACATTCGTTAGGGAACAGCAAACGTCCCAGATGACGTATGCGTTCAGGTATTTTATCCAGATGCAGTTTCATCCATGCCGGAAAAGCAATGGACAGAGTAGCTCCGTGAGCTATATCGTACATATAGGATAGCACGTGTCCTACGGCGTGTGTACCCCAGTCGCCACTGTTTCCACGGCCTATGGCAGTAGTGCCGTTGAGTGCGTATGTTCCGGCAAGCATCATCCTTGCGCGCAGCTTGTAATTCTCAAGGTCGTTTATAAGTCGTGGACCAATGTCCATAATTTCTTTTATAATGGACACAGAGAAATAATCGGCCAGTGGAGCTTGCCCATCTCCGAAATAAGCTTCAAGGGCGTGGGCAATGATGTCTGCCATTCCGCAGGCTGTCTGGTACCTGGAAACAGTAATGGTCAGGCTCGGGTCAAGGAAAGATTCCTTTGGATACATTAACTCATGGCGCCAGCCTATTTTTTTATCCACTTTGTGATTTTGCAAGACAGCTACGGCATTGTTTTCACTACCTGTGCCCACTACGGTTAATACCGTAAGGATAGGCAGGGCGTCGGTAGGTTCGGCTTTGCCTTCCATAAATTCCCAGGCATCAATATCAGATTTGGCTACAACAGCTGTAACTTTGGCACTGTCAATAACACTACCTCCGCCTACGGCAATGACCATGTCAACTTTTTCCTTACGGGCAAGCTGAGCTGCTTTAACAACATCGTCAACAACAGGATTGGGTTTTATCCCTCCGTATTCAACAAAGGTTAGACCTGCCTGCGAGAGCTGATTGGTAACTTTTACCAGTATATTGTGTTTTTTTACAGATCCCTGTCCGTACATTATAAGTGCACGGCGCCCATATAAAGGTGCACGTTCGTGGATTTTATATAAAGCATCACTACCAAAATGTAAACGAACCGGATTGTAGAATGAGAAATTTTCCATTTTTTTTAGTTTTATTTTAGTCTGCTGCCAAAGTAAGAATTTTTTTAAAACAAAAAAAGCAGCTTATTTCATATTCCGCGCTTGTTTGATTTTCTGATAAGCTTCAAGGATAAGGCGGAATTGTTCCTGAGCCTGTTGAGCCAGTTCGGGATTTGGCTGACGGTCGGGATGATACATTTTTGCCAGAAGACGAAAACGTCTTTTTACCTCGCTATCACTGGCCGAAGGGCTTATCCCAAGGATGCGGTATTGATAATCCAGGTCAGATGAATAACTATATCTGGTTTCCTTTTTATTTTTCTGGTATTGATAAGCATATTCTCTGGATAGAATAATATGTTTCAGACGGAAATATTCATCTGTAGTAATATTAAAAATCCCGGCCAGTTGTTGCATTATTTCATCTTTTTCCGCTTCCCGGACGTTGTCAAAGGCATATAACTGGAAGATCAAGGTGAATAGCAGACGTTTGTCGTTGAGCGAAACAAAATGCAGAAGACGTTTAAGATTTTTTATGTCAAAATCAAAACCTTTATTAAATTTTTCCATGGCCTGCGAAGCTATCTCATGGCCGTAAAAACGCACAAGTGTTTGATATATAATAGTTTTGTCTTGTTCGTTATAATTTTTGAACTTGCCAAGGAAATATGCAAAAATTGTATAAATATAAGCGAAGATCGGAAGATGCTGTGTTTGTTTTTCTATAACATGATTATAGATGCTGAATGCCAGGAGTATTACTCCGATGATAACAAATACCGAGACCCTGCCGATGTATTCCAGTATAGGGGAGAGCAGGACAATGAGAACAAACACGAACACCCACAGCTCCAGTAATTTTACTCTTTTGCTGGTGCGCAAGTTATCGTGGCTGTGGACAGCATTATCACGGCTGCGGCTCAGGGAAAAATAGGGGCAGAAAAGATGAAAATCAGGTTTGTCACCGGTGACTTCGCACATTATACCGCGTTTGCGGTCTCCGTATGAATACCTGCAGCTCCTGCATAGATTGGTTTTTGGCGGATAGTGCAGTTTGATATTATGGATGGTTTTACTCAATTATTTTAATTTGTTATTTTTGCCTCTCACAAACTCAAAATTACTAAAAATGGGAAAGAAATTAGCATATTCGGCTTTTGGTTTTATTCTTGGTATGATTATAATGGCTTTTGTGGATTTTAATATTAATCCGCTGTCCAATCAGTTGGTCAATGCTACTATGTGGTATCAGCAGTCTGACGAGATGAAAGCCATTTATTTACAGAATTTCAATTGGGCAAAGAAAATCGTGGAAATGGAGCAGATAAAGAATCAAAATCAATGGAAGCTTGCAGTTGTTGTGGATATAGACGAGACAATGCTTGATAACAGTCCTTACGAAGGTATGCTGGTAAAGACAGGAACTTCTTTTAGTCCCGAGACCTGGAATAAATGGGTAAATCTGCGTCAGGCCAAAGCTTTGCCTGGGGCTGTGGATTTCACACGTTTTGCTCGTAATCATGGTGTGGAAGTTTTTTATATATCCAACCGTAGTGTCAGTCAGCTGGAGGCAACTATTGATAACCTGAAGAAAGAAGGTTTTGCTTTTGCCGATAAGCAGCATGTGCTTTTGCGTGACAAAACCAGTGATAAAACTGAACGTCGTAAGCAGGTGCAGCAGTTTTACAAAGTAATTTTGTATCTTGGGGATAATATGGGAGATTTTGATCAGAAATATAAAGTGACGGCTCCAGAGTATGATTCTACAGCTTTGCACAAGGACTCCCAATTGTTCGGCACACGTTATATTGTTATGCCCAATCCTATGTATGGTGCATGGGAGCGTGCCCGTATGCCAAAGAAACCCATGACCGACCGCGAAAAAGCTATTTTTAAAATTCAATCCTTAATCGGATTTTAAAATATCTGGCTATGAAAGTTTACAAAGACGCTAATCTGGATATGCGTTTTGACCTTAATGATAAGGTCATGATAGGAAAGTTCCTGAAAAACTATGTTTTACTGAAAGAAACAGCTCAATTTACCGGTGGTATAGAGCTGTTAAGCCCTAAGGGTGTCATGCTTGACCTCTCAGAGGTTGAGGATATGGAGAATTATGCAAAATCTATCCTGGAAGATGATTTGACATTGCAATTAAAAGGACATGGTGTCCGTAAGTTTGCCCTTGTAAAAAGCCGTAGTGATAAACTTAATAATTTTGTAATGTCTCTGTTTGAAGGAGATAAAAAGCCTGAAAAATTAGAGATAGCTGAGTTTGACTCTGCCGACGATGCCCTTATATGGCTCAAGAGTTAAGACGACTGCAGACGCTTGGCCAGCTTGATACTGTCTATTTCTATTTTTAACACAAAGTAATCAAGCTCAAAGTTTATTGGCAGAAATAGATATTCGTATTTGGATTCGGTTTTGCGGGCAATGTCTATTAACCCCAGACCGGCGCCACCTTTTTCCGAGAGGTTTCCTTTTATTAATTGCTCTTTATACATTTTTTTCAGTTCCTCTTTGGTGGCGCCGTTTATTTTGTCCAGAGTTTGCTTGAGCCTTTCCACATTGGCTTTTAGGATTTTGTTGGAGGTTATTATATAATAAATGTGTTC
>Ga0256833_1003611_pt1 | contig 10570 bp, 13 predicted proteins | sample 356284metaG_FD_190535 | JGI IMG/M metagenome (GOLD analysis project Ga0256833, IMG submission 190535) | Hydrothermal vent microbial communities from Mid Atlantic Ridge, Atlantic Ocean - 356-284 | ecosystem: Environmental > Aquatic > Marine > Hydrothermal vents | place: Atlantic Ocean: Mid...
GGACGGCTTTCAGGATGAAGACGGCGTGCCGGATCCCGATAATGACCAGGACGGCATTCTTGATGTGGACGATAAATGTCCCAACGAGCCTGAAACCGTAAACGGCTATGAAGACGCGGACGGATGTCCCGATAAGAAACCGGAAATCGCCGTAGAAGTCGGCAAAACCATCGTACTCGAAGGCGTATACTTCTTAAACGGAAAAGCAACCTTAACGGTCAATTCCAAGGTCATCCTTGATAAAGTTGTCCGGACCATGAAAGAGAACCCTGATATTGAAATTGAAATATGGGGATTTACCGACAATCGCGGCAGTTATAAATTTAACATGAAGTTATCCAAGATGCGCGCCGAAAGCGTGCGCGATTATCTCGTTAAAAACGGTATATTCGGTTCGCGCATTAAGACAAAAGGATTCGGCCCTGCTAATCCTATCGCCACTAACGATACGCCGGAAGGACGCGCTAAAAACAGAAGAATTGAATTTTATCGCGTAAAATAATTGCTCTTTTCAGTGAACGAAAGGCAGTTGGAATAGGCGGCTGCCTTTCATTTCTTGTATCAGCAATAGAAACCATAAAGGCCGTATATGCCCGATAAACTCCTTCTTTTTGACATTGACGGTACCTTATTAATAAGCAGAGGCATTCCTCGTCAAGCATTTATAAAAACGCTTAAAAATAGCTTTCCGCATATTTCCGACAAAACATCCGTGAAATTTTCCGGCATGACCGATCCGCAGATTATTAAACAGATTTTACAAGCTAACGGAGATTCCACATCCCTATCCCATGACCTCTTGCAGAAAATATTTAATGAATTTGCAATTGAACTGGCCCGCAATTTAACCCATCGCAACCCTCCCGACGTGTTAGAGGGAGTTGTTGAATTATTAGAGATCGTTCAAACCATACCAAATTGTTACTTGGGATTGGTAACCGGAAATATTATGAGCGGCGCGCGCATAAAACTTGTAACAAGCGGCTTATATCGCTATTTCCCTCTCGGCGCCTTCGGCAGCGACCATGAAAACAGAAATTTACTGCCACCTCTCGCCGTTAAACGGGCTCAGCAATATTACGGGAAATTCTTTGATAAAAATGATATCTGGATAATCGGCGACAGTATTCATGATGTGCGCTGCGCAAGAGCGAATAAACTTAACGCTATTGCGCTCGCCACCGGATTCACGCCGGAATCGGCGCTTTTAAATGAAAAACCCGACTTCCTCTTGCCAAATCTGAAAGATACGGCGCAATTTCTCTCCATTATCGGTTTTAATTAAGCCTTAAATTTTGTATATTACAAAATTGTAATTATTGTAATTCTCATTTTTTTAGGAGTTTTTATGCTAAAAGATCACCCTAAAGGTTTAATGACCTTATTTTTCACTGAAATGTGGGAACGCTTCGGTTTTTATACCATGCTGGCTGTTTTTACGCTCTATATGGATGAAACGCTCGGTTGGAGCGACGCCCAAAAAGGCCAGATTTACGGTTTGTTTTTGGGATTTGTTTATTTTACGCCTATCGCCGGCGGCTGGATAGCCGATAAATTCCTCGGCTACAGAAAAACAATTATTCTCGGAGCAATCATTCTCGGAACAGGCTATGCCCTGCTTGCACTTTCCGGTCCTAACCGCATCTGGTTGTTTTATCTTGCTCTTTTTGTAATGGTAATCGGCAACGGTTTATTTAAAGCCAATATTTCCGTTCTCGTCGGGAATTTATATGAACCCGGCAGTAAAGTAAAGGATGTCGGTTACAATATCTTTTACATGGGCATTAATCTTGGCGCTTTTATCGCTCCCCTCGCGGCCACTTACCTGCATACTTTATTCGGCAGTTACAATGCCGCCTTTGGAGCCGCCGCCTTTGGCATGCTCTTGTCATTAATAGTTTTTGAGATATGGAAAAAGAACTACATTTATGCCGATAATAAAAACGCAGCCGGCGCAGCCAATCAGGCTATGCAAGAGGCAAGCAATGTCAGCCCGGAAAAAGAAAAAGAGCGTATTGTGGCGCTCGGTATTATATTCACCATCGTTATCTTTTTTTGGATGTCTTTCCACCAAAACGGTTTTGCGCTTACACTTTTTGCTCAACGTTCTACCGTTATTTTGGATTGGTTAAAACCGGAAACATACGCAACCTTTAACCCGCTCTTTATTTTACTTTTAACGCCGGTCGTTGTTATGTTTTTTAACTGGCTGCGTAAGCAGGACAAAGAACCTTCAAGTCCGGCAAAAATCGGTATAGGTATGTTTATTTCGGGTATTGCTATGCTTATCATGGTAATCGCCTCGCAAATGGGAGGCAACGCCGACGCTAATAATATGTCTCCCGGCTGGCTCATATCATCCTATTTTGTCGTAACAATAGGCGAGCTATTTCTAAGCCCTATGGGACTCTCTTTTGTTTCCAAAGTTGCTCCGGCTCGTATGCGCGGCTTAATGATGGGCGGCTGGTTCGGCGCTACGGCTATCGGTAATTATCTTTCGGGCTTTATAGGCAGTTTTTATAATACACTAAGCCATACCCAGTTCTTCCTGATTTTAACCGGATTGCTATTCCTTTCGGCTCTGATGGTAAGATTAGTGCTAAAAAAATTAAAACACGCCACAGACGGCGCGTAAAAAGATATTCGCTTTATCCCGCCCTGCATTTTTCAATGCAGGGCTTTTTTATTTTGAATTACTCCTTTACGATGTATACATACTTTCACTTCATAAAAATATACTCCCAATATATTAAATTTCAATGTTTTTAATCTTGCATAAATAAAATTGCATTTTGCATATCGAAACATTATATTTGGCTATGAATTGAACATATGTTCATTATAGGCGTATAAATATATAACAGGAGATAGAACAATGAGAGGCTTAGGACAGGGACAAGGAATGGGCCGCGGCGGCGGTCGCGGAAGAAATAACGGCGGCGGTTTTGGCGTCGGCGGATATTGCATATGCGCGAAATGCGGAGAAAAAGTTCCGCATCAACAGGGCGTTAAATGCACAACCGTCAAATGTCCCAACTGCGGACATGTAATGGTTAGAGAAGAATTACTGGAAAGTAAGCAAACAAAATAAATATCACCTTACAAGGTAAGGAGGATGTTATGCAGGAAGTATATGTAAATTGTAACGATATGGAATGGACGCCGGCGCCAAATTATCCAAAAAACACTATGATGAAAGTTTTGCGTGATTTTGACGGCCGTAAGACCATGCTTTTAAAAATTCCGAAGGGCTTTAAAATGGAAGCGCATTCCCATAATTCGGTTGAGCAGCATTATGTTCTCGAAGGACAGTATGAAATTGAAGGCACAATTTACGGCAAAGGAACCTATCAATTATTGCCGGCAGGATATGAACACGGGCCATTTACGTCAAAAAACGGGGCTGTTGTTTTGGTAATCTGGGACCCCCAATAACGCCTGGGAACTTAACGGCTATAAAAATTTCCTACAACGGGATCCATGGATTGCCGTTTGTAAAGTAGGAGGGATAAAACGGAACCTTTAAATCATTATTCAATTTCGATATTTTATCACTTTTAACGAAAGGAGGGTATAATGTTTGGCAGAGGACGCGGTTTGGGACAAGGTCGCGGGAGAAGAACTGCAGGCGCCGGGCCGGATGGTTTTTGTGTTTGCACTTCTTGCGGAGAAAAAATAAAACATCAGCCCGGTACACCTTGCAATCAAATGAAATGTCCGAAATGCGGCTCTCCAATGGTACGAGAGTAAATAAAGATATACTATACATCTGCATTTGAGCGGAAGAATTTCTCTCGACTGATAATTTCGCTCAATTGCAGTTTTATTTTATCCGGTTTAAGAGGCGCATTAAAGAAACTTTAATATTCAGCGATTAGAACAAATAGTGTTTTTATTGTTCAGATAAATGAAAAGAGTAACCTTTTCATCGCATTGGAATACGGTTTTTCCCGACTGTAATTATTGAAATGATAAACTGTTATTACATATTGACTAATTGAACATAACAATATGGGAAACAAATGGAACAAGAGATTACACGAAAAGATATTTTAAACATACTTAGAGATATTGAACATCCTGAAATTTCCGTTTCACTTGTTGATTTAGGAATGATTTTGGATGTTGCCGTTGATGACCATACGGTAAAAGTGGCGGTTGCTCTGCCCATGTTAAATATACCGCAAGCAGTGGCAAATGCTATTTTAAACAGCCTCTATGAACCGATTCGGGAATTGGGTTTACAAATGGAACCGGTGTTTTTTGAAATGACACCTGAAATCCGTGAAAAATTCTTTATAACGGCAAGAGCAAACTGGAAAGGTTCAATTTGAAAAAAGCTCCTGTTAAAATAGCCGTACCCACTAATGACGGCGAGAATATTTTTAAAGGTATGCTCGGACGGGCTTCAAATTTTTATATTTATGAAATAAACGATAAAGGCGATTTTCGATTGCTTGAAACGCGCGCCAATCCTTATGAAAAAACGCTGCAACATCTAAAAACGTTGGATGTATATGAACTAATAAAGGATTGTTCTGTGGTTGTTGCGGCAAAAATCGGCAAGAATGGTATTGAGCGTCTTAAGGAACGCGGAGTAACTTTAATTATCAAAGAGGGGCATATTGTCGACAATCTTGAAAAGCTTATTCAAAACAAACAGTTTTCCTATACATCTTTTGCCGATTAATCATTTTTAACAAGGAATATTCTATGGATATAACATTCGGTCCGGTACCATCCAGAAGATTGGGACGCAGCTTAGGCATAAATAATATTCCGCCAAAAATTTGCAGTTATGCCTGCGTCTATTGTCAATTAGGCAATACACTTAAAATGAAGATTGATCGCGCTTCTTATTATTCGCCACAACAAATTTTTAAATCCGTTGCGCAACGTGTGCAACAGGTTTTGGCAAAAGGCGAACGCATTGATTATCTTGCCTTTGTACCGGACGGCGAGCCAACATTAGATATAAATCTCGGTCGAACTATTGATTTGTTGAAATCGTTGGATATTCCCATTGCCGTAATTAACAATTCATCTCTAATTTACCGCGAGGATGTACGTAAAGATTTGTTAAAAGCCGACTGGGTATCTTTTAAAATTGACGCAGGCGACAAAAATCTTTGGGAGAAAATCGACCGACCGCATGGTAAAGTACACTTCGAAGATATTAAAAAAGGAATATTAACGTTTAAGCAAAACTTTACAGGAATCCTTGCAACCGAAACCATGTTAATAAATGGATTAAACGATTCTATAAAAAAAATTGAAGCGATCGCTATTCTTCTTAAATACATTAATCCCCAAATTGCCTATATAGCCATTCCCACCCGTCCGCCCGCCGAGAAAAATATCAATCCGGCATCGCCTACTAACATTAACCGAGGTTTTCAAATAATTTCAAGCGCCGTTGATAAAGTTGAACTGTTAACCGGTTACGAAGGCAATGCATTCTCTTTTAGCGGTAACGCACGAAAAGATATTTTAAGTATAACGTCTGTTCATCCCATGCGTGAAGACGCCGTTGCAAGTTTATTAAAAAAATCCGCTGAACATTGGAGTCTAATTGATAATATGGTATCAGAAAAAGAACTGATACGAACTCAATTTAATGGAAAGACTTTTTTTCTGCGCAATTTTTAATTCTGCAAACATAAAATTTATTAAAAAAATCTATTTTAAATTTGATTGCTATGTATTAATTTTATACAATAGTGCAACTGTAGTTAAAGGGTGTATCCGTTTAATCGGATGAAAGGAGTATGAAATGTCAAAAAAACCCGGCGGCTGCGCGCGGCCAACCGGAGCGGTGGTCGGCGAAACGGCCGCTGAAGAAATTCAGCAGGAAAAAAAATTAGAGGAGAAGAAAATGGTGGAAGCGAGAGTTGGCGCAAAAGCGCCCGATTTCACAGCGCCCGCTTACTATCGGGGTTCTTTTACCGAAGTAAGTTTATCGGATTTTCTCGGTAAATGGGTGTTGCTTTGTTTTTATCCCGGCGATTTTACCTTTGTCTGAGCGACCGAAGTGTCAGCGGTCGCTGCAAGTTATGATACTCTGCAAGAATTGGGAGTGGAAGTTATTTCCGTAAGCGTTGACAGTCAATTCGTCCATAAAGTATGGAACGATCAGGAACTTTCCAAAATGGCCGGCAAAGACGTTCCTTTTCATATGGCTTCCGATGGTCCTGGTAATGTAGGACGGATTTATGGCGTATATGATGAAAATGCCGGCGTTGAATTACGCGGACGGTTTTTAATTGATCCCGACGGCGTTATTCAGGCTATGGAAGTTCTCACTCCGCCGGTCGGAAGAAAAATCAACGAAACGATTCGCCAGATCAAAGCGTTTCAGCACGTACGCGCTACTGAAGGCGCCGAAGCCTGTCCGGCAGGCTGGGAACCCGGTAAAAAAACGCTTAAACCCGGACCTGATTTGGTTGGTAATGTCTGGAAAGAATGGAATCCGAAGGATGATTTATAAATAAAAGCTAACGGATACACCCTTTATCTTATTTGCTTTTATCTCTTAAACCTTCCATTATAAAAAGATCAGGCGATGAATGGTAAGATTGTCATCTTTCAGGATAATCCCGTTTTTTTATTTTTCGCCATAATCGTAATGATGCCTCCGATGATAATCAGCGTTCCCGAAAGCCATTGAAAAAGAGAAAGCTTTTCGTTAAAAATATAATAAGACATAATGGCCGTAAAAAAAGCGGAGAAAAGACTAACGCTGTAAGATATCGTTACGCCTATATGTTTTAACGCCACATAAAAAAGAATATGCGCCATATTGATGCCGATTAATGCGGAAAAGGCAATAAGTAAAATGATTTTTAACGGTAATTCAAACACAACGGCAGGATTGCCCACAACAAACATCATCGAAATCAAAGCGAAGGCTGTGTATAGGGCAATCAATGAAAATGAAACCACCGCATTGGTTTCGTTAAAATATTTTTTTACCGAAAGACCGTATAAAGACATGAATAAGCCGCTTCCCAACACAAGCAACACGCCGAGAAATGTTCCGGAAAGAGAAATATTATTCCCATAATAACTCAAACCGATAAAACCGACTACGGCGAGAATGAGTCCCGACCAAAAACGTTTGCTGCGCATCAAATACCGTTCGTCGGCAAAAATAATAAAAGAACCGGCAATAGACCAAATTACATTGCTCTTTATTAAAAATCCGATTAAACCGGGATCGATATAATAGGGCGCCCAGGCCCAGGCCAATTGCTGGGTAAAATTAAAAAACGCCGGAATCAGGGCCATTTTCCACATATATTTTGAATAGCTTCCACGGCGGATAAATTGTATAACAAGCGGCAGCATTAAAGAAAAGACAACAATATAACGGAAACCGTTCACCGTCCAGGCGTCAAGATAGGGCGTAAAATATTTTAGAAACAACGGCACGGTGGACCCGGAAAAGACAGAAATCAAAAGCGCGCCGACCGCGAATTTTTTATTCATCTTTTCAATGACCCCGCAATTATTTTTGTGTATATCTCTACCGCATCTTCGATAGATTGAAGCGCGCAATACTCGTCGGTTTGATGTGCCATGTGCGCCTCTCCCGGGCCGAGGATAACCGTAGGGGCGTCGTAATAATCTTGTAAAAATGCCGCATCGGTGGCATAAGGAAGCGAGTCTGGAATCTCTCCGCTATTTCTATTTACGCCGCAGGCTGCATCCGCTAAGGATACAAAAGGATGCTTAACATCCGTATAAACAGGCTTGCAATTAACAAAAGGCTCAAGCGTTAAATCATCGCCCAAAAGATTTTTTAATTCATTGACAACGGCTTCGTGCTTTACCCTGGTCGTAGAACGCACATCAATAGAAAATTGCGCTTGATCCGGTACGGAATTGATATTTTGCCCGCCCTTTACAACTCCCACATTAATTGACGGCATACCGAGAACGGGATCCTTTTCCGTTTTAAAAGAGAACTTTTCGATTTTTGTGATGGCACGGGCGACTTTATAAATAGCGTTAACGCCGCGTTCCGGCATGGAAGAATGCACCGTTACGCCTTTCGCTTTTACCCACATATAGAGCGCACCTTTATGCGCGCACACAGGCAAATTATCGGTAGGTTCGGCAATAACAAGTCCGCGGGCTTTTCCCAAATCCACCGTACGCGCAAGAAACGCTGCGCCTTTACAGCCGTCCTCTTCGCTGGCCGATAGGATCAGTCTGACGCCGCTCGTAGCGACAGAGCTATTTAAAGCCTTAACAGCTGCCGTCATAATTGCCGCTACACCGCCTTTCATATCGCAAGAACCGCGGCCGTACAATTTTCCGCCCCTTATTTCCCCACCAAAGGGATCAACGCTCCACTCCTTATCGCCAAGGGGAACCGTATCGAGATGTCCGCTTAAAACAACAGGCGGGGTATGTTCATCAATCCCCGCCTCTGCAACAACGCCTAATCGGTTTTCGGCATATTGGTAATAATTAACGGAAAATCCGCGCTCGCGCAGCCATTCTCCGCAAAATTCCGCTATTTCTTTTTCATTCCCCGGCGGATTGACAGTATTAAATTGTATCAGTTTTTGGGTTAAAGAGATTACATCCATAATAATTGTTTTTTATTAATCGTTCGTTAGCATACTATCCAATAATTTTTTTTATTTAAACATAACGTATTAATTCTCTTTAGAATAAACAACTCTTCCGTCAACAATAGTTTTCTTAATTTCAATTTTGTTATCTATTAATGTAAATATTACAAAATCGGCTCGTTTACCGGGCAGGATATTATCGCGGTCGGTTAAGCCAAGTATACGCGCATGATTGAGCGATCCCATATCCACAGCCTCTTTCAGCGAGCAGCCGGTAACATTTTTTATGTGCTCAATGCCTTTATACAGCGGTAATGAAGCGCCGGCAAAATTTTTAGTTTCACGATTGACTATCATTCCTTCTTTGGTCAACTCTACCATTTCTCCGGAATAATCGTAAAATCCGGGAGCCAATCCGGCAAGATGAACAATATCGGAAGTTAATATAATATTATCGCATCCTTTTACTTTATAAAAAGTAATGATCTGCGCGGGCGTTAGATGAAATCCATCGCAAATCATGCTGGCTGTTAGACGCTCTTCCGCTAATTGCGGCCAAAGAACATTTTCTCTTCTGTTGATGCTGTTTGCGCAGCCGTTTCCGAGATGGGTGCTGATGACCGCGCCGGCGTCGACAGCCTCTTTTATAACGTTCGCGGAAGCATTATGGTGGGCAAGAGAAACCACAATGCCTTGTTTTACACAATTTTTAATAAACGGGATGGCGCCATCGAGTTCCGGGGCCAAAGAAACCTGAATGATATGCCCGCCGGCAGCCTCCATATATTGCTGAAATTCATCCCAATTCGGATTGCGCACAAACTTCAAGGGATGGGCGCCGCGATAGCCGTCTTGCGGCGATATATAAGGACCTTCCAAATGAAAACCGGCAATGGAGCCGGCTGATTGCGGACTTTGCAGCGTTTCACTTAATATTTTTAAATTATTCAGTAGTAATTTATGGCTCGACGTAATAAGGGTAGGCACGATAGTTGTTAAACCCAGCGTCCAAAATTCTCTAACGGTTTTCAAAACCTTATCAACCGTCAAATCTTCTTGGCAATATTCAACCCCATTGTAGCCGTTAACCTGATTGTCGATAAAGCCAGGAGCAATAATCAAATCCTCTTTTTGTGGATAACCTTCGGGTTTGCTCCAATTTATATCCTTTATGACACCCTCGTCAATTTCTATCGTTACTTCCATATTATTGGCGTAATAATGACCGTTTATTTTCATTTCATACTCTCTTATTTGGTTAAGAATTAGAATTAAATTTTTCTTTATAAGCCCATAATCCCAAAGCGGGATTGGATATGTAAAATATTTCTTCTCCATCGGGCATTATATTTATTCCATCTTTTAATTTTTCGGGATTGTATTTTTGCTGCATTTCATGCAAATCGGCATAATTAAAATTTACGCCTTCCATCTCTTCCCGCGAAAGATGTCCCGGACAATAGGTAATTGTAAATCGATTTTCCGACGATCCGTGAATCAAATGCGCCGCCGCGCTTAAATTGTTCTGCAAATCTTCGTTCTTTTTAGTCAGTTCTAAGATTTCCGGCGTTGTTAAGTAGCCGTATTTACGGATCAAACGATCGATTTCGGCGTCCTCGCCGAATTCTTTTAAACCGGGAGCGAGAACAATCAGTTCGCCGCCATCGTCAATCGCCATGCGCGTACGGTAGATACTTTTATTGCCCAGCCAGGTGCTTTTAAATTCCTGTGGTTCAAGATAAACGACTACTTTTTTCAACGGTTTATCCAGCATCTCAAAATTGACCTGCAAAGAAAGGGCCGCAGCAGCCTCAAAACATTCGGCATCGTCTCCGATAAATAACCCCTTTACGACAAGGCGGCCATCGCTGTTTTTACCCACGACGGTTAAAACGTAAACAATCGGCAAATGAGCGGCAAAGTTATCGGAAGCGTAATTTAAAACGCTTCTTACCGGATTGTTTGCCCTTCCCATTATACGTTCCATT
>Ga0256833_1003612_pt1 | contig 10568 bp, 7 predicted proteins | sample 356284metaG_FD_190535 | JGI IMG/M metagenome (GOLD analysis project Ga0256833, IMG submission 190535) | Hydrothermal vent microbial communities from Mid Atlantic Ridge, Atlantic Ocean - 356-284 | ecosystem: Environmental > Aquatic > Marine > Hydrothermal vents | place: Atlantic Ocean: Mid...
TCTTGATGCATTGAATGCTTTGGCTTATCACTCCTGACAGCAATAATACCTATAATCAAAACTTTCAGGATTGATATATATCAGCTCAGAATCATCATGATCACTTTCCATACATACCCATCCCCCCCCTTTTTTTACATATTTCTGAGTTAGACGTGAGCTTTAGGAAACCCTGATCAAGTCCAATTATTTTTAGCTTTCCAAATCTGCCGATATTTTCCATGAAAATCGACGCAATAGAATGACTATTACGGTTCACTTCATGAAAAATAGCGACAGATTTTTCTACGCTATAAAAAATGCAAAAAAAGGGGGGGATGGGTATCTACAAATCTGCTCTAATGATACTTTTGTTCACTTTGTGGCACATATATTTCAGTCGGAACAAAGCTATAATTCAAGCCCAATTTTGTCATATCTACATTTTTAAAGCGTTTATTGATAAACACCAAACTTTTACTGCGACGCAAAAATGTATACGGCTGATCTTCATAGAAAATTGCTTCTGCCTTGCGCCAGACTTGCATACGTTTTTCATCATCAACAATGGTTCTTGCCTCTTCGATAATCTTATCTAGTGCATCACTTTTATAGCTAATAAAATTATTGCCATCAGTCTTCGCCTGAGAGCTGTGGAACATCTGATAAATATCGGTTTCTATACCACTGGTCCAGCCAAGCGTAATAGCATCGAAAGTCTTTTTATTAAGCATTTCTATCATCACTGGCCATTCAGTGGGTTTGGGAATGAGCTTAATACCTGCTCGTGCATACATATCTTTAATTAATAAAACCATGCGTGCCGTATCTTCACTGCTTTGTGCATAGACTAATTCAAATTCAAAATCATTACCCTCTTTATCTTCAAGAACACCGTCACCATTACGGTCTTCATAACCTGCTTCTTTGAGCAACGCTTTGGCTTTTTCAAGATCAGCTTTGCGGGGTTTAAGATTTTTATCATGTTGTTGGCTGCGTGGGCTAAATGGGCTTATGGCAACTTCTGCATAACCAAGCAATATATCTTTAATGATTTTTTCTCTATCGGTCAAAAAGGTCATTGCCTGACGCACACGTTTATCAGCAAAGCGTGTGGTCTTGCCATTTTTGACTTGATTCCAACCAATATAGGCATAGCCTGCGGTGGGAGCCATATATTCATACTGATTATCACCCGTTATTTGCTTAATCTGCGCATCTTCTTTGAGCTTTTTATATTCAACTGGTCGAGCGGCATAAGCATCTAACTCACCATTTCGATAGGTGGTTAAACGTGCACTTGGGTTTTCGATAACTCGCCAGATAATTTTATCAAAGGTCGGTTGCACTACTCCCCAATAGCGTGTATTTCTCACTAAATCAACACCTCCTTCATCAGATGACCAGTTTTTGGGATCACTTAATTTATACGGTCCACTTCCCATCAATAAGCCCTTTGAGGTATTAAACTCTTCAGGTTTTTCTAAGTATTCTTGATAGAAGTGTTTTGGCAATATCTCCATACCACCCGCCATACCTAATGCCATAAAGTAAGGACGCTTAAATTTAAACACAACTTCATATTTATCCGTTGCTGTGACCGATTCAATCGGCTCAAAATAGGCTTGTTGTGCAGGGGCTTTGATTGCCTTATTCATGGTAAAGGTATAGGTGAAAGCTACATCTTCTGCGGTCATTGGCTCACCATCAGAAAAGACAATATTATGGCGTAATTCAAATGTAATGGTTAAACCATCATCACTGACTTTCCAGCTTTTTGCTAGCATCCCCGACCATTCCAGCGTATCAGGATCTCTTGAAAGCAGAGATTCAAGCACATAAGCATGTACGCTAGAGGTATCTGCCTCGTTGGATACCAACGGTGTGAGTGTTTTTAAGGTTGATGAGAAAGAACCAATTTTCCAATCACCACTGGCGTAATCTGCCTTTTGTGTGGCATCAAAGGCACGTTTAAAAGACTCGGGTACGGTTTCTTGATTTTCTGTAACAGCATTATCAGCGTTATCAGCATTCTTTTTACTATTAGCATTGGAATTGTTATTAATAGCAGAAAACACTGCACCTTGGGCTATTTTCCTATCTAGCTTTCTTTCAAGCCCAGCCAGTGACGAACGTAAACTACCAATATCTTTAGATTGAGCCGAAAAAGATTGCTCTAGTTTTGTCAGCTTATTCCACTGCCGATCAACCTGATACATAGCCAACAGAATCAGTAAAATAATGATAATAAGAAAGAGGTAAAGAATAAAATCTTTAGAGGAAAATCGTTTTTGCATAGCGTTTTATTATTTGTTTGATTTAATTAGAGTAGCTAAATTAACACAGGAAAAGCGAATAACACAGATTTTTTTTATTAGCTTATGCCTTAAACCTCTACAACCCATCCCCCCCCTGTTTTTGACATTTTTTTCATACACACAAAAAAGGCTTCCCGAAGGAAGCCTTTTTAAGTACTTTTTTAAAGTACTAATTCAATAATGAATTAGAACTTGTGTACTAGACCAATACGGTTAGATTTAGTTTTCTTAAGATCTTCCCACTCGTAATAAACTTTTGTGCCTTTGCCAAGACCGTAACCAAGCTCAATAGTCTTCTGCTTATCATCTGTATCTTTATTCTTACCATACTGAGCAGCTAAATAAGCTTTACCAAAGCTGTATTTACCAGCAACAGTTGTTACTTTATCACCAGAACCAGGAAGCTTCTCAAAGTTCACACCTACACCGTAGTTTGCGCCTTTGTATGCAAGAGCAATTTTTGAACCTGTTTTTCCTGTAGGCATATCTTGCATTGCAACACCTGCATAGATTGGACCTGCACTATAGTTAACCAAAAGGTTAGTGATAGAGTCAGAACCTGATCCACCTTCAGCTTCGCCAGCAGCAACATAAGCTAATGCAACACCAACAGAACCAAATTTATTGATATAAGCTAGTGCATTAGGTACACGTTGGAATGTATGTAAACCATGATCATTACGAGTAGTGAATGCAGCAGCATCATCTACGATAGAGTAAGGAGTAGTTTGACGACCAATACGGAACTCACCAAAACCACCTTTTAGACCAATCCAACTGTTACGAGGCGTTAAAGAACCCTCTTCATCAGTAAAGTTATAACCAATTTCAAATTGATGCGTTGCAGTTAAACCGTTGTCTAGTGCATTTGATCCTTTAAGACCAATACGTGAGCTGTGAGACTCAACAAACATTCCAGAAACGCCGCTTGTTTTACCAACTGACATGTGACCTTTACCATATACGGTAGTATCAGCCATTGCAGCCATAGGTACTGTGATAGCAGCAGCTACAGCAATTGCGAGTAATTTTTTCATTTTTTGACTCCGTTGTTTAAATATAGATTTACATCTATAATGTAATTAAAATTTTCCAAATTTGCGTGGGGATTATACCGCCTTTTTTGGTTATTCTGCAACGATACACACAGAACTGTGAAAAGTATATGAAAAGTGTTGCGGAAATGCAACATATTTTTAAAGGTACACATTAGAATCAGTATAGCAATATGGAAAATTCTAAAATACTGAGCCTGAATAACGCATTGCGACTGTTTCATCCTTACAACAGGATACATGATTAGCCTTATATGAACTCTATTTAAGGAAATCCTGATTAAGTCGATTAGAATTTAGCGCAAAAAAAATAGCGGCAGATTTGGCAAGCTAAAAATAATTGAACTTGATCAGGTATTCCTTAACCCAACTAGCTATCGCACTTTGTCGGATTACGCTATCGCTAATCCGACCTACAAAAATACAGATTTAGCCAATACCAGCCAAGCAATCTCTCTCAAACTTGGAAACAATTAAAAACTCAGTGGCTCTCTGAGTTATAAAAAATGTAAAAACAAGGGGGGATGGGTATCTACAGATTTGTCTTGCATTCACTAAACCAATATTGATGGAGTACAGACAAAAAAACCACCTAAAAAGGTGGCTTTTTTATTTTTCTTACTAGCAAAAAAGAAAATTAACGCTTAGAGAACTGTGTAGCTCTACGTGCCTTATGGAGACCAACTTTCTTTCTTTCAACTTTTCTAGCATCACGAGTTAAGAAGCCTGCTTTTTTTAGCGTTCCCCTTAGCCCTTCGTCATATTTAAGTAATGCACGGGCAATACCTAAACGAATTGCGCCCGCTTGACCACTATCGCCACCACCTTTAACAGTAACATTGAAATCAAACTGATCATCATTTTCTGTTGTCACTAATGGCTGTCGAATAATCATGTGTGCAGTCTCACGACCGAAGTACTCTTCGATTGCAAGCTTGTTGATTGTAATCGTGCCAGTACCTTTACGCATAAAGACTCTTGCAGATGATGATTTGCGTCGACCTGTTCCATAGTATTGTGTAGTTGCCATTTTTATATCTCTATATTTCTAATGCTTGTGGTTGTTGAGCTTGATGATTATGCTCAGAACCTGCATAAACTTTTAATTTTCGATACATTGCTCGCCCTAATGGATTCTTAGGTAACATTCCCTTAACTGCTAGTTCAATAACGCGCTCTGGAGCTTTATCAATTAGCTTTTCAAAACTAATTGATTTCATATTACCCACATATCCTGTGTGTTTGTAATAGATTTTATCTTTTGCCTTATTTCCTGTCACACGAATTTTTTCAGCATTAATGACTACAATATAATCACCTGTGTCAACATGTGGTGTATAAGTTGGCTTGTGTTTACCACGCAAACGTAATGCCGCTTCGCTTGCTAAACGCCCAAGGGTTTTTCCATCTGCGTCGATGACAAACCAATCTCGTTTTACTTCAGCAGGTTTTGTACTGACTGTAGTTCCCATTTCAATTCTCCAGAAATGAAGGTCTATATACGTTTCACAAAATATGATACACCCTATTTAATCTTTAGGGCTTTCTGAATATGGAACGTACATTCTAATTTAAATAAGCAAAATAATGCTTTTGCGAGCATCATTTAAATCAATTTTTATAGCGAATCTTTTTTTTGCATTTTTATGCAAGCTAATAGATTCAAAGAGCGGGGCATTCTATGAGAATATTAGCCATGATTCAAGTAGTAGTTAACATTAATTCTAAATTATTTTTCTTTAGGCGTGAAACTTAGGGGTAATGCAATAATCTTTACTTAAACCTGAATCCGTTAGTCCACTACGCACAGTAAAGTAAATAAGCTATGGGATTTACAGTCAATTCTTAGTTCTCGGACAGCCTCCTAGCTAAACCAATATCTTAGCTCCTATTATTCGTATTGGATTCACCGATTTTGGTTAAAAAAAAAGCAGCTCAATATGAGCTGCTTCAAATACCACCAAAGGAGGATGGAGGATCATTCAGTCGTTGAACTGAATATGCTTATATAATAATACTCTAATTTACTAATGTCAAAATATATTTATATTTTTTTCTTTGCTAAGGAACATACATGAAATAACTTTCCTATGTATAACGCAGAATTTTTTAAACCCGCGATGAATCAATAGCTTGTATTCTGTGCAGTAGTGACCTCTCGAATTCAGGAAAATGTAAAAAGAAGGGGGGATGGGTTGCATAGGATAGACTGCATCGTCAAGCCGATAGCTCCTATTATGATTTCCTTATGAAACTGTAGAAGTATCTAAAAACATATATTCTTCGTTCTTATACTAAACTTAAGAAAAGCCTGATTAGGTCGATTAGAATTTAGTGACAGTTTTAGCAAGCTAAAAATAATTGGACTTGATCAGGGTTTCCTTAATTTAATCCTGAATCCGTGAGGCTAATGCGGATATGAGGGATAAGGTATTGGTTTCACAGTGGAATTAAAAAATCTTAGCTTCACCCATAGGTTAAGTGGGTATTTTTTAAACCGCTGTGGAATCAATAACTTGTTCATCATGCCGTAGTAGCCTCACTGATTCAGGTTAATACTTGCAAATAACTCTGGAAGCTTCTGTGATCACTGATTTAAAAAATAAATTATGGCAATTAATCGTTGATTGGCTCAATGATATTCCTAAGGGCAATCAGAATATGCAGGCGATTAACAATTTTGATCACATGCTACGCGATCTCCGTCCTTCTGATGTTATTTTATTTGAAGGGCGCACGCGCGTTGGCGAAGTTATTAAGATAATCACTTTATCCCCTTGGACACATGCCGCCCTCTATATTGGCAGAATGAATGAAATTATTGATACAGATACTCTTGCGATTGTAAAAAAACATTATCAAGGTGACCCAACAGAGCCTTTAGTGATTGAATCATTATTAGGTTTTGGTACTGTCATTAACCCTTTATCAGATTATATTGATGATAATCTAAGAGTTTGTCGTGCTGATGGATTAAGCTTCACTGACCAAAATAAAGTGATTCGTTTTGCTAGCGAGCATTTAGGCATGAATTATGATGTTCGACAATTGCTTGATTTAGCACGCTTTATGTTCCCCTATGCTTTATTACCAAGGCGTTGGCGTTCTTCATTATTTCAACATAACGCAGGACGACCCACTAATATTGTTTGCTCAAGTATGATTGCTCGTTGCTATCAAAGTGTAAACTTTCCTGTGTTACCTATTGTCAAATCAGATAATAATGATCGCTTAAAATTTCATAAACGTAACTTTCGATTGTTTGTTCCATCTGATTTTGATTACTCTCCTTACTTTGATGTTCTAAAATTCCCCGCTTGGCCTGTTCCAGTCAGAGAGAGCTATAGAGAATTACCTTGGGAAGATGAGGAAGAGGCGAATGAAAAGGCTAATGAAAAGGCGAATAAAAAAAAGACTTTGAATATCAAAACAAAATCCAACACAAAAAATAACAAACAGACAAACTCAACGACATAGGAGAGAACCATGCTCTGGCTACTATTATTTATTATCATATTAGGCATTATCGGTTATTTACGATTATCTTTAATCCCCGCTACATGGATGGTTGGAGGTTGGTTATTCATTACTGCATTGACAAACTCCTTGCATGGATGGGTATGGTTTGTTTGGCTACCTATATTACTGATTCTTACATTAATCAATATACCTAGTTTAAGACAAAATTTAATCAGCCAGCCTGCTATGCGGCTTTTAAAGGCTAGCTTGCCCAAAATATCACGTACTGAGCAAGAGGCTTTAGATGGTGGAAATGTATGGTGGGATGCTGAATTATTCTCAGGAAAGCCTAATTGGAAACGCTTAAGAGACCTCTCATCTAGCTCTCTAACACAAGAAGAACAAGAGTTTATTGATGGTCCCGTAAACACGTTGTGTGAAATGCTAGATGATTGGGAAATAACTCATGTACGCCAAGATCTCCCCCCCGAAGTTTGGGATTTTATAAAAAAACAACGCTTTTTGGGAATGATTATCCCTAAAGAATATGGTGGATTAGGTTTTTCAGCCCTAGCACATTCTCAAGTTGTTATGAAAGTATCAGGGCGATCAATTACTGCTGCTGTCACTATTATGGTTCCTAACTCGCTAGGCCCTGGTGAACTGCTAATGAAGTATGGTAGCGAAGAACACAAAGATTATTATTTGCCGAGACTCGCTATTGGTAAAGAAATCCCTTGTTTTGCATTAACAGGCCCTGAGGCAGGTAGTGATGCAGGCTCTATTCCTGATGTGGGAATTGTTTGCAAGCAGGATTTTAATGGCAAAAAAGATGTTCTTGGTATTAGACTCAATTGGGAAAAGCGTTATATCACTCTTGGCCCTGTTGCTACTTTGCTTGGTCTTGCTTTCCAATTATATGACCCTGATAACTTATTAACGGAAGATGTTTTTAGTAGCAAAGCAGTTTTTGATGATATTGAACGCACTGGTGATCATATTGGTATTAGCGTTGCACTTATTCCTACAGATACTGATGGTATTGATATAGGAAAACGTCACTTTACCTTAAACAACCCTTTCCAAAATGGTCCTAATTGGGGTAAAGATGTTTTTATCCCAATGGATTGGCTAATCGGTGGTGTGGATAATGTTGGCAAAGGTTGGCGTATGCTGGTTGAGTGCTTAGGCGAAGGGCGAGGCATATCTTTACCAGCACTCTCAACAGGTGCGGCAAAACTTGCCTCTCGTTATATTGGTGCTTATGCCCGTGTGCGTAAGCAGTTTGGCTTATCTATTGGTCAATTTGAAGGCATAGAAGAACCATTGGCAGATATGCTAGGCAATGCCTACTTAATGGATGCCGCACGAAAATTAACGACGACAGCATTGGATCAAGGACAAAGACCCGCAGTCATTACCGCTTTACTTAAATATCAACTCACCGAACGAATGCGTAAAATCACCAACGATGCGATGGATATCCAAGGTGGCTCTGGTATTTGTTTGGGGCCATCCAATATTATTGGACGTGGCTATCAGGCTATCCCCGTAGCTATCACAGTTGAAGGTGCAAATATTCTTACGCGCTCATTAATTGTCTTTGGACAGGGCGCAATTCGATGCCACCCTTATTTGCTGACAGAAATGAAAGCAACTCAAGAGAATGATCTAGTAGCTTTAGATAACGCCCTATTTTCACATATTGGTTTTGTTATGAGCAACCTATCACGGAGCATCTGGTTTGGCTTAAGCAATGCTACTTTTGAAGCACCTGGAACACCACTCACTCGGCGGTATTACAGAAGCCTAACGCGCCTTAGTGCGAGCTTTGCTTTATTATCTGACTACGCCTTGCTTACCCTCGGCGGAAACCTTAAACGTAAAGAAAGGTTATCTGGTCGGTTTGCCGATATTCTGTCAAATATGTATCTTTGTTCAGCGACTCTCAAGCATTTTGAAGATCAAGGAGAACCAGAAGCTGATCTGCCCCTGCTTCATTATGCTTGCCAAAAAACTATGCATGATGCACAACAAGCCATGCTGGCTGTATTCTACAATCTACCATTCAGGTTTGTTGCCAAAACACTTCGTGCATTAATCTTTCCTTTTGGAAAACCCTATGCGCCACCAAGTGACAAACTCATTCATGAAGTTGCAAAACTGGCACTTTCTCCCTCATCCACACGAGACCGTTTAACCGAAGGATGTTATATCACCGATGACCCCAATGATAGAGCGGGCAGAATAGAACATGCTTTCAATTTGGCAATAAAAACCGAGGTCATTGAGAGAAAATTCAAGAAACTAGTTAAAAGCAGGAGACTAAAAGCCAGAATACATACCGAGCGCATTGATGAAGCCGTTGACAAGAAGCTAATTAGTAGCGATGAAGGAAAACAACTACTCGCCAACTGGACAGCCATGCGTGAAGCAATACGTGTTGATGACTTTACCGAAGAGGAATTCAAACGTGGCTAATACAACCACTAAACCCTTTGCAGGTCGCCCTGTGTATTTGGTAGATGGTGCTCGCACCCCTTTTTTAAAAGCACAGGGTAAACCAGGGTTATTTAGTGCCACTGAACTTGCCTTAGGTGCAACTAATCCCTTATTGCTACGCCAACCCTTTGAAGCCAGTGATCTTGATGAAGTTATCTATGGTTGCATGATGCCAAGTGCCGATGAAGCGAATATTGCCAGAATTCTTGCACTACGAATTGGCGGTGGCGATAAGCTTACAGCTTATACCGTACAACGTAATTGTGCTTCTGGTTTACAGGCTATTGACAATGCAGTGAGAAATATTTCTCATGGCTACGCTGATCTTATTTTAGCTGGTGGTGTTGATGCCATGAGTCGCGCGCCCTTATTGCTTCGAGAGGACATGGTTCACTGGCTAGCAAAATGGAATCGCTCAAAATCAATCACTTCCAAACTAAAAACCATCAGTCAAATAAAAGGACGTTACTTCTCCCCTATTATCGCCCTACTTCGTGGTTTAACTGATCCTGTTGTAGGTTTAAATATGGGGCAAACTGCCGAAAACTTGGCATGGCGATTTAATATTAGCCGCTCACAAATGGATAAATATGCTGTACAAAGCCACCTGCGGCTATATGAAGCAATGGAGCAAGGTTCTTTAAATAATGAAATCGAAACACTCTATAGTCAATCGGGTAAAGCATTCAGTGCAGATGATGGTGTTAGACCTGACAGCTCCATTGAAAAAATTGCTAAACTTAAACCTTTCTTTGATCGCCCCTATGGAAAAGTCACTCCTGCTAATAGCTCTCAAATCACCGATGGTGCAACCAGCCTAATTATAGCGAGTGAAGAAGCACTCAAAAAACATAAGCTGACACCTATTGCCAAACTCAACGCGGCACAATGGGCGGGCTTAGACCCAGCACAAATGGGCTTAGGCCCTGCCTATGCAATTGCTGAAACACTTAAATTTCATCAACTTAAACTAAACCATATCGACTACTGGGAAATTAATGAAGCCTTTGCTGCACAGGTTCAAGCCTGTGTGCTTGCTCTTAATGATGATGAATTTTGTCGTAATGAGCTTTCCTTAAAAAAAGCAATCGGAGAAATTTCGCCAGACAAGCTCAATATTAATGGAGGCGCAATTGCCTTAGGTCACCCTGTTGGCTCAAGTGGCGCACGTATTGTTCTCCATCTTGCTCTCACTTTGAATCGTGAAAAAGCCCATAAAGGTATTGCTACTTTATGTATTGGTGGCGGTCAAGGT
>Ga0256833_1003613_pt1 | contig 10567 bp, 10 predicted proteins | sample 356284metaG_FD_190535 | JGI IMG/M metagenome (GOLD analysis project Ga0256833, IMG submission 190535) | Hydrothermal vent microbial communities from Mid Atlantic Ridge, Atlantic Ocean - 356-284 | ecosystem: Environmental > Aquatic > Marine > Hydrothermal vents | place: Atlantic Ocean: Mid...
GGCCCTTCTGAGGAAGTAGACTCCGGCGTATACGAATGGGGTGTCTAAGGCGGCTATCCCCACCTTGAAGAGCCACTGGCTTACTATCATGTAGCCCACCACGTTGTTGGGGTAGAGGCCGTAGAATGCTATGGTTATGAATATCACGGTGTCTATGAGCTGGCTAACCATTGTGCTCGCGTTATTCCTCACCCAGAGCCACTTGCCGTGGGTTATCTCGCGCCACTTCCAGAAGGCCCACACGTCGTGGTGCTGGCTCGCGAGGTAGGCGGCCAGGCTTGCTGCGACTATCCTCCACTGCAGCTTCGCCACGTAAGAGAACCTCTTAACCATCTCCTTCTCCAAGGGCGGAGTCTTGAGTATGAGCGCGAAGAGGCCGAGCATGGCAACCTCCGCTACCAGGCCCCCCCAGACTATGTATAGGGCCCTCCTCTTACCGTATAGCTCGTCTACGATATCGGTTATAGGGAACGTTATAGCGTAGGCGACGGTGCCGGAGGGCACTATGAATTTTAGGGGTCCTATATTACCATAGTAGTCTATCTTAACGGCTGCAGCCACATTCGCAACAACTATTACGGCGGCGAAGAGGCCTCCAAGTATTACTAGCCATTTAACCCCTACCTCGCTAAGCTCCTCCAGAGCCCGCCACCCTCAGAGGGGTCTCTTGGAGGGGTGTAATATGTTAAGTGCCCTCTTTACGGGAGAAAAGGTTATTTTTCGAGTAGTTTCACGAAGAGCTTGAAGCCCTCGTGTATGGTTGTCGTGTGCCGGGCAGTTACAATGTTCCCGTCGGCCTCCGCGGGGGCTCCAGTGTATATGGCGCCGGCGTTCCTCAGGTCATCCGCTATACCGGGGTGCCCCGTGACCCTCCTCCCCCTGATAACGCCTGCACTCGCGAGGAGCAGGGGGCCATGGCATATAGCCAGTGTTGGCACGCCCCTGGCGACGAGCTTGCGTGTTAGCTCGACTGCCTCCCTGTGAATTCTAGCCCTCTCGGGGCCCCTCCCACCCGGTATGACTAAGGCGTCCCACTCCTCGTTGAGCGCCTCCTCGAAGGTTGCGTCGACGCTGAATTCTATGCCCCTCTTCCCCCTAATCCTCCTAGGGGCCCTCTCGGGCTCCCCGCTGGGTCCCAGTACTAGTATGTCCGAGTACTTCCTTGATGCGGCTACCACCACCTCGAAGCCAAGCTCTAGCATCCGGTAGACCGCATAGAAGAACTCCAGATCGTCAACATCGTCCTCCGCTATTACGAGGGCCCTCATCGCAGGCTCCACCCCTCGCCTCGAGTACTAGGGGTAGGGCTGAGTAAAGCCAGGTTAGTATCCTTAGGGTGAGCCCCCAGAGAACCAGGCCTCCGGCGAGTTCTACGCCCGTCACAGTGAAGCCCCTGGGATGCCTCAGCCTCCTAGGCGGCCTCCCAGCGGCGTCCTCGAGCCTCACCCAGAAGGCCGCGTCGACCTCCTCCGACCTGGGCTTGGGGCATATGGGAGCCCTAGCCAAAGCTATGACGGGCCTGACTATGATGGAGCCCCTAGAGGTTGCGTGGAGGGGTGCCAGGCAGAGTACCTCGACTAGATCCCCTGGAACACCCGCCTCCTCCCAAGCCTCGCGGAGGGCGGCCCCCACCTCGTCCTCGCCGGGGTCCACGTGCCCGCCGGGTAGGGCGACGTCGCAAGCCCAGGGCGACGGCACGCTACAGCTCTTCCTGACGAGCAGCACGTGCCCGGAGCCCGACAGCAGGGCTAGAACCGCAGCCTCCGCCTTCAGAGGCCCCAAACCAGTAGCACCCTCCCTAGAGGCGGCGCCCCTTCAATGCGGGCCTTGACGCCATCCACGCGGCGCCCAGAGGAAGGCGCCGCGGTTACGCAGTCCAACCCGGGTTCTCGCTTCATCGGGCGCCGCCCCCCTACTTGGGTGCGGGTAAAGCTTTATCTCGGCTCAGGGGGACAGCTGGCCTGGGGAGCGCCTGGGCCCGTAGCTCAGCCAGGCAGAGCGGCGGGCTCCAGACCCGGGGTGAAGGGCTACCTCGAGAGAGACCCGTAGGTCGGGGGTTCAAATCCCCCCGGGCCCACCACAGCGCCCCCGGCGAACCAGGGCTCCCAGCAGAGGCTCCCCACCCTCCTTACTCGACCCATGGGATCATGCAAGCTTCATATGTCCCGGGCGCCACACGATGGGAGAGGGTGGCCTGGTTGGGTGGCCCCTTCGTCGAGGATATAATCGAGTTCATCGATGAGAGGAGGCTTAGGGTTAATGGTATCGGGAGGCCTAAGGAGATCGAGTTACCGGAGGAGGTCATTAATTGGCTTAAGAGGAGCTCTTATGCTAGGATAGCCGTTAAAGAGCTTGTTACACACTACAAGTTCCGAACCAGGCTAACACACCCGGGAGCCATTAGGAGCCTACTCCTGCTCCTCTACGCTAGGGCGAGCAGGGTCGCCCCCTACAGGGTCGCTAGGAGGTTCGGCGTCTCGCCAGAGCAGCTCTACAGGCTTGAGAGGGGGCTCAGGAGGGATGGGCTCTTCGAGTATGTACTGAATATTCTATCGCTGCCCGAGTAGCCGGGCCCCCGTGGAGGCCTTCTGGGTGCCCCGAGGTGGCGTCCCCGGCTGTCCTCTGCGATGCCTGCGGTAGGAGGCCTGCCGCGGTGTATCAGCCCCACACGGGTAGGAGGCTCTGCGCCCAATGCTTCATAGAGGACGTCAGGGCGAGGGTTGCGGCCGAGGTGAAGCGCTGGAGGATGATCGAGCCTGGCGACACCCTCATGCTGGCGCTCAGCGGTGGGAAGGATAGCTTCACGCTCCTCGATGTAATCCCTGACAACCTCCACCCGGCGTCGAGGGTGTACGCTGTCTCGATAGTTGAGGGGATACCCAACTATAACAGGCACGTGGATATAGAGAAGATGAAGAGGTACGCCCGGGAGAGGGGTGTAGACCTCATAGTAACCAGTATCCGCGAATACACGGGCCTATACCTGAGCGAGATAGTCTCAGGGGCTTGGTCGAGGAAGCTACGCATATCACCGTGCACCTACTGTGGCATACTGAGGAGGAGGATCATCAACTACTACGCCCGGATCTACGGTGCAACTAAGACTGTTACAGCGCACAACCTCGACGATGAAGCCCAGACGGCTGTCGTCAACATACTGAGGGGCGACGTGGTTGGGCTGCTTAGGCAGCACCCCCTAGCGCCTCCCGCGAGTGAGAGGCTTGTACCCCGAATCAAGCCCCTGAGGAAGATATATGAGTGGGAGACCACTACCTACGCCTTCTTGAAGGGCTTCAAGTTCCAGGAGACCGAGTGCATGTACATACGCTACGCTCCAACCCTTAGGGCTAGGGTGAGGGAGGCGCTATACCTCATAGAGAGTAGAGCCCCCGGCAGCCTACTACGCCTCCTAGAGACCCTAGACTCCATACTAGCCGAGCCCGCCTCGAAGCTAAGCGTCGAGAGGCTGCCTCCCTGCTCCTCATGCGGGGAGCCCACGAGCCCTAACAGGAGCCTCTGCAAGCTATGCGAGATACTCAAGGCCGCCGGAGTAGAGAGGCCAATCTACTCAATACCTTGGAGGAAGCTGCCACGCTTTATTAAGGCCCTATACATGAGGGGCTCGGGGGTGCATGGGGTTGAAGAGGAGGCTACAACTCCCCGAGGGCCTGAAGCCGCCTGAGGCCATAGTCAAGAAGCCCAGGCTGAGGAAGCTGGGCCCCATAGACCCCGGCCTACGGAGAGGTAGGGGCTTCAGCCTAGGCGAGCTGAGGGAGGCAGGTCTAACACCCAAGCAGGCCCTAAAACTCGGCATCTACGTCGACAAGAGGAGAAGGACCGTGCATCCCTGGAATGTAGAGGCCCTCAAGGATTTCCTCAAGAAGCTAAGGGAGGCCGGCATCAAGGTATAGCCTACCCCGTAGGGTCCCCGCGGGGACCCGCGCCCCCGCCTAGGGCAGGAGGGGTTTACGCCTACCCTTCTGTTCACCCTGCTGGCTCTCCGCGACGGCGTATATCCCCACTACCCGGCCGCCCTCGCACTCCGCGGAGGGCCCTCCGACGTAGTCTCCCTCCTGGAAGTCCCTCTTTATTATCTCGTCGCCGCACTTGACCTCAGTGATTATCCTAGGCGGCTTCTGTGACTCCATCACCCTCGAGACCTCCCTCGCCTGCTTGATGGTTAGGTAGATTATGCCTGCAAGGCTTACTATTAACAGTAGTGCTTGTAGCCAGTAGGGCATGACCTGGCCCTCCATGGTTCCCACCTCCTACTGGCCTATGCCGGCCGTATTCCCAACACCCACGACTACCGCTATGTCGCCTGGCCTCGTCTCCTCCAGGATTATCTTGCGCGCCCTCTCAACCGCTTTCTCCACGCCCTTGTATACCTTCTCATTCATCGCTGTTATAGCCTCCTCCTCGGACATCTTAATCGCTATAGCCCTCAGGGGTATACCATTCTCTGCGGCTACGCGCTCGAAGCGTATCTTCTCCGGGCCCGGATCCCCTATGGCTGCGCCTACGCCCTCCGCTATGGAGCCCGTCTCCTCCCCCTCCAGCTTCAGGGCCGCATCTATGGTTAGTAGGAGGGCGGGCTTGGAGCCCCGGGCTATGAGATCCTCCACTATCTTCTCGACCGCGTGCCCTGGCCTCCCCACACTAGAGGCGGGGCCCTTAGCCTTGACTAGCACGAGCCTCCTACCCTCGAACTCGACCTCCGCCGCCACGGTTTCGTCGTCAACATCCACCCAACGGGCTTCAGGGCCCGCGAGTCTGTAGACGACCAGGGGGCCAGCGCCATCCCCTATAGGGACCCCCTTGATGAAGTAGTCCTGGGCCTTCCAGAGCGTTTGGGCTTGCTGGAGTATCGCGGGCATTAGAAGCTGTAGCTGCATGATTAGGACCCAGTTCTTGGTCTTCTCGCCGTACATGAGTAGGTGCCTGACAACCTTGTAGATGTAGTTCAGCGCCGCTGCTATCTCGATCGCAACCTCCGCCCTGCTCCTAACTACCTCGCTGACATCCTTCATGGCATCCTTGAAGAACTCCTTGAAGCGCAGCCTCCTGACATTGAAGAGGTGGTCGAGCCTCTTGATTATATCTATGGGCTCTATGTTTACCGGCTCTATGATGAAGAAGTCTATTGTTCTCTCGAGGAGCGTGTCTACATCGCTACCCCTATTCTTTACTATGTACTCCCTTGCCTTCCTCCTGGCCCCCGCCGCCATCCACTCTATCATGCTCAGCTTCGACCTTATGTCGCCCTTCCACACGTAGACCTGGAGCCTCTGGTTCGCGCCAAGGAATAGGAGTACGAATATGACTAGGAATATCAACTGGCTGACCGCTGATATCCAGTCTGGGAGGCTACCCCCCATGAGCGATACTGGCTGCACGCCTGACCCTCCGGGGGAGCCACGCGTTAGCCGAAGCTTTTTTGGTATTGCGTGATAGAGGCGCCCTCTTCTCCCCTATCGCCTCTTGGGTTCCACCTCTTCGCCTCTCCTCGTCGTCACTATTATCCTATCCTTCAGCATCAGGAATGTGTGCTCGAACTGAGCTACGAGGCCCCGGGCCTTCTCTACTAGGACCGGGTACTTCTCCAGGGCGCCCTTCACCGTGAGGCCCCTGACGGCTAGTAGGATCTCGTCATCCGATGCGAGGCCGCGTAGCCAGCGCGGCGTGAAGGGTAGGGTCTTGTAGTTCTCCTCTATGTAGCCTAGCAGCCTCTCCTCGATGGGGCCTAGGGGGATGCGCGGCTTCCTCCCCAGGTATGAGTATATCGTAGTGGTGGAGGCTTCAGTCACCATGCCAGCCCCGTTCGTAGCGAAAGGCTCTATTGCGAAGAGTACTGGCGGGCGGAGCCTGAATATCATCATGCGCCTATCCGGGTAGTTTGGTATGCTGAGGCCGGCGTGGACCGTGTACCTCCCGATAGTGTGGCCGTAGAGGTTCTTGATGGGCTTGAAGCCCAGCCTCTTCATTGTAGTGTACACCGTCTTCCCTATCTCGTAGAGGCTTATGCCGGGCCTGAGGATCCCCTCAACCGCCTTGAGCGCCTCCCTCGAGGCCTCGAGGAGCCTCTGGTTGCTCTCGGAGAGGTCTACTGTGGCCGCGGTATCAGCTATGTACCCGTCTACGTGGACGCCTACATCCACCTTCACGACTGCGCCCTCGGGTATCACGGTGTCCTCGCGGAGGCAGGGCGTGTAGTGGGCTGCGACCTCGTTTATCGAGATGTTGCAGGGGAAGGCGGGTCTAGCCCCCTTCTCCACTATGAAGCGTTCCACCTCACCGCAGACCTCACTAGCCCTCCGGCCCGCCTCGACAAGCCTTGCCCCGTAGTCCCTGGCCTCCGCTGCTATCCTCCCCGCTAGCAATAGCTTCCTCATAGCCTCCTCGTCAAGCTCGAAGGGCACCGTGCTCCCCGGGAGGTGGGGAGCAGTGGAAGAGGTTTAAGGGAGCACGCATACACCCCCAGGGGAGCCTCGGGGTGGACATGCATGGCTAGGATAAGGTATCTGGGCCACTCGAGCTTTGAGATCCGCATACTGAATAAGGAGGGGGTAGAGAAGAGGATACTAATAGACCCCTTCATAACCGGTAATCCCGCCTCACCCGTTAAGTTGGACGAGCTTACGGGTGTGGATCTGGTAGTGGTGACGCACGGCCACGGAGACCACCTCGGCGACGCTATATCGATCCTGAAGAAGAACCCTAACGCGAAGGTGGTGGGCATATTCGAGCTGGCCAACTACGTGGCCGAGCAGATAGGGGATAGCTCGAGGGCCATAGGGGGCAACATGGGCGGCCCCATGCTGGTTGATGGCCTGAAGATAGCGCTGACCCCCGCCATGCATAGCAGTCCATACGGGGCTCCAACGGGGGTAGTCATAATATCGGAGAGGGAGGGTGTGAGCATCTACCACGCCGGCGACACCGGCATATTCGCGACCATGCAGCTGATAGGCGAGATCTACAAGCCCACGGTAGCGCTCCTACCCATAGGCGGCCACTTCACCATGGACCCCGTCGAGGCTGCTAAGGCCGTCGAGCTCATAAAGCCCAAGTACGCCATACCAATGCACTACGGCACCTTCCCCGTCCTCTACGGTACACCCGAGGAGTTCAAGAGGCTGGTAGAGGAGAAGGGGCTCCCCACCAAGGTTGTTATACTCAAGCCGGGCGAGGAGTTCGAAGTCAAGGGCTAGAGGGATCCTCCCCTCACCGTCACAGCTTGGCGGCCGAGACCCTTTTTCCCCGCTACCCCCGGGGTTAGGGCTCCGAGTTGGCTGACAGCCTCTCTCCTCCTTACCCCGGGGTTTTAAGATGCCGTAGACGGGGAGTGCCGGGGGGTCTAGAGTGCCGAGGGTGGCTGTGGTAGACTATGATGTATGCAAGCCTAGGAAGTGTAACCACGAGTGCATCAGGGTCTGCCCCATAAACAAGACTGGTAGAGGCGTCGCTATAGAGGCTAGCGACGAGTTGGGAGGGAAGCCTGTGATATACGAGGACGTCTGTATAGGCTGTGGGCTGTGCGTTAAGGCGTGCCCCTTCAAGGCGATATACATAGTCAACCTGCCCGAGGAGCTTGAGGAGGAGGCGGTGCACCGGTATGGCCCGAACTCGTTTAAGCTATACAGGCTGCCCGTGCCTAAGGATGGGCACGTCGTCGGCCTCATAGGCAGGAATGGCACGGGTAAGACTACGGCCCTCCGCATACTCTCGGGGGAGCTTAAGCCCAACCTCGGACGCTACGATGACCCCCCCGAGTGGGACGAGGTAATCAGGCACTTCCGCGGCAGCGAGCTGCAGGCCTACTTCCAGAAGCTTGCAGCCAAGCAGTTACGCGTGGTGCACAAGATCCAGTATATCGACTTGGTGCCGCGCCACGTGAAGGGGAGTGTGGGCGAGCTGCTGAAGAGGGCCGATGAGAGGGGGGTGTATAGGGAGATAGCTGAGTACCTCGGCCTCGACAAGATCTGGGACCGCGACATTAGGAAGCTTAGCGGGGGCGAGCTGCAGAAGCTCGTCATAGGGGCGGTCCTCTCCAAGGAAGCCGACGTCTACATATTCGACGAGCCCTCAAGCTACCTCGACGTAGCTGAGAGGATCAGGGTTGCCAGGCTCATCCGGCGGGAGGTGAGGCCCGGCAAGTACTTCCTCGTCGCAGAGCACGACCTAGCCATGCTCGACTATCTGAGTGACTACGTCTCAATAATCTACGGCGAGCCCGGGGTGTACGGCATCGTATCCAAGCCCTACGGCGTCGGGGCCGGGATAAACCACTTCCTAGAGGGCTACCTGCCCGCGGAGAATACGAGGATACGGAGGGAGCCCATACGCTTCCGCCTACCCCCAAGCGAGGCCGAGGCCCCGAGGCAGGGCTATAGGAGGAAGTACATGGAGTGGGGGGACCTCAGAGTGGAGCTCGACGGCTTCACACTGGAGGCCGAGGCGGGAGAGATATGGAGTGGGGAAGTCATAGGCATAGTGGGGCCCAACGGGATAGGTAAGACCACCCTCATAAGGGTGCTGGCAGGCAGGCTCAAGCCTAGGGAGGGCTGGGTCGCCAGCCTCGGCGAGTTCACAGTAAGCTACAAGCCCCAGCGCATCTCACCCGAGATGTTCCCCGAGGGAGCAACGGTCGAGGAGCTACTAAAGACCGCCAACCCCTCAAGCACCGTGCCAGGCTCCTGGCTCTACGTCGAGCTAGTCAAGAAACTAAGGCTGGACAGGCTCTTCGACCGCGAGGCCCGAAGCCTCAGCGGCGGGGAGATGCAGAAGCTAGCAATAGCAATCGTACTAGCCAGGGAGGCCGACATATACCTCCTAGACGAGCCGAGCGCCTACCTCGACGTGGAGGAGAGGCTCAGCGTCGCAAAAATAATCAGGAGGCTCACAGAAACCCGCGAAGCAGCAGCCTTCGTAGTAGAACACGACATAGTCATACAAGACTTCATAAGCGACAGACTAATAGTAATACTAGGAGAACCAGGGCGACACGGCAAAGCCTCCAAACCCCTAAACCTAAAGGAGGGCATGAACAAATTCCTAGAATACCTAGGCATAACATTCAGGAGAGACCCACAAACATACAGGCCAAGAGTCAACAAGGAGGGAAGCTACCTCGACAGAATGCAGAAAACATCACACCAATACTACTACACCTAATTTATTCCCTCTTATGAGAATTCGGTGGAGGAAGTAGAGGAGCCCCCTAACCCTCTCCCTGTTGCTATTCCCTGTTATGGGAATTAGCGCCTGGCACTTACAAGGTACCGATTTACGTCTACTTCCTTGCTATTCCCTGTTATGGGAATTCCAACGCTGTGGCCAACAGGATCCTGGACTACCTAGAACTTGCTATTCCCTGTTATGGGAATGACGTGGGCCTCGAGTGTTGGCGGGGAGGCTAGTGGGCTTGCTATTCCCTGTTATGGGAATGTATGGCATGCTGTGGTATCCAATCCTCAAGGCGCGATACACGCTTCGGTCTTGCTATTCCCTGTTATGGGAATGAGAGCATTTAAGATAGAGGGGCTTGCATATACAGATAATCTTGCTATTCCCTGTTATGGGAATGACTTCGAGATTGAAATACTGGAAGAACTTGGGGTAAAGTACCTTGCTATTCCCTGTTATGGGAATGCAAACGTCATGTCAACAACCCTGAGAGGCTTCAGAGGCCTCTTGCTATTCCCTGTTATGGGAATGTTGTGGCGCTCACATCCACATCAAGGCGCCGTTCATATACTTGCTATTCCCTGTTATGGGAATGGCCGATGTCCTCGAGGGGAAGCTCGGGGGTAACGCGCCCTTGCTATTCCCTGTTATGGGAATGCAGGGGGGCCTATCCAGCTCTTCTATTATGCTGATAGCTTGCTATTCCCTGTTATGGGAATGATCTCTATCGCTGTGTTCAGCTCTTCAAGCTTAAAGATACTTGCTATTCCCTGTTATGGGAATGGTTCTTGGTTTTTCATGGTTTCCCCGTGCTTCCCTGTTCTGGGGCTCCCACCCCCCAGTGTCTTCACTGGGCTGCTCCCCTATTTATGCTCTCCCACGGGGGGCCCACTCCGGGCCCCCGGAAACCGGGGCCCCAGGGGTTTTGCCTGTTCGCGCGCCTCCATTCACCCCCAATCTACAAACCAAGGGCAAACCCCGTCACAGCGACAATCGAGTGGAGCACATCAGAGCCGACGTGAAGATTCTCATAGTAGAGCCGGGTTTAAATAGTATTTGCCGCGGAGCGACAACCGCCCAGACAGCCACAGCCATGCACCCCACATTAGCGGGGTAGCTAAAATATTAACACCACACTAATCTCCAGTACGAGACTGATTGTGATAAACCAAACCACCCACACGGAAGAAAGACAACATACAAACACTCGAGATGAGAAGTTATCCATCCACAGGTCCCAAGGAGGGGTTTAAAAGGGGGTTTAAGTGTCTTCTGGGGCCTCGGCTTGTTTTGCGCGCTCACTTGGGGGTCGCTACTCCGCCGTCTGCATCATCGGCCCTCTGGGTTCTAGTTGCTGTGTCTGCGGCTGATAAGGTGTTTG